>ERZ795053.4264-NODE-4264-length-15607-cov-9.563786_pt1 | contig 15607 bp, 16 predicted proteins | sample MGYA00375137_ERZ795053 | MGnify/ENA primary metagenome ERZ795053 (study PRJEB30182, sample SAMN05720284) | activated sludge metagenome | isolation source: Anaerobic digester | place: Hong Kong | collected 2014-12-17 ...
CATCGTTTCGGAAGTTTCCATTCCTCATAGGTAGGCTTTAAACCCATCAAACAGCGTTTTATCAGTTTCGTTGAAAGCGGTTTCCATTCCTCATAGGTAGGCTTTAAACGATAAAGCTATCGATGCCGGTATCGTAAAACCTGGTAGTTTCCATTCCTCATAGGTAGGCTTTAAACAAAGAGATCCGAATCGCAACTAAAGAAACATTGTTGCGTTTCCATTCCTCATAGGTAGGCTTTAAACGGTGGGTTCAACGGAACAGAAGTGTACCTGCAAAGCTAGTTTCCATTCCTCATAGGTAGGCTTTAAACTAAAAATGAAATTGACAAACATCGAAATCGAAGCAGGTTTCCATTCCTCATAGGTAGGCTTTAAACGAAACTTTAAAGTCAATGGAAGAGAACAAACAAGACGTTTCCATTCCTCATAGGTAGGCTTTAAACAAAATGTACACGCCAGCATCCCTCAAACGCCTCAAAGTTTCCATTCCTCATAGGTAGGCTTTAAACCATTGGATACCCTATTAATTCTACCACACAATTTTTGGCTTGTCAATGTGATTATTTAAAATTAAATTAAAGACAGTTTGCATGGCTATCTATAGCAAGTTTACTCAAATTACTTTACTTCTGTCGACCCCCCGGTGTTTTTTCCTTGAGAGGGGTCGACGGAAAATCGATGTCAATTTGTTTTTTTGATTTTGATGAGTTTTTGTTTTTTTTTGTTTTTCGGAGGGTACGACTTCTTTTGAATTCTGCTTTTAACAGGTGATTTATGGGATTGTGGAAAAAAAAGGTCGAGGTTTATTTTGTCGGGTTTTTTTTGCACTCTTTCTATTTTTCTGTCGACCCCTTGAAAAATTCGGTGGTGTTTAGGTTATATCAGTAATTTATATATATATAAAATTTTACTGTATTATAATAGTATTAAAAGTATATATTATTATTTGTTATCTCATGCCGTTTAATCCGATTTATTAATCATTGCTCTCATTCATTTTGTAAGGGATATACCCTTCTTCATGATTGTAAATTTTACCTATACCAGAGGGTGATACATAATAGAGCCATTCTTTTCTTTGTACAATCTCTGTTTCGTTATCATCGATGATCAAGTTATTTTGATTCCACAATTCGATTTCATTTTTGGGAACTGTGATGGTGTGTTGTCCTATTTCTTTCCAGATCTTTCTTTTTGTATTGAGTAGTTCTATGTTTTTAGGGAGTTCTTCCAATTCATCCAGTAGGGTTTTCATTTTTCCATCTGTGTCGATGATAACACTGGCTTCCGGGATTCTTTTGAGAATGAGGGGATACCATTCTCCCCATTTTCCAGCGTTAATAGCTTCCCATGGACCTTCTTGCATGATTGAGTTATGGATTTGATCATAGTATTCTTTCAGCAAGCTCTCCATGATCTGTTCATCAATAGCTTGATTCAAGTGTTTTTCAAGAACGGCTTTTGTAACATTAAGCAGTATTTTATCATAGACGTAGCTTGCATATGGCCGGTTTAAGTCATCAACTAATTCGCATATGGTAATTCTTCCTTCTTTTATTCGCAAATTTCTGTTGCATCTTCCCCCGGATTGAACCAAACAGTCAAGTGGAGCCATATCACGAATCACATGATCGAAGTCTAAATCCACTCCAGCTTCAACTAATTGTGTGGTGATCAGATGTCTTTTTTTACCTGCTTTTTCCTGCAATCTGATTTCTTCGATTCTTTTTATTCTTTCCTTTGGAATAATCCATTTGGATAGAAAATAAGTGTTCTGAAGTTTTTCTTTTGCTAATCGATAGGCATTCAAGGCAGATTTTCTTGTGTTAAGAATGATCATGTTGGTTTTTGACGGATCGGTTTGGCTGATAATCCCATGCACACTTGTTTCTTGCGTGAAATGGTATCGATGTCTCTTCTCAGGAAAAAAACATCGATCAGATAGCTCATGGTTTTGTCCGGAAGAAGGTTGGGTGGCAGTCATCATGATGATTGTGATATTCATTTTTTGTGTCAGATAGTTCATGGTTTTTAGAAAACCCAACCAGTATTGAGGCGGTAATGCTTGTACTTCGTCCAGAATAATCACACTATTTTGTAAACGATGAAAATTCATTGTGGCGTTGTAATGAGGCGAGTATAGAGTGTCCCAAAGTGAAACAAACGTGGTGACGATTACAGGCGATAACCAATATCGGAATGCTTGAACAAAATGGTCCAAGGGGGTTTCTCCGGTTGACGTTGGTGCCAGATGATGGTCTTGCTGTATTTCTTTATAGATAAGCTGAGCGATTTTGGCATTTTGATCAATAATACTGATGTAAGGTAATGCATAAATGAGTGTTTTGGCTTTCAGTTGATTGGCGATTTCAAATGCGATCAGGGTTTTTCCACTTCCAGTGGGGAGGGTTAAGCTGTAGATTCCGGGGTTTTTTAGAAGGGTTGTTTTTTGCAGAATTTGTTGTCTCAGTTTGTTACGCCATCCGCTGAGTCGGTTTTTTGGCAATTGTTGAATAACCGCTTCTGTTTCTTGTATGATTTGGGGATATGAATAAGGAATTTGATTCACTCCTATGGCCTCCATCCTGTCTGCTGTCGACAGGATGGAGGCCTTTAATCGTAAGGTGTACCATTCTTCTAACGTTGTTTTATCTTGAGAAAGTAATGTGTTGATGGTCTTTTCTGTTGCACTCAATATCTCCTGACTAAAGTTGATAAAGGGTGCAAATTCGCTGATCTTTTCGTACATCTGTTCTGAGGATTGAGAAAGCCAATAACTTTTCACGTTTTCAAAGTTTTCGAGATTGCCATGGTGGCGGCGAACAACTTCAGCACTGAGAACGTTTTGGGTAAGGAAAAATGTCAGATATGAGGATGGTTCTGAGTGTGGAAATCGAAAGGCTTTGTTTTTAAGGTGTTTTTGAAAGAGTGGGTGTTCTTTTGCTGTATCGTGGGTAAGGATTTCGTCTTTCACGTCAGTTTTGATCTGGTGATGTTGTTTGATTTGTTCAGCCAATCTCAGACAATTAAAAAGGTGTTCTGATAATCGTTTATCAGGGTGGCTGTTGCCTTGCAGCTTTTTTGCGATGTTTTCGGCTTTCATGGCCCCTCCTCTCTTAATTCTCCAATCACCACAGAGGGAAAAAAAGAACTGTATCATTGTTGATTTGATGAATATCTTCCAACAGATTTATAAAATAGATAGGGGTTGCCGTGGTGTTGTACATAACATCGATGATTTTTTTTAATGTTCTTTCCGTTGTAAACTCAAAGGGCATCTCGGTTTTGTTCAAACTGTTGTTTTTTGTCATGTCTGGTTCGATGGTCTCTGTTATGTCTGAGATAGGAACGACACTGTCTATAGCGGTTGTTGTGACAGGAGTTTGTTGGTATTGACCCAGGTAGTTTATTTGTGCCAGGGCGTAAGCCACACCAAGATAGGGGGTATATATGGTTTGTTGTTTTTCCAGCATTCGGCATAACGATTCCTCCAATTCTCCACAAACGTATATTCTGTATGAGGGTTTTTTAATAAAGTGGTGTTTGATCTGTACATGTCCAATTTTATCTTTTTTGGTATTGATAAAATTCACCGTTTGAGTTTCCCATTTGACAGGTTTGTTTATTTTGATGGCGATTCTTGTTCCAGCCATCTTCTCCCAATAAGCAGCACTGACTATCTTTTCGTTACTTTTGTTGGAAATACCCAAAATAGCACAGATAATCCCCGCCACCGCAGTGGGTGGGGGGAAAGGATAGGATACAGAGGATGTTGTGGTGTAGGGCTTTCTGAACATGGCATGTTCTGAGTGAATATCAAATACGCAGGCCATTGGAGATCATCATCCTTTGAAATCTTGAGTTCTTTCGATGAGATTTAATCGATCGCCTTTTTTGATGGTGATGGTGTCGACAACGTCTTTCATGGTTTCTAATTGTGCCTGTAAATCACGAATATCTAAACCAAAATCATCTGTTCTTCTTATTTTCAGTTGGTCTTCATCGTTCATTGTCTGCCCTTGAGGTGTGGTAAGCTTCAGGAATTCTTCCGGTGTACTTAAATGTGTTCGCATATCTTCTTTATAGGTAATTTCAATGAGCAAGAGAGGCTGATGTTCCATTTTACTCCGGGTGATAAGATTTTTGGTACCTTCCCACAGACATTTTTTCAAGTTTTCTAAATCATCGTCCGTAGCTCCTGTTGTCTCTGAGGCAGACTCGTTGGCTATTGCTGTTGTGGCGATGATGGAATAGGGGACGATGTACTCAGATCTGAAAGAGCGTTGTTCATTACCATCCTTTGTTGCAAACGCAGCAGTTCCCTGTATCATTTGTACTCTTTGTTTGTTCATTGATCGTCCCCATTGAAATTGTACAGGTCCTGTCCAAGAGAAGGTTTCTTTCTTACCATGTGAAAAAGTAACGCCAAACAATCTTGTATCGATACATCGTCCCATGGTTTCCTGTCCTGTTTTGGTGTGAAGTTCATTTTTCAGTTCTTCAAATCGATTTGGCATGGTCTTTGGTTCTCCGTCAACGAATACAGTCTCTCCATTTCGAACCCATTCATCCCGAACCGTTCTTTTCACACGCACATCGCTAACTAGAATTTGCTCAGTTTCTTCATCGAATCTGGGATGATTGTCATTGAGTGGATCGCCGTTGGGATTGGCATCTTTCACCGCATAAACAAATACGTATTGTCGTCTCTTTTTAAACATCGTGTTCATCCTCCTTGTGGGTTTCTTCCGTAAAAATCTTCCAAAAGTATTCGTAACTATTGACAAAGCCGATTGTGAAAGTAAAGTTACCATTAACGCCTAAATCTTTGGCATCTTCTTTCATTAGTAATTCCCCACTTTTACCATTCAAACTACTCAAATAGGATGCATAGTTAACATTGTAAGCTTTTAGTAGTTCAGGCACTCTCGCCATCAGCCTTTTCAACTCTCGACAATTCATTTTTCCCCAGTGAATTTGTTTAAACAGAGGGGTGTCAGATATCTTTAATCCTTCGTTTGCATTTTTCTGCTGATATGCCAGCATTCCCAGTGTGATACCCGCCAGTAAAACCCCTTTTCCTTCGTCGGTCCTTATGTACTTATCATTCATTTCGTTAAGAAATGTCAGGTTCATTCCGATACCTCCTTATTGTATTGTTCAATAAACTCAATAACCCTGAATTGATTTCTGATAATGGTGGCATACTCATCCATATGCATGATCTGAGGATATCTTGAAACAAATTCCTGTTTCAGTGATCGGGTTTGAATGGGTTGGCCTCTCAGTAGTTTTGAAACAATCGAAACGGCAGTTTGCTTTCGATAAGCCACTTCCATTTGATTTGTTTTACTCTTACCATCTTTCATGATGGTGTAGGTAATAAACAAAAAGCAGCTATCCAGTTTCGAATTTCCTTGTGATTGAAATTGCTTAATATTTTTAATCCAAATCGTCTCCAATTTTTTCAGAAGAGAAGGGGATATATCCTCGATGATTGATAGCAAAGCTTCTCTGGACTGATCTTTCTCAATAAACAAAAAATGGAAATTCAAGGATTCTCCCTGTTGTGCCAACGCACTTAACACCCTTTTTTCCCGCATAGAGGCATCGTTTTCAATATAATCTTCAAAATTTTTAACAGCAAGCTGCTTGGACAAGCCTTCGGAGTTGTTTGAGTAACCCGAAACCACTTCAGGAATAATCCATATTTCAGTTTTTGGAATGGTATAGGTATTTTTGAACTTCTCTTCTACTTTTGTTCTGCCATACGAGAGTTCTCTGAAACAACTCTCACAAACAGGAAAGACTTTTGCAAGATTTTTTTCATCCACTCCCGGGAGAAAACTTGGTTTGTCAAATGTGGAAAAATTAAAAACCCCATTCAGGTTGAACTTTTCATACGTCTGCTGTCCACAGAGTGAACAGGGAACGGCATGAACAGATTTCTTTATATCTTTATGAATCTTTTGGTTAAAATAGTCATCAAAACACAGTAAATCTCCCGGAAGATAGCGTACGCCATTGTGACTAAACCCAAAAACAACCGTCGTTTTATATTTAACATCAACCATACTTTCAATTGTAGAAAATTTTGATTTCAACCAGCTTTCGATCTTTTCTCCTGATCCTGCAGACAAAACTCCTTGTTTTTCCAAATCGTCAAAAAGCCGTTCCCTGACTTTCAGAATAAATTGATTCAGAAGAACCTGATTCAGTTTAGTTGCGGAAATACCTCCCCCCAGCTGAATCAGAGGAGAATACTGCCATTTAGCACTTCCCGGCTTTCTTTTAAACTGATAGCGCTGCTTACTTTTTTCAACATCCATTTCAATATCACCATTACTTAAATTGATAAACGAAATAAACTGTGGATTCATGGGGAGTTGTAACTCTTTTACTTCGAGAAAGATTTGCAGTATCTTTGTTTCATCGTCCCATATTTTTTGAATGAAAGGATGTGATTTCTTCTGGAAATGAACACCCTCAGATAAATCTTGCACAGCTCGAATAAAGCCCATATACTCACCTCGACTTGTTAATGATTCTTTTAGTGCAACAAAAAAAAGACCGATACGATCGTATCGGTTTGATTTGAAACGACAACATTCAGTCCAGCCCATCCGGACTCTCCATCATTTTCCAAACAGTAACAATACAAAGTGGCCATACCTTGACAAATAGTTGTTTTTGTACCCCTTTCAATCAGATCACCGATCACCTGTTTATCGATGTTCAACCGTTCACATTCTGCCTTCGCATAATCTGACAAGATGAAATTAACAACCCCTTTCGTGGAAGGTTTTGTTTTCAGAATATATAATCACACTTAATATTTAAAAGCAAGGGGAATTTGATTTAGTTGGTCATCAATCCTACAAATGAAGCCATCTCTTTCATAACAGAAAGGTCTTTGGTTTGCTGTAAGATGTATTCTCCACAGAGTTTCAACGAATTTGGGGCATAAATAGTTGGGACACCTGGAACGATCATCATGAAGGGATTTTTCACATTTAAAGTATCAACCGGGAAAAGCTGTAACAGTTCATCAGGGTCAATCCCTTTTTCGCTTAAACGTTTACGGAGAATTGGATGTTCACGCATTTTCTCATTAAATCCCATGATCATGAGGGATTCGTAATGTTTGATGTTCACATAATAGAACGTGGCAATTTGCGGCTGTTTTTCACTTACATAATCATGATCCAAACGCCATGCAATTTCTAGTAATCGCTTGATTTGAGCCATTTTTTTCTGACCTGTTTTTTTGTAAAATGGATCCTTGCTTCTGCTCTGAAACGTTTCCATCCAGAGAAAATTCAGCTGTATTTTCTTTAACAGGCGGTCAATTCGCAGCCGTTTCATGTAAGAAATAGAACCTTGTTTGGTTTTCAATGCGTTACCCTCCTTTTTTCTTTAGAGGCTACTGAAAAAATCAGTTATTTGAATAGAGTCTGATATTACCATATCCTTTGTCTTTATTGATTCCAATTCCTTGTGTTTCAATAAAATAAAGGTACTCTTGAATAATTTCTTCAGAAATGACATCAGGTTGGATTTGAATATCCATGTACCCTTTCAAGATGGTCGCATCATCTTTCTTTTCAAGAACCGTATGTGTTTTTTTAATCACGAGGATTTTTCTCAAGATTTCAGCATCGATTTTTTCAGCGTAAAGAAGGTTGTAGGCTTTTGTGGTTTCATTAAAAAAGGCATCTTTAAATGGCAAAACCGTGTATACTCCTTTGTTGAATGTCATGTGAATGGTATGAGTGTAGGGCTTTTTTTCCAACACTCGGATATGTTTGACTTTTAATCTTTCTTTCGAAAGATTGAGAGAGAGGATGATCATTTTGAAAATCCTGGGCTCCACACAACTGATTTTTAGGCCAGCATGTTGAACATTTTTCACCTTTAGCGGGCCTGTAAAACGAATGAGTCCTCCCGGGAAATGATCGGAGTACTCGATGATTCCCGGAAGGTTATTTTTCACAAACGTTCGTCCCCACTCTTGAACGGTTAAAGTATCTGGAATAGTTGCAGATTCAAGAACAACAAATATACTGCCGATCATTCCATCTTCACCACTTCCAGCCAACCCAAAGGAGAAATTGGCGATCCATCATTTGAACAAACCAGACGCCTTGACTTGGGTGCGAATGGCGCATCGTGATGCTTTATGGCATTTCTTATTTTGCACTGCATCCCCTTGCTGACGAGTGATGTGATGGTGTTTCCCAACAGACCAGAACCAAATCCCACTTGTAAAATCTGTTTGTCTTTGATGTGATGATAGAAGTCTTTGACCCGGTTGATGTGATAATGATTGTAAAATTCCTTCTCTTTTGATGCGATGGATTTGTAAAAACGGATACTTCCATCCAGTATTTCCTCAAAGGAAATTGTACGGGTAAACTGTTTTTCCAAAAACTCATCGAACGTGACCCTAACGGTTATCAAAGTATCAGCAGGAATGGCTTCTACGTTGATTTGCATGGGTTGATTAGAATGTGGATTCTTTCTCTTTACAGATAAAGCGTTGCCTTGAATGGTGTAAACAATCACAGGCGTCATTTGCAAATCATCCTTTCCCAAAGAAGACGAATCGGAAATTTTAATCAGCCTGAAAAGATCTGCCTGTGGATCGTTTGGATGATACTTTGTGTTTTTCAGTTGTCCTCTGAAAGTTCGACTGTCTAAAGAACTAGAAAGTTTGCCAAATGTAGTTCTTTTTACGAATTTGGCATGATTGATAACACTCTGCAGGTCATTTTCGAGTTGTTGAGGATTTGAAATCCGGTTTATCATATAGGCAGACCTTAAGGCGCCTTTCAATGATGATCCGGGAATATAAGGAAGATCCATCCCTGTACGGATAAAGGGTTTTACTTCACCCTGAATATTTGGACAATTATGTAAGCGGTAGCGGGATTGTACCTGGCATAAATTTTTAAAATGGCCTAAATCTTTGAAATCTTTGGGTTTATTAAGCGTCGCAAAATCCATTTGACTGGTCGTGGTGTAAAAAAAGTCCTCATGCAATCGGAAATATTCATCACCTTTTCTGACGTATTCAGATGCCATGACAACCTCTTCAGAATTCCCAATAAAAACCGGCGATAACGTTTTCAAGTGAACGGTCATCACACGCATTATTGCACCCCCAGACAAAAGGGTTTGCCTTTAATGATCTTTTTGGAAGGACTTTTCAGACTGATATCTTGTCCTTGCGGTTCAAAATCAAACAAACTACCTTCTTTGAAAAAGGTATAGCGACGGGTGAGAACACCTTCTTTAAACCAATAGGACCTTTTCTCCAGCTTATAGGAGCATTTGGCTGAGATTTTGTCAATTTCTGTTTCAGAGGGATTGTATAAAGACAGGCTGAAATACCGATTTCCTGTTTTGTTTTTGAACAGCTTGGGAATAACCGATTGTTTTTCAAATGTTATCTGTCCGAATCCGGAACTCCTGTCTCCGCCTAAGCCACGGTGGGCTAGTAAGCTTAATGCGGTATCCAGCTTTGAAACATCTTGATCATGACATTCGGCGAGAAAGTACCCCCGAACATGCGGGTTGATGTGAACTGCCGACCTTGTATAAGGCGATGCTGCTCCGGTTTGCCTGTCAATAACAGCACTGATTCTTGATTCGGTGGTAAAAAGGCTTAATTCTTCCAGAAGTGAGTCAGAAGTGAGTGACCCATTCAGCCAACTGTCCAATTCTTCCGTTGTGACGAATGGACGCTTCTTAAATTTTTTCAGTTCAGAGATATCTGTGCTCTCCTTTTGTTTTGGCATCACAAAAGGCGATGGAAGGGTATAAATGAATTCCCCACCTTTTTTATAACAATAAAACACCGAGGAAACACGTAACTGTTCAACCAATGATTCGACGTCCTCGTATAAAGTATAGGCTGAATCAATGATCGCTGAGGCCAAGGTATCGGAATGAATCGTGGAATCCGTGTAATCAATGGAACCTATCCGATTTCCGACATGAAAAGGGGATAGAAACTTGACATGATAAAGAGTGATCATTCAACCACTTCCATTCAGTTAAGAATTTCTGATAGGTGTTTTCCCGCTTCGATTTCTTTCGCTCGTTTTCCTTTCATGTCAGAAACTTTGACCGTTCGTTCGTCGGAATGGGTATAGAACACTTTTGGATATTTTTTGATGGCTTTCATGGAAAAGCTAATATTTCCATTTCCTCTGGAACCGCCGCCACCCAGGGCATCGTCTTCCAAAAGTTTTAATGTGGCCAGTATGTTTTTCAAGTCTTCTTCTGCCTGTTGCTCATCATCGATGGTGTAAACAATTGAAAGGTTGAAAACGCTTCCAGCTGGCACTCTCTCCAACTGTCTGGGACTGGCTGCGGATGTTACCCGGTCCAAACTGTTTTCAGTCTTCCACTCTGTGTATAACAGTCCGGTGTCAATGTGTTTCAATTCTTCCAATGACTCGGGGGTAAGCCGGGCGTCTCTGACTGCTATCCGGGAGGGCATATTTTTTTCATCTTTACCACCAGCTGAGCCAAAGAGCCGACAAACCTGGCAATTTGGATCGGAGCATTCGTGTCGGTATACGTCTTTCCCGGAACGTTTGTTGAAGTCTTTATCTGTAAGCTTTTCCAGCAACGATCGTATTTTCCCTTTTAATGAACTGCCGGGGATATAGGGTTCCATGGTGATGGGGTCTCGGATAACCGGCGAGTCAATACCTCCCACTTCCAGTCCGCTTTCTGTTGCGCCGATATGTAATCCGCTTTCCAGCTTCAGCATCGCCTCTATGAGAACTTTTCCCATGATTTTACCTGTATTCATATCATTGACCCCCTTCTGCTTTGTGATACATGAGTATGGCATCGTAAAAGTCTTTAAATTTGAGAATATCGTCTTTGTCGGATATTTTATTGACACATGCAGTAATTGTCTTTTCCACAATCTTTAATCCGTTAACATTATAATGCTTTGCTCTTGCCCTCAAATAGGAAACTTTGGGTTTGAGCAAGTTGATTCGGCTTTTTGCAGCATACTCACTTTCCTCGTTTTGGATGAGGCTTTTAATCCGCACCACTTCTGAGTGAATATTGCGTAGAGAAGTGTGAGTCACTTCATTGGGTTTTCCTGCAATGGCTTTTCCTATCTTATAGGCATCATCCACCATTTTTTTATAATCGTATTCTTTGAAGCTTTTTAAGGCTTCAATCCTTTTGACGATTTCATCCATGATTGACCTCCGTGTTGGTTGATTTTTCCATGAGTGTCCATTGAAGAGCACACCACAAGACCGGTAACCAATCCTGCTGGAGCAACTCCCGGGCAATCGATTGATTTTCGGTCTCCTTTTCTCTGGCTTTGATGTATGCCAGCATAGGTTTGTACAGTGGCATTTTTTCAGCATCCCGGTACATATCTTCGATACTGTACAGTTTTCTCAAGAATGCATTTCCGGAACTTTTTTCCAGCAATTTCTTGAGAATAACCGTTTTTTCTAAAAAGGTGTCCCAATTGATCGTTGTTCTCGACTTCACCATTTCATTCTCACCCGTGTGATAGAAAAGGCAAATGGCATCTTTCTCTACCGAAACTGAACCATAAGACCATACGTGACTTTTTGCCATGGCTTCAGCCTCTTCTGCGATTCGTGAAACACGATAGACAGGTTCTTTCGGCTTTGTGACCACAATACCTCCGCTAATGGTGATAAACTGGGAGTGACCGCAATACTGTGAAAAGTGTTCTCGAATGCGTTTTGCCGCTTGAATGGTGTCATTCCAAGCACCTACCAGATACAAATCGTCTCCACCTGAATAAACCACTGTTACGTAGAGGTCTTGGAGGATATCATCCAAATAACATCTGAAGAAATTGGTCAGAAAACGAGAAATGGTTGCCACCCTTGAAATGGAAGGATTTTGAATCCCCCCTCCAAAAATCGTTCCCAAATAATCCACATCCATTCTCAATGTACCCAGATATTTTTTCCCCTTGGCTTTTTCAGCCAACCCCTCGAATCCTTTGTTATCATCGTTTTTATATCTGGATATAGGCACGTAAATACAATGATGAGCCATTTTATCCGGGTTGAAGCAAAAGTTAATCCCGGTTTGACTTTCCGGTCGACCGGTAAATTTAAAAGTGTCACCCAATATAGTCAGATCGCCCGTTTCATCGGACACTTGAGAGAGAAAATCAAAACGGTTGAGAAGTTTCCCCGCCTCACTCAGCTGGAAACATTGCAGACAGGCTTCCCTTTCCTGGTCATCTGCTAATGGAAAAAGGCGATCCGTTTGTTTCCCGCATATTTTACATCTCTCAGCCTCTTTTTGATTCGACTGATCAAATTCCTTTTTGAGTTCATTCAGCAAAGGATGCGCCTTTTCAACCCTATTTTGTCCGGAAATAACTTTGTGCACATCTGTAAAACTCTGATTATTTTTGCCGGCAAGTTCCTGAGCTGAAAATGGTGTATGAGAAATTAACAGTCTCAAATTCATATCGTTTTCCCTGAAATAATCATTGGCTTTGTTCTTATGGGCTTCAAGCTTTTCTTTGACCTCAGTCGTGTTTGGCAGGATGAGATGAAAATGCCCGCCTCCGATATACAAAACATGGATCACACTCAACCCGCAATCGTTCAGAAAGTGATTAACAAAAACCTCCTGGATCAATTCCAGTTGGAAAGAACGGGCCTTTAACGACCGAAGTGCCCCCTTCGAGGAAATGGTGTAGATGTAATCCTGAACACCTGAAATATCACCCAAGACAAGCAGAAAAGGGTTTTGACTTTCACATAATTGAAGTAACCGGTTATAATCAGAAGCATCTTTCGGAGCTTTCGCATAGACTTCATCCACATCTTTCACATATTCAAATGCACTGGCTCCAATCATGGCAGAGGTACGCAAGTGATCATATAAGGTAATGTCAGGATCTCTTAGGATTTCTTGCCCATTTAACAGATCCATTTGATTAGTCTCAGAGGGGATAAAGGTGGTGTGTTTTTCAAGAATCGACAACAGATAAGGCAAATTATCCTTGTTTGCTTCCAATTTTGAAAAATCTGAAAGTTTCTCACGAAGGGCTGTGATATTCTTTTGATAATACCCTGCTTGATCGACTGACTGATTGTTTTCCATGGGTACAGGCATCTTTTGATTCATTTCATCGGCATTGAAAAATGTTTTCGAGGGTTTGCCCCTTCCTTCTCTGGCTTTGAACCGAATATTATAGAAGGGGTTAAGTAAAGAAACCATCGGATTGAACTGTTTAGCGGCTTTTGTTTCACCCGTTCTTTCTGCCGCTGACATCCTGTCTCCCAGAATGACAAAAGGAATATAAGGGTCTTTGATACCTGAATTTTTGAAATCAGTAAAATGATGATAACGCACAGACTCGGCGAATTCAGATAGACCGATTTCATTTAAAAATAGTGCCCCGCTGTCCATGTGATTTTTTGAACGATGGGTTGTCTCACTGTCATAACGTTGAATCATTTTACCAATATCGTGTAGTAGTGACGCATAAGTTATTTTAAGAGTAGGGTTCAACAAAACACCTCCTTAATCAGGAATAATCCTGATCATCCCAAACCCCTGTGCATTTTTCGAACCGATACCGGCTTCCAGTGCTACTTTTGCATATCCCTTAGACCCGCTGAAGTTGAAAATCCCCATGTGTCCTTTGATCATGAAATCCTTGTATCTCACAATAGCCAAAGATTTCTCGGGATCCACATCTACCGGGCTGAAGCAAACCGCCTCATCATCGGTGAGGCCAACACTCATCGCTTTTCTTTTCAGATTCGAAGCCAACAACTCGTAAAATTCTTCATGTTCGGGATTATAGTAAATAGTCTTCTTTCCGTCATTTTTTTCTTCTGTTCGATGAACAACAATTGGAGATAGTGTAATAAAGCGAAATTGAGTATTCTCAGAATCCCCGGGAAAATCCTCATCTGTAAAAATGGTTTTGATGGTTGCAACGTCAAATTCTGCAGGACCGAGCCTGAATTCACGAACACCCATAAGATTGAGCAGGGCTGTTTCAGCCGCCTTGATATCGTAAAAAGAAATAAAAAAACAGATTTCATCTCCAAGATGCCAGCCCTTTAATCCTAAATGCATCCGGGGAGAAGTGATTCTTGAAAAGGTAAAATTTTTAAATAATCTTTTTTTAAAGGAGTAGCCTTTTTGATGGAAATCCGGCATATCCTCCTTAAACAGGGAATAGATAAAGGTCTGAAGATAGTAATTATAAGAGACAGGTAAAAGCGTATCGTTAGTTTTAGGAGTAGCAGTAATCCGGATCCTCAAAGAATCGCCTCCTTCCGCTACAACACCTTACAATCAAAATAATCAGCCATTCCGAATCCTTGAGGGTTGTTAGATCCAAATCCGGTATGAAAGGCTATTTGAGCAAGTTTGCCGCTGCCTTTAAAATGAAAACGTCCTGAATATCCTTTGATCACAAAATTCCGATATTTCACAAGCGAAAAACTTCTTTTCGGATCCACATTCGTGGGAACGATAAAACAATCCATTTCATCAGGCGGTGGCTCGTTGTAAATGGACTCGTATTTTCTTTTTAGATTTTCTCTGATCAATTCAAAGAATTCAGGTTCAAAAGGGCTAAAATAATACCTGAAAGGTCTGCCGTTTTTCTCTATATCACGATGAGCAACGATTGGCGATAGCGTTTGAAATTCAAACTCAACCTCTTTTTCCTCACCTGTAAAGGGTTCAGAAAAGGCGTTGGCTTCTTTAATAATGAATTCCTCGTTGGCAAGGCGCATCGTCCGATTACGGATCAAATGCTTGATTACGATATTAGGCATGGGATCTATCAGAAAAGACATACTGAATGTTAACGGATTGAAAAATGTTAGTTTATCCGATTGCCTTTTCATTCCCTTGGAATACAAACGTGAAAACGTAAAATGCCGAAATTTTCTTTTCCCTTGCTGATAACCATCATCATGCAATTGCGGAAAAGCAGTTGAAAACATCTTATAAATGTAACCTTGCATCTGATAATTATAATGAACAGGAATTTGAGCCGGAAAATGCTGCGGAACAGCTTCTATTGAAATACGAATAATATCTCCTCCGTTTCGTAAGGAAAAAAAATATAAGTTAAAATACATGTAATTATTTTATCACAGATTGAAGAGTTTATCAAGCAAATGTTTACATTCAAAAAGCAAGAATTAAAATCTGTCAGATGATAAAGTGATCGTTTCCCTTTTGGAGTCCATGGGTCTCTTTTTTTAAGTGTTTCTTATTTTGGAGAACATACCAAATCACACTGTCTTCTTCTTTTACTGTTTTTTCTCGAACTTCCATCTTCAGTTTAGTAAACTTGGCCTCGGTGATCTCGCCTTCCAGAAGGCTGTTTTGCATCCAAGTCAGGTATTTTCTACCAATCTTAAGGATTTTGTTGACTCTTTTTTCTCCAATGTCATACACCATGATGACGAACATACGCTCACCATTTCATCTCAAAAGGCTCATAAGTAATATCTTCAATCAGGTGTTTGACAAGCTTGTAGGCTTCATGCCGGATCAGCGTCCGATAAGTGATCTTTCTTTTTAGTTTCTCGCT
>ERZ795053.4267-NODE-4267-length-15596-cov-10.163117_pt1 | contig 15596 bp, 14 predicted proteins | sample MGYA00375137_ERZ795053 | MGnify/ENA primary metagenome ERZ795053 (study PRJEB30182, sample SAMN05720284) | activated sludge metagenome | isolation source: Anaerobic digester | place: Hong Kong | collected 2014-12-17 ...
CGGGACGCCTTCTTGCGCTCGATGTCGGCCAGCGCGGCGGCCAGTTCGGCCCGCTGCGCCGCGGAGGTCTCCCAGGCCAGCTTGCGGTTCTTGACCACCCTGGCGGGTGAACCGACCGCAATCGAGAAGTCCGGGATCTCACCCTTGACCACCGCGTGCGCACCGAGCACGCAGCCGCGACCGATGGTGGTGCCGCGCAGGATGGTGACCTTGGTCGCAATCCAGGTGTCCGGCCCGATTCGCACCGGGGTCTTGATTATGCCCTGGTCCTTGATCGCCATCTCGATGTTGTCCATCTTGTGGTCGAAGTCGCACACGTAACACCAGTCGGCCATTAGCGCCGACTCCCCGAACTCGATGTCGAGGTAGCAGTTGATGACGTTGTCGCGGCCGAAGACCACCTTGTCACCCAGCCGCAGCGAGCCCTCGTGCGCGCGGATGGTGTTCTTGTCGCCGATGTGCACCCACCGCCCGATCTCCAACTGGGCCAGTTCCGGGGTGGCGTGAATCTCGACGTTCTTGCCGAGGAACACCATGCCGCGGGTGATGACATGCGGGTTGGCCAGCTTGAACCTAAGCAGCCGCCAGTAGCGCACCAGGTACCAGGGGGTCCAGGCCCGGTTGGCGACCACCCACCTCAGCGACGCCCGGGTCAGGAACCGGGCCTGACGCGGGTCACGCAGCCGGGAACCGCGCCAGCGCTTGTGGATCGGCGCACCCCACATGCTCGTCATGCCCGCAGAGCCTAGTCCGACTGCTCCCCTCCCCCGCGAGTCCCTTCCCCGCGAGCAGACGCAAAGTACCCGCGACACGCAGAAATTCGGGGACATTTGTGTCTGCTCGGCGGGGTTGGCGGGGCCGTGACCCGATAGTCTCGCCTGGATGAAACGGTCACCGGTGTCGCGGCGGGTGCTCGCGCTCGCGTCGACGGTGCTGCTGACCGGCGTGCTGGCCGGATGCGGCAACACCGATTCCTGGGTTGAGGCGGTGGCGGCCCGCGGCTGGCCGGCCCAGTACGCCGACGCCGAGAACACCAGCTACACCCCGACCGAGGGCGCCCAGAGCCTGAAGCTGAGCTGGAGCCGCGAGGTCAAGGGCGAACTCGGCGCGGCCGCCGCCCTGGGCGGTGAAGGGTATCTCGCCGTCAACGGTCAGACCGCCGGGGGTTGCTCGCTGATGGTCTGGGAGAACGACAACAACGGCCGGCAGCGCTGGTGTACCCGCATGGTGCTCGGCGGCGGGTTCACCAGCCCGCTGTTCGACGGCTTCGACAACCTCTACATCGGCCAGCCCGGCCTGATGATCTCCTACCCGCCCACCCAGTGGGCACGCTGGCGCACCAACGTGATCGGAATGCCCACCACCACAAGGTTTCTGGCGGGCGGAAAACTTCTGGTGGTGACCCACCTGGGTCAGGTCCTGGTGTTCGACGCGCACCGCGGCGTGGTAGACGGGACCCCGGTGGACCTCGTCGAAGGAATCGACCCGACCGACGCCACCCGCGGCCTGACCGACTGCCAGCGCTCGCTGCCCGGCTGCCCGGTGGCCTCCGCCCCGGCGTTCTCTGCGGCCAGCCGGATGATCGTGATCGGGGTGTGGCAGCCCGGCGCCGCATCGTCGGTGCTGACCGGCCTGCGCTATCAGCCGGGACAGACACCGCTGCTCAAGCGGGAATGGACCTCCGACGCCGTCGATGCCGGCGTGATTGCGAGCCCGGTGTTGTCCGCCGACGGCACGACGGTCTACGTCAACGGCCGCGACCGTCGGCTGTGGGCACTGGATGCCACCGATGGATCAGCGAAATGGTCTGTCCCCCTGGGATTTCAGCCCCAGACCCCGCCGTCGGTCGCACCCGGTGGCGTCATCATCGCCGGCGGCGGTCCGAACACGAAACTGGTGGCGGTCAGGGACTCCGGCGACAGCGCCGAAGTGGCCTGGCGTCGCGACGACGTCACCCCGCTGTCCACGTCCAGCCAGGCCGGCGGGAAGGTTGCCTACGCGGTGGCCGCCGGCGGACCCGACGGACTCGCCCTCCTGGTGTTCGACCCCACCGACGGCGGGCGCACCCTCAACAGCTATCCGCTGGACGGGGCGCGCGGCTACCCGGTCGGGGTGTCGGTGGGCTATGACCGCCGGGTGGTGGCGGCCACCAGTTTGGGCCAGGTCTACAGCTTCATCCCGTCCTAGACCACAGGAGAGAAACCATGACCGACGAGTACGCGCCGTACCGGCGCACCGCCGCGGGTGTCAGCTACGTCGACGTCGGCGAGGGTCCGGTCACGCTGTTCGTCCACGGCGTCTTCACCAACGGCCGCCTCTGGCGCCACTGTATCCGGATGCTCGCCGACCACCGCCGCTGCATCGCCGTCGACCTGCCCGGCCACGGACACACCCCGCCGGTGGGCGAGCCGTCGGTATGGGGGCTGGCCGACGCGGTCGGCGGCCTGATCCGGGAACTGGACCTGCACGAAGTGCACCTCGTCGGCAACGACACCGGCGGCGCGGTCTCGCAGGTGGTGCTGACCCGCGATATGGCACGGTTCGCCTCCTTCGCCCTGACCAACTGCGACACCGAGGGCAACTTTCCGCCCCGGGCGTTCAAGCCCGCGGTATGGGCGGCCAAGACCCGGCTGCTCCGGGTGGCCGGTCCGCTGGTCCGGGCACCCCTGCTGGCCAAGCAGATCTACCGCAGCGGCTACCAGCACGCCTCCCAGCTTCCCGATGACGTCGTGATCGACTACCTGGCACCGATTCTCGGCACCCGCGAGGGCGCCCGCTTCATGGAGCGGCTGCTGATCTCGATGACACCCGATCAGCTCTCCGCGATCCGACCGCAGTTGAGCCGGTGCGAGGTGCCCACCGTCCTGGTGTGGGGCACCGGCGACATCTTCTTCGGAATCGAATGGGCGCACTGGCTGCAGCGCCTCATCCCCGGGGTGACCGGCATCGTCGAAATTCCCGGCGGCCGGCTGTTCTACGTCGACGAACGCGCCGCCGAACTGGTCCCGGCGCTGGAACGGCACTGGGCCGCAGTCTGACGGCCCGCGCTACAACTCCAGCGGCGGGATCTCGTTGCGCGGCAGCGTCACCGAGGTCTCCCCGACATAGGAGGGCAAGAGTTCGCCCCGGCCGAAGAAGAAGATCACCGCGTCGTCGGTGATGGCGAAGTTCTGATAGTGCGAGGGATCCAGACCGTCACCGGGCAGGATGCTGCCGGCCAGAATCGTGTCCTTGGCCAACTGCCCCTGCACGAGCGGGAAGATTTGCTGCAACGGCTTGGTGTCCGGGGCGAAGAGCGTTTCGAAGGTGACCGGCCGGCCGCGCTCGACATCGAAGTTGAAAGCCTTGTACCAGGTGGTGGGATGGGCGCCGCCTACGGATTGGAACAGGGTGAGCACCACACTGCGGGTTTGCGCCGAGGCGAAGGACTGCGCGCTGACGTCCATCTCGTAGGGCAGGTTGCGGGCATCCGGGGCTTGGGCGACCCGGACGAAACCATCGCGGGTCTGGCTGAGGTAGTCGACGATCGCTGGCTCGTCGGGGTAGCCGAGCGGGAAGGTCACGTCCATGGTGTAGGCCGGATCGCTGGCCCGCACACCGCAGATGCCACCCGCTTCGATCACACCGCCCAAGGCGCTGCAGGCCTCGGGCCCCGCGGCAGCCGGCGGCGCGGTCAGGATCATGGCACCGACAAGAGCCGCAGCCAAACTCACAGTTCGCATAGACCGAAGCCTACCGGGCTCCGGTGGCCGATCCCTCCGTCGAAGCCCGGCACACGAACGCCACCGCTCGGGCCGAGGCCCCCGCGCCCAACCGCGTGATCACCAGCGAGAGGGGACTGCTCCCGGCCGGGCGCAGCCGGCGGCGCAGCGCATCGGGGTCCACGTCGACGCCACGCACCAGGATCTCCAGCGCTCCGCAGTCGTGCGACGAAAGTGCCTGCCGCAGCGTCTTTTCCCGTAACGGCAGCCGATCGAGGATCTCGAAACCCCGAACCCCGGCGGGCAGCCGTTCCCCGGTGAGGTAGGCGATCTCGGGATCGAGTTGCCACAACCCGTGCCGGGTCGCGTACTGCCGCACCAGTCCGGCCCGCACGACGGCGCCGTCCGGGTCGACGATCCAGTGGCCCGGTAACCCGTTGGTGCATTCGTCCGGGTCGGCGTCGGTCACCTCCTCCCCGCGGTCGAGCACGCTGGCCCGGCGCCGCACCCCCGGTTCGGCCAGTTCCGCCGACCACAGGCAGGCCTCGCGCACCGACCCGCCCGACGAGGTCACCTCGATCTCGGCATCGAAGCCCAGCCGCCGCACCGCGCCGAAGTCGATCCCCGGCGCGCACTTGATCACCGTGGCGCGGCCCCGGTAGACCTCGGCCAGTGCGTCCAGTGGCGGGGTGTAGGCGCGCGGGTCGAATCGGCGCCGGCCGCCGCTGCGCCGTGCCGGATCCAGCAGCACGACCACCTCGAGGGCGCCGGTGATCGGGTGCAGTGCATCAGCGCGACACAGTGGGATCCGGTCGTCGAGATTGTGTCGGGCCATCGCCAGCCGAACCTCATCGATATCACTGCCGAGCAAGTAGTCCGCAGTGCCGGCCAGGGCAGCCAATTCGGTCCCGATCGAGCAGGTCGCGTCGTGCACCACCCTCCCGGCCAGCCGCCGGGCGCGGTGCCCGGCGACCGCCGCAGCGGTGGCCTGTTGCAGAGCCTCGTCGGTGAAGAGCCAAGCACCGGCCTCGGCGCCGAACTTCGCGACAGCCTTGCGGCGCAGCAGGGTAGTCTGCACCAGCACCCCGGCATGCGCACCGAAGCGCTTCCGGGTCGCGTCCACATCGGCCAGCAGCGTCGACTCCGTCAGCGCCAGACACGCCACCTCCGCCAGCGCGGCGGCGCCGGCCGCACCGCTCAGATAGCCGACATCGGCCCGGGTGAACGTCAGGAGGGTTTGACCCCGGTGATCATGACGTTGTAGTACCACGACTTCGGCACCACCCGGCGCCAGAGGTTGTTGTCGACCCAGCTCAGGGTGATCCAGCTGCTGAAGGCGAACTTGGCCCACCCCCAGCCGAGCTTGCCCGGGGGAACCGCGGCCTCGAAGGTGCGCAGCGGCCAGCCCAGCATGGCGGCGGTGAACTCGGTGGTCTGGGTGGACACCTCGACGGCGCCGGCGCGGAGTGCCGCGCCTTCCAGATCGGCCGGATCGAAGGTGTGCAGGTCGACGACGGCCTCCAGCGCGGCGGCGCGGGAGGACTCGTCGAGTTCGGCCTGCGGCCTGCGCCAGCCGCCCAATCCGGGCAGGCGGGTGACGTTGGTGGCCACCCGCCAGGTCAGCGTGGACAGGTTGCGCGCGTAGCCGTTGCCGACGGTGGTCGGCTCGCCGGCGAAGACGAACCGGCCGCCCGGCTTGAGCACCCGGACCACCTCCCGCAATGACTTCTCCACGTCCGGGATGTGGTGCAGCACGGCGTGCCCGACCACCAGGTCGAAGGTGTCGTCGTCGTAGGGGATGCCCTCGGCGTCGGCAACCCGGCCGTCGATGTCGAGGCCGAGGGACTCGCCGTTGCGCACCGCGACCTTCACCATGCCGGGTGAGAGGTCGGTGACCGAACCGCGCCGGGCCACCCCGGCCTGGATCAGGTTGAGCAGGAAGAAACCGCTTCCGCAGCCCAGTTCCAGGGCCCGCTCGTAGGGCAGATCGCGGAGCTCCTCAGCGGGAACGGTGGCGTCGAAGAGGTCCCGCGCGTAGTCAACACAGCGTTTGTCGTAGGAGATCGACCATTTGTCGTCGTAGGTCTCGGCCTCCCAGTCGTGGTAAAGCACCTGGGCGAGCTTGGAGTCCTTCAGCGCCGCCTCGACCTGCTCGGCGGTGGCGTGCGGATTCGGGGCCGGGTCATCGGCGACCCGAGGTTCCCTCGTCGTCGTCATGCAGGGCAGCCTAACCTGCGGTTCCGGCGGCAAAAACCTCGCCGTAGCACTGCACCTGGCCCTCGGCGTCAAGACCCGCGTCGATCAGCGCCTTGGCCCCGGCCACCGCGACAGCCGGGGCGTCGACGAAACGGCCCGCCCAGGACAACGCCGAGTCGTAGACGTCGTCGGGGGGCACCAGTTCGTCGACCAGGCCCAGCGCCAGGGCCTCCTTGGCCCCGACGAAGCGCCCGCTGAACGCCAGTTCCTTGGCCCGGGAGCGGCCCACCGCCCCCGCCAGCCGGGAACACCCGCCGCCCCCGGGCACCAGCCCGGCCAGGATCTCGGTCGCGCCCAGCTTCGCGTTGTCGCCGCACACCCGCCAGTCGGCGGCCAGCGCGAGGCTCAGCCCGGCGCCCAGCGCGTAGCCGGTGACCGCCGCGACGGTGGGCTTGGGGATGGCCGCGACCGCGTCGATGGCAGTCCGGCGCAGCCGGTCACCGGTCTCGGCCGCGGCGCGGTCAAGAGTCCGCAGTTCGGGAACGTCGTCACCGGCGCAGAAGATCTCGTGACCGCCGTAGATGATGACCGCCGCGATGTCGTCGCGCCGCGACACCTCCGCGGCGGCGGCGGCCAGTTCCCGATAGGCCCGCCGGCTCAGCGCATTGGTCGGCTCGCGGTCGATCAGCACCGTGCCGATCCCGGGCTGATGATCATGGGTGTGCACGCCGACGAACTCGGCCATGCTCAGCCCCCGCCCAGCCGCCGCAGGGCCTGACGGCGGGCCTGGTTGTAGCGGTCGGCGTCGAAGAACTCGATCTCCCAGTTGCCGTCCTCGAGAATGGTCATATCGGGTTCGACGGCGGCGATCTGGCGTTCCAGGGCGAGCACCTCGGCGACCGTCCGGCCGGCCAGCGAGTCCAGCTGGCTCCAGGTCGGCGGCAACAGCAGAGCGCGCCCCTGGGCGAAATCCTCGATCGCGGTCTCGGGCCGGGCCCAGCCGGACTGGTCGGTCTCGGTGTTCTCGCCGTCGGCGAGCTGGCCCTCCGGCAGTGCTCCGACGAAGAAGTAGGTGTCGTAGCGGCGGGTGCGCTCCTCCTTCGGGGTCACCCAGTTCGACCAGGGCCGCAGCAGGTCGGCGCGGATCACCAGATTCTCCGCACGCAGGAAATCGCCGAAGGACAGACTGCGGTCCTCCAGTGCGGCACGCTCGCGGTGATAAACCGAGGCGTCGCGCACGATGCTGTCCGGGTCGTCGGCCGGTCCGGCGAACAACACCCCGGACTCCTCGAAGGTCTCCCGCGCCGCCGCGCACACCAGCGCTTCGGCCAAGTCGGCCTCGATGCCGAATCGCGTTGCCCACCAGTGTGGTTCGGGCCCGTACCAGGCGCCCCGACCGGCCAGGCCACCGTCCCGGTCACGCTCGTCGACACCGCCGCCCGGGAACACCGTCATCCCCGCGGCGAACTCCATCGCGGCGTGCCGGCGCATCAGGAACACCGAGATCCCCTCAGCGGTATCGCGCACCAGCATCACGGTCGCGGCCGGGCGGACCGGCCTGGGTTCGAGTGTCTGGTTCACTGACGCCTCCGGTGGGCCGCGCGGCCCCGAACCCGCCGGGCGAAGTAGCGCCCGTCGATGGTGTCCACCGCGATGGACTGTCCGAACGCCGCCGAGAGGTTCTCAGCGGTCATGACGTCGCGCAACAGCCCGGCGGCCACCACGTGGCCCTCCGCCAGGATCAGGCAGTGGCTGAACCCGGGCGGGATCTCCTCGACGTGATGGGTGACCAGCACCAGGGCCGGGGCGTCGGGATCGGCGGCCAGATCGGCCAGCCGCGCCACCAACTCCTCCCGGCCGCCGAGGTCCAGGCCCGCGGCGGGCTCGTCGAGAAGCAGTAACTCCGGGTCTGTCATCAGCGCCCGGGCGATCAGCACCCGCTTGCGTTCGCCCTCCGAGAGGGTGCCGTAGGTCCGGTCGGCCAGATGCTCGGCGCCGACGCTCTCCAACGTGTCGACCGCCCGGGTGTAGTCGACCTCGTCATAGTTCTCGCGCCAGCGACCGAGCACCGCATAGCCGGCCGAGACCACCAGATCGCGCACAAGTTCGCCGTCGGGAATCCGCTGGGCCAGAGCCGAACTGCTCAGACCGACCCGCTGGCGCAGCTCGGCCATGTCAACCCGGCCGAGTCGCTCCCCCAGCACGGTCGCGGTGCCGTCGGAGGGATGCTCCATCGCCGCGGCCATCCGCAGCAGCGAGGTCTTGCCGGCGCCGTTGGGTCCGATCACCACCCAGCGCTCGTCGAGTTCCACCTGCCAGTCGACCGGGCCGACCAGCACCCGGCCGCCGCGGCGCAGGCTGACGCCCCGGAAGTCGATGAGCAGATCTTCCTCGGCGCCATCGGTCACCCGTTCATCGTGCCGCATACCCTGCCCCGCCCAACGTCCGGGTCATCCCACGGTTTCAGCGCGCAAATGTGCGCCAGCGCGCCCAAGTCCTACCGCGACGGGATGTCGACCCGACGCACCCCGCCGTCCATGGCGTCGGCGGCCTCGATCTCGGCCCGGGTCACCCCGAGGATGAACAGCACGGTGTCCAGATACGGATGGCTCAGTGAGGCGTCGGCCACCTCTCGCAGGGCGGGTTTGGCGTTGAACGCCACCCCCAGCCCGGCGGCGGTGAGCATGTCGATGTCGTTGGCTCCGTCGCCGACAGCCACCGTCTGCTCCATCGGCACTCCGGCCTGGGTGGCGAAGTCGCGCAGTGCCTTGGCCTTGCCCGCCCGGTCGACGATCGAGCCCACGACATGTCCGGTCAGCCGGCCGTCGACGATCTCCAACTCGTTGGCGGCGACGAAATCGAGCATCAGGTCGTGCGCCAGCGGTTCGATCACCTGGCGGAAGCCACCCGAGACGACGCCGCACTGGAACCCCAGCCGGCGCAGCGTCCGGATGGTCGTGCGGGCGCCCGGGGTGAGCTCGACCTGTTCGGCGACCTCGTCGAGCACCGCGGCGGGCAGACCGGCCAGGGTGGCCACCCGCTTGTGCAGGGATTCGGTGAAGTCGATCTCCCCGCGCATGGCCGCGTCGGTCACCGCCGCCACGGCCTCACCGGCGCCGGCCCGGTCAGCCAGCATCTCGATCACCTCGCCCTGGATCAGCGTGGAATCGACGTCGAAGACGATCAGCCGCTTGTTACGCCGCTCCAGGCTGTAATCCTCCACGGCAATATCGATGCCCTGCTGCGCTCCGACCCGGGCCAGACCGGCCTGCAGCCGTCCCCCGGTCCCGGCCGGCGCGGAGACGCGCAGTTCCAGCCCGGTCACCGGGTAGTCGGAGACGCCGCGGATGACGTCGATGTTGGCCCCCAGCGCGGCCACCTCCCGGGCCACCGCGCCGAACGCCGCCGCCGTGATGGGCCGCCCCAGGACGACGATCGTGTGAGTCGAGGGCTCGGCGATGATGGGTACGTCATCGCTGCGCTCGATGGTGGCGTCCAGGCCCATCCCGCGGATCGCCCTGGCGACGTCACCGCGCAGCGCTGCACCATCGGCCACCTCGGGCGCACCGGACACCAGCACCCCGAGGGTGAGGCGGTCGCGGATCACGACCTGCTCGACGTTGAGCAGTTCGACCTCGTACCGGGAGAGCACCTCGAACAGAGCCGAGGTGACCCCCGGCCGGTCGACCCCGGTGACGGTGATCAACACCGACACCTTGTCTGCGGTCATCGCAGTCTGATCGCGGGCAGGACGGCGCGAACGGTGAACCGTTCTGCGGCGCGAACCCTAGGCGTCGATCTCGTGGTGCGAACGGCCGACGTGGGCCTCGCGGCGCATCCGCTCGACCATGTGCGGGTAGTGCAGCTCGAATGCCGGACGCTCCGAGCGGATGTTGGGCAGCTCGGTGAAGTTGTGCCGCGGGGGCGGGCAGGAGGTGGCCCACTCCAGCGAGTTGCCGTGGCCCCAGGGATCGTCGACGGTGACGACCTCGCCGTACCGCCAGCTCTTCACGATGTTCCAGAAGAACGGGATCATCGAGACGCCCAGGATTGCCGCACCGATGCTGGAGACCACGTTGAGCGCGGTGAAACCGTCGGAGGGCAGGTAGTCGGCGTAGCGCCGCGGCATGCCCTCGTCGCCCAGCCAGTGCTGCACCAGGAAGGTGAGGTTGAACCCGATCATGGTGAGCCAGAAGTGGATCTTCGCCAGCCGCTCGTCGAGCAGCCGCCCGGTCATCTTCGGGAACCAGAAGTAGACACCGGCGTAGGTGGCGAACACGATCACGCCGAACAGCACGTAGTGGAAGTGCGCGATGACGAAGTAGGTGTCACTGACGTGGAAGTCCAGCGGCGGACTGGCCAGCAGCACGCCGGACAGGCCACCGCAGAGGAAGACCACCAAGAAGCCGAAGGCGAAAAGCATCGGCGACTCGAACGTCAATTTGCCCTTCCACATGGTGCCGATCCAGTTGAAGAACTTGATACCGGTCGGAACGGCGATGAGGAAGGTCATGAAGGAGAAGAACGGCAGCAGCACCGCACCGGTGACGTACATGTGGTGCGCCCACACCGCCATCGACAGCGCGGCGATGCTGATGGTGGCGTAGACCAGCGTGGAGTAGCCGAACACCGGCTTGCGGGAGAACACCGGGAAGATCTCGGTGACGATCCCGAAGAACGGCAGCGCCAGCACGTAGACCTCGGGGTGGCCGAAGAACCAGAACAGGTGCTGGAACAGCGTCACCCCGCCGTTGGCCGGGTCGTAGATGTGCGCCCCGAGGCGGCGGTCGGCGGCCAGACCGAAGGCGGCGGCGGTCAGCAGCGGGAAGATCAGGATGACCAGGATCGAGGTGATGAAGATGTTCCAGGTGAAGATCGGCATCCGGAACATGGTCATGCCCGGGCAGCGCATGCACACCACGGTGGTGATCATGTTGACCGCGCCGAGGATGGTGCCCAGGCCGCCTACGGCCACACCCAGAATCCACAGGTCCGCGCCCGGACCCGGCGAGTGCACGGCATCGGACAGCGGCACGTAGACGGTCCAGCCGAAGTCGGCGGCGCCGCCGGGGGTGATGAACCCGCCGAGCGCGATCAGGGCCCCGAAGATGAACAGCCAGAGCGACAGCGCGTTCAGCCGCGGGAAAGCCACGTCGGGCGCGCCGATCTGCAGCGGCATCACCAGGTTGGCGAATCCGAACACCACCGGGGTGGCGTAGAACAGCAGCATCGCGGTGCCGTGCATGGTGAACAGCTGGTTGTACTGCTCATTGGAGAGGAACTGCAGACCCGGCACCGTCAACTCGGCCCGGATGAACAGGGCCATCAACCCGGCCAGCGCGAAGAAGGTGAAGCACGCGATCACGTACATGATGCCGATCAGCTTGTGATCGGTAGTCGTGATCACCTTGTAGATGAGGTTGCCCTTGGGTCCGGTGCGAGCCGGGAAAGGACGACTGGCCTCAAGTTCTCCACGGGGGGGAATTACGGCTGTCACAGGATCCTCCAACCATCCATGGGCGCGTCCCAAAGAATATAAGCCGCATCTTATCCCCAAACCAGCCTCCGTGTGCGGCCGGTCCTACATTCTGTCGTATTTCGTGCCGGAGCCCGGCCCCGGCCGTCGCGAAGGCCAGTTCAGGAGTGGTTTCCGGCTGAGCGGGTGCTACCGTCGCGGCGTGCTGTCCCGCGCCCTGCGTCCCGGTATCGCCGCCCTCGCCGCCGCGGGGCTGGCCGCGACCGGCTGCAGCGGGTCCAATCAGCCGCCGGAAGTCGGCCCGAGCGGGCCGAGCAGCACGGTGGTGACCAGTACCACGATGATCGCCTCAGCCGGAGTGCTGGGAAACCAGCGCCGCCCCGACGAGTCGTGCGCGGCCGAACCGGCCCGGCTCGACGGCCCACCCCCGGGGCCGGTCGACCACGCTGCGGGCAAAGCCGACGTCGTGGCCGACCCGATGCGGATCGTGGTGCTGGCCGGCGACGAACTCGACGCGCTGTGCGCGCTGGGACTGCAGTCGCGGATCGTCGCGGCCGCGCTGCCCGACGGGTCCGACAGCCAGCCGTGGTACCTGGGAACCGTGATCCACGACGTTCCCGCCGCCGGTACCCGCACCGAGCCGGATCTGGCGGCCATCGCGGCGGCCGAACCCGACCTGATCCTCGGCTCGAAGGCACTCACACCGGACGGCTACCCCGAACTGGAGGCGATCGCCCCCACGGTGTTCACCGAGGCCCCCGGAGCTCGCTGGCAGGACAACCTACGACTGGTCGGCGCCGCGACCGGCCGGGCCCGGGCCGCGGACGATCTGATCGCCGGGTTCACCGAGAAGGCGGCGAAGGCCGGCGAAGCCAACGACGCCACTCACTTCCAGGCCTCGATCGTGCAGCTGACGGACTCGGCGCTGCGGGTCTGGGGCGCGGACAATTTCCCGGCCAGCGTGCTGGCCGCGGTGGGAGTCGACCGGCCGGCGGCGCAACGGTTCACCGACCAGGCCTATCTGGAGATCGGGATCACCGGCGACGCCGACTTCTCCGCCGCCGACGGCGACATCGTCTACATGTCGTTCGCATCCCCGGCCGCCAAGGACCGGGCACCGGCGCTGCTGGAGAGCGAGGCCTGGCGCAAGCTGTCGGCCAACCGCGACAACCGGGTGTTCATCGTCAACAACGAGGTGTGGCAGACCGGGCAGGGTCTGATCGCCGCCCGCGGGATCGTCGATGACCTGCGCTGGCTGAACGCACCGATCAACTGATCGGTGGTTATCGGATGTAGTTCTCGCCGCTGGCGCGCACCGTCACGTCGGACAGGCTGATCCCCCACGGCTGGTCGATGACGTGCATCACCACATCCGCCAGGTCGTCGGGCGTGATCAGCCAGTACTGCACCGAGTCGACATCGGTCTGCTCGGGCTGCAGCGACCCGGACATGTAATTGGCCAGGTTCTCGGCGAACTGCTGCCCCTTCTGCCCGGCCAGGGCCATGATCGCGGTCTGGTTGACGATCCCGCCGGCCAGGTTGGTTCCGAACACCCCGGTGGGCTTGACGGTGGTGACCTTGATCCGTCCCTGGGTCTCCACCCGCAACGCGTCGGAGAGCGCGGTCACCGCCGCCTTGGTAGCGGAGTAGACCCCGGCGCCCTCGATACCGCCGTTGCCGTAGATCGAGGAGATGTTGACCACCTGCCCACGCCCCTGGGCGATCATCTGGTCGTAGACCGCGGCGATGCCGTTGACCACGCCCTTGATGTTGATGTCGATGGCCCGATGCCAGCGCTGCCAGGCCCGTTCGTGGTCGGCGAAGTAGGACAGCGGCATCACACCGGCGTTGTTGACCAGGACGTCGATGGCGCCGAAGGCTTCGACAGCATCGGCCGCGACGGCCCTCAGCTGTTCGAGGTCGGTGACGTCGGCCACCCGGGCCAGCGCCTCTCCCCCGCTCTGCCGGATACCGGCGACCACCTCCTCGAGGTGCGCGGCGTCGACGTCGACGCCCACGACCCGGGCGCCGCCGGCGGCGCACTTCTGCGCGATCAGCCGGCCGAAGCCGCTGCCCGCGCCGGTGACGATGACGACTTTGCCGTCCAGATACGGCGACATGGATTCCTCTCCTGAGCGCCGCTCCGGTGGCCGCGCGCTCGACTGACCATTGAACCGCCTAGTGTCGGGAGCATGAGCACCGTGAGCGCCTACGCCGCAACCTCGGCCACCGAACCCTTGAGCCGGACGACCATCACCCGCCGCGCCACCGGCCCGCGCGACGTCCGCTTCGACATCCACTTCGCCGGGATCTGCCACTCCGACATCCACACCGTGCGCGCCGAGTGGGGACAGCCGCGGTATCCAGTGGTTCCGGGCCACGAGATCGTCGGCATCGTCACCGAAATCGGTTCGGAGGTAAAGGGTTTCGGCGTCGGTGACAGGGTCGGCGTGGGTTGTTTCGTCGACTCCTGCCGGGAGTGCGACAACTGCCTGGCCGGGCTCGAGCAGTACTGCACCGGCACCGGGATGACCGGCACCTACAACGCGGTCGGCAGGGACGGCCAGCCGACCCAGGGCGGCTACAGCGGCAGCATCGTCGTCGACGAGAACTATGTGCTGCATGTCCCCGAGTCAGTGCCGATGGATGCCGCCGCGCCACTGTTGTGCGCGGGCATCACCACCTACTCGCCGCTGCGGCACTGGAATGTCGGGCCGGGCAGCCGGGTTGCGGTGATCGGCCTGGGCGGGCTGGGGCACATGGGGGTCAAGCTCGCCACGGCGATGGGCGCGGAGGTCACCGTGCTGTCGCAGTCGCTGAAGAAGATGGAGGACGGGCTGCGTTTGGGCGCCAAGCACTACCACGCCACCAGCGACCCTGACACCTTCAAGCGCCTGCGCAACTCCTTCGACGTCGTCCTCAACACCGTCTCGGCCAACCTCGACCTCGGCCGCTATCTGGAGATGGTCGATCTCGACGGGGTCTTCGTCGAACTCGGCGCCCCGGAGAACCCGCTGGTGGTGCCGCCGTTCTCGATCATCGGTATGCGTCGCAGCGTCACCGGATCGATGATCGGCGGGATCGCCGAAACCCAGGAGATGCTGGATTTCTGCGCCGCGCACGGGATCGCCTCGGAGGTCGAGGTGATCGAGCCGGACTACATCAACGAGGCCTACGAGCGGGTCATCGCCAGCGATGTCCGGTATCGGTTCGTCATCGACACCGAATCCCTGCGCAACGGGTGACGTTGCCCCGAAGGGTCAGTCGTCGAGCGAGTCGAGCGGCCAGCCCGCGGCCGCCAGTTTGGCGGCCACGCGCCTGATGTTCTCCGGCCCGCCGTCATGGTGGGCCACCCCCTCGATGAACCGTTCAATCTCGTCATGGTCGATGAGATGGCCGGCGGGTGCGCTCTGTTCCTCGGCGATGATCTCGCGCACCACCTCTTTGACCTCGTCCTCGGTCAGGGGCGTGTCGCGGAGCAGGGCCAGCAGGGGTACCCGGTCCGGGCCGGGCACCCCGCCTGGGTATCCGGCACGGAGCCAGTTCAGGACCGATTGCGCGCGTGACTTGGCCGTCATGACGCCCAGTGTCGCGGTTGCCGGCCCGTCACACCAGTGAGTTCGTCGATTATTCACCTGCTCCGCGGCCCGCGGCGCGGTTCCGCCCCGCTGATGTCGCTGACTTGGCGCCCGACCAGCCCGGCCGGACCGCCACGCGTCGTGGGCTAGAAGTCCCAGTCCTCGTCTTCGGTGTTGACGGCCTTGCCGATCACGTAGCTCGACCCCGAACCGGAGAAGAAGTCGTGGTTCTCGTCGGCGTTGGGCGACAGCGCGGACAGGATCGCCGGGTTGACATCGGTCTCGTCACGCGGAAACAGCGCCTCGTAGCCGAGGTTCATCAGCGCCTTGTTGGCGTTGTAGCGCAGGAACTTCTTGACGTCCTCGGTGAGGCCGACGCTGTCGTAGAGATCCTCGGTGTAGTCGGTCTCATTGTCGTAGAGCTCGAAGAGCAGTTCGTAGGTGTAATCCTTGAGCTCCTGGCGACGCTGTTCGGTTTCCTCGGCCAGCGCCCGCTGGAACTTGTATCCGATGTAGTACCCGTGCACCGCCTCGTCGCGGATGATCAGCCGGATCATGTCGGCGGTGTTGGTCAGCTTTGCCCGGCTCGACCAGTACATCGGCAGGTAGAAGCCGGAGTAGAACAGGAAGCTCTCCAGCAGCGTG
>ERZ795053.4268-NODE-4268-length-15594-cov-4.611236_pt1 | contig 15594 bp, 14 predicted proteins | sample MGYA00375137_ERZ795053 | MGnify/ENA primary metagenome ERZ795053 (study PRJEB30182, sample SAMN05720284) | activated sludge metagenome | isolation source: Anaerobic digester | place: Hong Kong | collected 2014-12-17 ...
AATATTTTCCTGAGAGGTGATTATTCGCAGGGAGTGATTTAGTGCATTTTTCACAAAGGATTCAGGTTGTTTTTTCGGGGGTTTTTGCGTATACTGTCTAGAGAGAAAATTATTTTCAGAGAGGTGACAGTAGTGAACGAAAAAGGCAGTATTTCAATTAATACGGAGAACATTCTCCCTATTATCAAGAAATGGCTTTATTCAGACAAAGACATTTTCATCAGGGAGCTTGTTTCGAATTCCGCTGATGCAATCAGCAAGATCAGAAGATTAGTGGAAATGGGTGAAGCAGAGGGTACGGATGAGAAGTATGAAATACGTATCAAAGTTGACAAAAAGAAGAGTACCTTGAGCTTCATCGACAATGGAATCGGGATGACGGCTGAGGAAGTAAAGAAATATATCAATCAGATTGCTTTTTCAGGAGCAGAGGATTTCATTGAAAAATACAAGGACAAGGCAGAGGCCAAGGATGATATCATCGGTCATTTCGGACTTGGTTTCTATTCGGCCTTCATGGTGGCTGACAAGGTTGAGGTGGATACCTTATCCTACGAGAAAGGTGCAGAACCTGTGCTTTGGGAGAGCGATGGAACGAGCGGTTACTCAATTGTTTCAGGCAGCAGGACTGAAAGGGGCACCACAATAACCCTTCATGTTATGAAGGAGGAAAAGGAATTCCTGGATTTCTACAAAGTCCGCGAGATTACGGAAAAATACTGTGGTTTCATGCCCTATGAAATCTTCGTTGAGGATGTAAACAAAAAGAAGGAAAAGGATGAAGAACCTGAAAAACCCGTTAATGATACGGCACCGCTTTGGTTGAAAAAACCCGGTGATGTAACTGACGAGGAATATGAAAGTTTCTATACAAAGACTTTCCGTGATTACCAGAAGCCTCTTTTCTGGATACATCTGAACATGGATTATCCTTTCAGACTGAAAGGTATCCTGTATTTCCCAAAACTCAAGCATGAGCTTGAATCGGCGGAAGGCAGGATCAAGCTGTTCTATAACCAGGTATTTGTAGCGGACAATGCAAAGGAGGTCATTCCTGAATTCCTGTTGCTTTTGAAAGGTGTTCTGGACTGCCCGGATCTGCCGCTTAATGTTTCAAGGAGTTTCCTGCAGAATGACGGCTATGTTCAGAAAATCTCAACACATATTACGAAGAAGGTAGCCGACAAACTGAATAAATTGTTCAAGAAGGAACGGGATGATTACAACAAATACTGGGATGATATTAACGTCTTTGTAAAATATGGATGCATGAGGGATGAAAAACTCTATGACAGGATAAAGGATGCCCTCATTTACAAGACAATCAACGATGAATACAAGACAATTGATGAGTTCACAGGTGAGTCCGGTGACGGGGAAAAGAAGATTTATTATGTTTCTGATGTCAAACAGCAGGCCCAGTACATCGAAATGTTCAAGACTAACGGACTTGATGCAGTGATCCTTGATACGATGCTTGATTCCAGTTATATAAGTTTCATTGAATCAAAGCTTGAAAAGGTCAAGTTCGAAGGTATTGACAGCAACATTGCTGAAGCTCTTGCGGGTGAAGGTGATACTGACGGATATGAAGGTCTTGTTGAGTATTTCAAAAAAGTACTTGATGACGAATCCCTTAAAATCGAGGCACGGGCTCTTAAAAGCGGGGAGTTCCCGGCAGTCATCATGAGCAATGAACAGTCAAAGAGGATGAGGGACATGACCAGGATGTTCGGAGGCATGGACACAGGAATGGCATTCCCTTCAGATGATACACTTGTACTAAATACAGCAAGTACTGTAATAAAGAAGATGTTGAAAAGCACTGACACTGATGATAAAGCTGATGCAGTGCAGCATGTATATGAGCTGGCACTTCTGGCAGCTGGAAAGCTTGATTCCAGGATTCTCGGTGAGTTCATCAGGAGAAGCGGTGAAATGCTTGAAAAAAGCGTAGAGGGAACGGTACCGGATAAACCGGCTGAGTAAAAAGTGAATACAAGAGAATGAAGGTGCACGGCACCTTCATTTTATTGATATTCATGGAAAAGGTATAAAATGGGGGATGTAAGAAGAATATTTGTCGAGAAAAAGCCCGGGTATGATGTCGAGGCAAAATCCATCCTGAATGACATCAGGTCCTTGCTTGGAATAGTAAGCATTGAATCTCTGAGGCTGGTCAACAGATATGACATTGAAGGTATAGACCAGGTTTTGTACGATCAGTCACGGATGACCATTTTCGCCGAACCGCCTGTTGATGTCGTATATGATGAAATACTTCCGGTTTCTGACAATAGCACGGTATTTGCCTATGAATATCTTCCGGGCCAGTTCGACCAAAGAGCCGATTCATGTGCCCAGTGCATCCGGCTTCTTTCTGAAGAGGCACAGCCTATTGTCAGAACTGCCAGGGTCATTGTAATTGAGGGCAAAATAACAAAAGCTGAAACCGGAAGGGTCATGGAGCACCTTGTGAATCCTGTTGACAGCAGGATTGCATCCCTCGACAAGCCGGAAACATTGAAGATGGAACTGGAAATACCTGAGACCGTGGAGATACTGGATGGTTTCACTGCAATGGATTCCAGAGCACTTGATGGCTTCATGAAAAAGATGGGTCTTGCTATGAATCCTGCAGACCTCCTGTTTGTGCAGGAGTATTTCAGGGATATTGAAAAGAGGGAGCCGACCTTTACAGAAATCAGAGTTATCGATACATATTGGTCTGACCACTGCAGACATACAACCTTCCTCACGGAATTAGAGGACATCGAGGTAGGAGATTCGGGATACCTTGATAAGTGCAGAAAGTCTCTGACGGACTATATGCAAGCCAGAAAAACAGTGCATGGTGACAGGGTTGACAAACCCAGGTGCCTGATGGACATGGCAACCATGGCAATGCGTGAGCTCAGGAAGGCTGGAAAGCTTCCCGACCTGGAGATATCCGATGAAATAAATGCATGCAGCATTGTAGTGGATGCGGAAATTGACGGAGCTACTGAGGAATGGCTTGTAATGTTCAAGAATGAGACCCATAACCATCCTACGGAGATTGAACCCTTTGGCGGAGCTGCCACCTGCCTCGGAGGTGCTATCAGAGACCCGCTCTCCGGAAGAGCATATGTTTATCAGGCAATGAGGGTCACAGGTTGTGCAGACCCGACAGCTGATGTTTCAAAAACCATTCCGGGCAAACTCCCTCAGATCAAAATTACAAGGGAAGCTGCCCATGGGTACAGTTCATATGGAAATCAGATAGGCCTGGCCACCGGGCAGGTCCATGAAATCTATGACGAGGATTTCAAGGCAAAGAGAATGGAAATCGGAGCAGTCATTGCTGCTGCGCCGAGGAAAAATGTAAAAAGGCTCAGTTCGGATCCGGGTGACATCATAGTACTTGTAGGTGGAAGAACCGGAAGGGACGGCTGCGGTGGAGCAACGGGATCATCCAAGGAACATACTGAGGATTCACTGGAAAGCTGCGGAGCTGAAGTGCAGAAGGGGAATCCGCCGACAGAAAGAAAGCTGCAAAGGTTGTTCAGGAATCCTGCAGCAAGCTCAATGATAAAGAAGTGCAATGACTTCGGTGCAGGCGGAGTTGCCGTTGCCATCGGTGAACTTGCTCCCGGTCTGTCCATTGACCTTGATGCAGTTCTGAAGAAATATGAAGGACTCGATGGTACTGAACTTGCAATAAGCGAATCGCAGGAACGCATGGCGGTTGTCCTGAATCCCGGGGATGTTGAAAAATTCATGGAGCTTGCCGGTTCAGAGAATCTGGAATGTTCAGCAGTGGCCAGGGTAACAGGAAACAAACGTCTTGAAATGATATGGAACGGAGTTAAAATCGTTGATATTTCAAGGGATTTCCTGGATACAAACGGTGTAACACAGAGATCCGCTGCAATTATTCAAAACCCCGGTCCTATGGAATATATGCAAAAACCATTGTCATTGGACTTGGTCGGATGGCTTGGCAATCTCAATGCATGCTCTCAGAAAGGCCTTGCTGAACGGTTTGATTCAACGATAGGAGCAGGCAGCATTCTGATGCCCTTCGGAGGTTTGAATCAGATGACACCACAGGAGGGAATGGCTGCCAGGCTTCCTGTTCTGGGCAGGGAAACTGATACAGGCACTTTGATGACTTTTGGGTACAATCCTGAAATAGCCAAATGGAGTCCTTTCCATGGAGCCTGCTATGCTGTTTTGGAGAGTATTGCAAAAATAACAGCCCTTGGCGGACAATTTGAGAGAACGAGACTTACCTTCCAGGAATACTTTGAAAAACTTGGCGCTGATCCGGTCAAATGGGGAAAACCCGCAGCGGCTCTTCTTGGAGCATATCACGCGCAAAAGGCACTCGGGGTTGCAGCAATAGGTGGAAAAGACAGCATGTCAGGAACATTCGGAGAACTGAATGTTCCGCCAACATTGGTATCATTTGCGGTTTGTCCTGTAAATACAAGCAAGGTCATTTCAGCAGAGTTCAAGAAAAGTGATTCCGAAGTAATATTCATAGATGTTCCTTCTGATGAAAATGCAGTTCCGGATTTCGACCTGGCAACTGAAAGGTACAGTGTGTTCCGGGAACTTGCTGATAAGGGGAATGTACTGTCATCCATGTCACTGAAGTCCGGTGGAATTGCAGAGGCTGTCGCTCTGATGTCCTTTGGAAATGAAATAGGATTCAGTTATATTGATGGAACAGCGGATGACAGGCTGTGGAAACCGGGTTATGGCTGCATAATTGCTGAAGTTGATTGCAAGACAACATTCCCTGTAATTGGAAAAACAATTACGGACAAGGTCATAAGGATAAAGGACAAAAAATATCGCATAGAGGAACTTCTTGATTCATATACCGGAAAACTTGAGGATGTTTTTCCTACAAAAACAATTAAAAGTGCCGGTGTTCCCATTGATGTAAAATACAAGGCTGACGGAAGGATTGCTGCTTCTTTGAAGATTGCAAGACCCAGGGTAATAATTCCGGTATTCCCGGGTACGAACTGTGAATATGACAGTGCAGTTGCATTTGAAAAAGCAGGTGCCCTTGTGGAAACAATGATTTTCAGGAACCTTTCAGCAGAAGATGTACATGAGTCAGTGGACAGGCTTGCCGGACTGATTCATAAAAGCAATATCATGATGATTCCAGGCGGATTCAGTGCCGGGGACGAACCCGAAGGTTCGGGTAAATTCATTGCAAATGTCTTCAGGAACAAATTCCTTGAGGAGGCTGTCATGGATCTCCTTGACAACAGGGATGGTCTGGTGCTGGGAATATGCAACGGATTCCAGGCCCTTGTCAAACTGGGACTGCTTCCGTATGGGGAAATAAGGGCCATGGGTGATGACAGTCCCACACTGACATTCAATGAAATAGGAAGGCACGTTTCATGCATGGTCAGGACAAAGATATCATCAAATAAATCACCTTGGCTGTCTATGGTTGAAACCGGTGATATACATACCATACCGGTAAGCCACGGTGAGGGCCGGTTCGTTGCCGATGAGGACCATTTCAAGGAAATGATCAAAAACGGCCAGATTGCCACCCAGTATGTGGATTTCAATGGAGTTCCTTCATATGATATAAAATTCAATCCAAACGGCTCAATGCATGCCGTCGAAGGAATAACCAGTCCTGACGGAAGGGTCTTTGGGAAAATGGGACACTCAGAAAGAATAGGAGCTAATGTATGTATCAATGTTCCGGGTTCAAAGGACCAGAGGATCTTTGAATCAGGAGTAAGATACTTCGGATAGGAAATATGGGTTTATTTGAGATACACTGCCACACTTTGGAATCCAGCATCTGCGGCAAGGTTCCCGCAAGGGAACTGGTAAAGATGCATAAGGAAGCCGGATTTGAAGGAATCTGTCTTACTGACCACTACAATGATTACCATTTCGCTGACCGTTTCAATGATGATGTAATGAATTTTCTGAAAGGCTACCGACTTGCAAAGGAATATGGAGATGAGATTGGTCTTAAAGTGCTGTTTGGGGTGGAATACAGGTTCTGCGACACAAACAATGATTACCTGGTCTTTGGGATTACGGAGGATTTTGTAATAAGGAATCCTGATGTTTATAAGCTGACGCTTAAGGAGTTCAGGAACAGGTTCCAGGGAGAGGATCTGATTATAATCCAGGCACACCCGGGAAGAGACGGGCAGAAAAGGATTGATGTAAATTTACTCGATGGAATGGAAGTTGTGAACGGAAACCCCCGTCACGAGGCCCGCAATGAGCAGGTGTTCAAATATGCAAAGGAAAACAATCTGCTCATGACAGGAGCCAGCGACTATCATCGTGATACAGACCTTTTCCTTGCCTGCATGGAATTTGAGAATGAAATAAATGATGAAAAAGAGCTTGTAAGGGAAATAAAGGCCGGCAGATACCAAATAATTGACAATACAAGATTTGCCTGACAATTGGGGAATACCTTTGGCAAGGAGGATGAAATCTTGAAAAAAGCATACTTCATGATGAACAGTGAGTCATTTCAACTGATATATGGGAAGGACGAACTGAAAAGAATAAGGACACTGGTAGAACTGGAACCTGAACTGATTGTTCCCGATAAAAACGGTTATGTTGAAAAGGTGCCGAATGACGGGCAGATTATACTTTCAGGCTGGGGTGGCCCGAGGATTGACAAAAGGTTTCTTGATTCAATGACCGGACTGGAGGCAGTATTTTATGGTGCCGGTTCAATAAGGGGAATAGTTACTGATGATTTCTGGGAAAAGAAAGTTGTAATTACAAGTTCCTGGTCCGCAAATGCGGTCCCGGTGGCTGAATACACATTTGCTCAGATAATACTGTGTCTTAAGAATGCATATCAACTAAACAAGGGCTATTGCCGGGAAAAAGACAGTTATGACAAAACAAAAAGATTTGCAAATGGCGCTTATAAAACCCGTGTTGGAATAATTTCCCTGGGTCTCATAGGAAAACTAGTCTGTAAATTCCTCAGGTCAATTGATGTTGAGGTACTGGCATATGACCCATATGCGGACAAGGAAGAAGCCAGGGAACTTGGTGTAAGGTTTGCAGATCTTGAAGAAATCTTCGGTACCTGCCATGTTGTTTCGCTTCATGCCCCGTGGCTTAAGGAAACAGAAGGAATGATAAGGGAGGAACATTTCATAAGAATGCTCCCTAATTCTGCCTTTATTAATACCGCCAGGGGAGCAATTGTTAATGAAGGTGAAATGGTATCCGTTCTATCAGAGCGCAAGGATATTACAGCTGTTCTGGATGTTACTTATCCGGAACCCCCTGAATCGGGTTCTCCTCTTTATAATATGGAAAACGTCTTTCTGACACCGCATATAGCCGGTTCAATGGATGGAGAATGTGCCAGAATGGGGCGATATGCAGTTGATGAACTTGAAAGATATTTGAGTAATGAACAAATGCTTTACAGAATTACAAAGGAAATGGCTGAAAGAATGGCTTGATCCGGAGCAGTTGCCAGGATTAATGCCTGTATGTATAATTTGTTTTAGCAATTGGAATAACTTTTGACAGGAGAATAACATGAAGCCAAGGGAAGTAATACAAAGAGCAATTGAGTTTGATAAACCCAACAGAATAGGCTACGATTTCAAATATGGTCATTATACAGACTTCCGGGGACTGGATATGAAACGCAACATGAGACCTGAACTGGAATGGCAGAAGCCTGAATTTTTTGCAGATAAATTTCCCGGGTACAGTAATTTCGACGGGTTTCTTCGTCTGGATGAGTTCGGAAACCTCTGGGGAAAGATGTCCCATGACCTGACCGGCGGCGGTGAGGTTTTAAAAGGTGTTCTGAGTGACTGGGATAAGGTTGATGACATTGTATTTCCCGACTGGGCAAACCCTGCGAATTTTGAGCATCTTCCTGAATTGAAGGAGAAGCAGAAGGATTACTGGCAGACGGGCTGGCTCTGGGGTTTTCCATTTTCACTTATGAGAAAGATGAGAAAGATGGAAAATTTCCTCATGGATGTAATAATAGAGCAGGAAAATGTCCTGAAATTGAATGAAAAGGTTGTTGACCTGCTTCTCGGTGTAATTGACAATTACGGTCAAATCGGTGCAGACAGCATATTCTTCTGTGAAGACTGGGGTCTCCAGGACAGACTTCTCATTAATCCGGAGCTATGGAGAGAGTTGTTCAAGCCGTCATTCAAGGTTCTTTGTGACCGGGCAAGGAAATATGATATGAAAGTCATCATGCATTCATGCGGATATATCTTTGATATACTTGATGATTTGATTGAGGTGGGCATAGATGTCCTCCAGCTGGACCAGCCGGAACTGATGGGCATCGAGAGAGTTGCCGAGGTTATAAACGGCAGGGCTACCTTGTTTGCCCAGACTGACATCCAGAAGATCCTGCCTACAGGAAACAGGCAGCTCATAGAAGAAAGAACAGAAAACATGGTCAGGTTGTTCCATAAGAACGGAGGTTTCATCGCCAGGGATTATGGAGATTACAGGACAATACAGGTCAAGCAGGAATGGGCCCAGTGGATGAGATGCAAGTTCTTTGAAGTTGGCGGCCTGCCGGAGCAGATATGAAAGATTTTTTAAAGAAAACCTGGGAGAAAATTCTGGAAATCCTGAAAAGCATTGCCTCTTTTTTCTCAGGTCTGTTTCAAAGGATCAGGGATTATTTTAGTATGAAGAAACAAAAGAAAAAAACTACTGCAGTAAAAAAGGCACCCCAAAGGGAAAAAAGCACTTCAACCACAGCGGCAAGGAACAGAACGGTCAGAACCGTAAAAATGAGAAAAAGCAATGCACAGGTGATAGCAGGAAGAATATTCTGGCTTTCTTTCATTGCCATACTCGTGGTTCTTGCAATTTTCACATACAAGCTTACCAACACTTTTGTCAAGGACAGGGCTGCAACTGACATTAAAACACTGGTGGGCGAGCTGGACGAGACAAACAGTTTCAAATTATACATCCCGCTGGGATCCGATACCGGAGACATTGCTGACATCCTCATAGACAATGAAATCATCAGTGATGACAGGGTTCTCGGATTTACATTGTTTGAGCTTTATTCGATGCTAATGGGGAATGACGGTGGATACAAGTCAGGAAACCATTGGATCAATAAAAGCATTGACTATAATAACCCAGTTGGATACGACATGCTTATTTATATTTTCTCGCAGAATCCAATTCAAAATCCCACAGCAAGGATATTCTTTGCAGAAGGCCTTACTTTCAGGCAGACTGTAAACAGGTTCCTTGAAAATGGATTTCTGACTGAGGAACGCTTTGCAGACGTAGCAAACAATTATGACTTTGGATATGATTTCATCGATGAAATACCTGACAACGGAAGGTACAACAGGCTTGAGGGTTATCTTTTCCCGGATACCTACATCTTTGACAAGACAAAACCTGAAGAAGAGGCAATAGACAAGATGCTCAGTAACTTCGAGCTTAAATTCAAGGAGTTGTACAGGAACAGGCTTGAGGAAATAGGTATGACCATGGATGAAATCATAATAATAGCTTCCCTGGTTGAAAAGGAAGCGATGATTGATACTGAGAGGGATACCATAGCAGGAGTCATTTACAACCGTCTGAATTCATCCCAGGGTTTCCTGAACTATCTGCAGATTGATGCCACCATACAGTATTATTTCCTCAATGAGACAGGAAAGGTCAAGGAACCCCTGCTCACAGAGGATACATTGATTGACAGTCCATACAATACTTACAAATATCCGGGCCTTCCGCCGGGACCGATATGCAACCCGGGAGAGAAATCCATAATTGCGGCACTTTTCCCTGAAGAACACAATTATTACTACTATGTGGCAAAGGGAGACGGCAGCCATGCATTTGCCAGCACTCTGCAGCAGCATAACAACAATGTAATAAAATACTCAGGGAATTGAGTTTTGATGAGCAAGGAGAAAAGATTCTGTATAACAGACCAAAGGGTTGAGGATTACATCCGGGGAGTGCTGCGGCCATATGAAGGCATCACTGAACAGATCAGTGAAGGAAAGACACACCGTGAGCATCCTACAGCAGATACTGTAACCCTGAGATTGCTTGAAATAATGGTCCGCACACTGGAACCTGAACGAATTCTCGAAATCGGAACAGCCAATGGCCGTTCGACCATAATACTCGCCAATGCAACAGGTGCTAACTGCAGGATTGACACCATAGAAGTGAATTTCGAAGCAGCAGAAAAAGCTGTGGAGAATTTCAAAAAAGCGGGAGTAGATGAAAAAATCAACATGATTGCAGGGGATGCAGTGGATGTCCTTGATAATCTTGACAGGAAGTATGATTTAATCTTCATTGATGCGGCCAAGGGACAGTATGTAAGATATTATGATCTGTGCTCCGGCATGACTGTACCGGGCGGTATCATCTTCGCCGACAACGTCCTGTACAGGGGCATGACAGCAGGAGGTGCCAGGATCAACAGGAGGCAGCAGCTTCTTGTTTCAAGGCTAAGGGAATATATAGAAAAGGCAGTCAATGATGACAGGTTCATAACTGATATTCTTCCCGTAGGTGACGGAGTCTGCATCAGCTATAGAAAAAAGGATAGTTTGGATTGAAAAAGATTGAACTTCTGGCTCCGGCCGGTAATTATGAAAAAATGGAAATGGCTTTTGCGTATGGAGCAGATGCAGTATACCTTGGAGGAGAAGCCTTCAGCATGCGGTCAAATGCAGACAATTTTTCACGGGATGACATTGCCAAAGCCATTGGTTATGCACACTCAATAGGTAAAAAGGTTTTTGTTGCATTGAACATAATTGCCAGAAACCAGGATCTTGCACCAATCATCGAAGAGCTTGGATTCCTTAAGGAAGCAGGACCCGATGCATTGATTGTTTCCGATCCCGGAATAATGAGACTGGCCGGCAGATATGCACCGGGAATTGATATACATGTAAGCACCCAGGCAAATATTCTGAACATTGAAACAGCAAAACTCTTTGCTGAGCTTGGCGCAAAAAGACTTATTCTGGCAAGGGAACTCAGTCTTTCCGAAATAATGGAACTGAGGAAGAGTCTGACGCCCGATATTGAGCTTGAGGTTTTTGTACATGGCTCCATGTGCGTTTCATACTCCGGACGTTGTCTCATCAGCAGTTACATGGCAAACCGTGACAGCAACAGGGGGGATTGCGCACAGCCATGCCGCTGGAACTACCACCTTATGGAAGAAAAAAGACCCGGTGAATTTTTCCCGGTATATGAAGATGAACGGGGAACATATTTTTTCAACTCAAAGGATTTGAACATGATTCGGCACATACCTGAACTTATCAGAGCAGGGGTGGACAGCATCAAGATAGAGGGCAGGATGAAAAGTGTCTTCTATGCGGCAATGACGGCAAGAAGCTATCGACGGGCGATTGATGAATTTTACCGGAACCCGGATGATTACATATTCAATGAAAAATGGGCGGAGGATCTTGAAAAAACCAGCCACAGGGAATATACGACAGGCTTTTTCTTCGATGACAAGCCAAAGGAAACGCAGGTATATGAAACGAATTCATACATACGCACACACTCCTTTGTAGGGAAGGTACTTAGGTATGATGAATCCACCGGTACGGCGATGATAATGCAGAGAAACCCTCTGTTCAAAGGTGAGGAAATTGAAATAATAAATACGGACGGGAATGATTATTTCCAGATTGCCGAAGGAATGATGGATGAAAACGGCGATGAGGTTGTTTCAACACCCCATGCCCAGATGATATACTATATGAAAATGAAAGAGTATTCCGGAGTGAATTCAATTCTTGTCAAGAAGAAAACGGAGGTTGATGATGACGTATAAAATTGCTGTAATAGGTGTGGGTAACATGGGTGGATCCCTGGCAAAGGCAGTTGCCAGGAATCTTGAAGGCAGTTCAGTTTTCATCTATGACAAGGTCTTTGAAAAGGAAAGGGATCTTATCAAGAGCGGATGCATAGCAACGGCAAAGGTCGGTGATGCATGCCGTAAGGCAGACATTGTCATTCTGGCAGTCAAACCCAATATCATCCCTTCGGTTCTTGCGGAGATTAAGGATGACATCAATGAAAAGCTCCTTATATCAGTTGCTGCAGGGCTCAAGACGGAAACCTATGAGGAAATTTTGCCCGGACAGCGTTTTGTCCGTGCAATGCCCAATATGGCCGTTGAAGTCAATGAAGGCATGACAACCCTGGTTGCCGGGAAAAATGCAACGGAGGAAGACATAGAGACTGCAAGGAAGATATTTGAAGCCACAGGTGAAGTTGTTGTAATAAATGAATCACTGATGGATATTGCCACGGCACTTGCAGGCAGCAGTCCCGCATATGTTTTCATGTTCATCGAAGCCATGGCTGATGCCGCTGTAAGTGAAGGCCTTTCAAGGAAGACATCATACAAAATGGCTGCACAGGCCGTAATGGGTTCTGCTAAACTGCTGCTGCAAAGCGGTGAAAATGCCGGAGCCATGAAGGACAAGATTTGTTCTCCAGGGGGAACCACCATTGAGGCTGTTCTGAAACTTGAGGAAGAAGGTTTCAGGAACAGCGTCATAAAGGCTGTAAAGGCTTGTACTGAAAAATCAAGGGAACTGTCCTCAAAATGAAGAAAAAGCATGTGACAATCTATACGGATGGTGCATGCAGCGGCAATCCGGGGCCGGGAGGATGGGGAGCTGTCCTTCTTTATGGAAAGCATCGCAAGGAAATCTCGGGATTCAAGGCCTTGTCCACAAACAACGAGATGGAACTGAGCGCTGCATTGCAGGCACTTGATACGCTTAAGGAAAAGTGCCGCGTTGACTTATATTCAGACTCTGCATATCTGATAAATGCATTCACGCAGGGCTGGGTGGAGGACTGGAAGGCCAACGGATGGAAAAGAAAAAAAGATCCGCTTAAAAACAGGGAACTCTGGATTGAACTCGACAGGCAAAACTCAATACATGACATCAAATGGATCAAAGTAAAGGGTCACAGTGACAATGTTGAAAACAACCGGTGCGATGAACTCGCCACGGGTGAGATAGAAAAACATACAAAGAAGCTTTGAGCCTTGAATCCCGGGGCACTTCACCTATAAATTAACGCTTTACAGATATATTGCCGTGTGTTAGAATACGACAGGTAGCCGCACGAAACAGGCTTTTTAAATGCATGCCCATGCTGCCTGGATTCGGCGAGACTGGTTTGAGGAGGAAAGTAGAATAATGTATGCAATTATAGAAACCGGCGGAAAGCAGTATAAGGTTTCCAAAGGTGACAAGGTTTATGTAGAGAGCCTTGGAGCAGAAGAAGGAAAGAAAGTCACTTTTGACAAGGTATTGGCGTATTCCGATGGCGAGACCCTTCTTGCAGGAGCACCCTATCTGAAGGATGTCAAGGTAGCCGGCAAAGTTGTCAAGAACGGCAAAGGCAAAAAGATAATAGTCTTCAAGTTCAAGGCAAAAAAAGGTTACAAGAAGGCCCAGGGTCACAGACAGCCATATACATGCGTTGAAATCACTGATTTGAAGAAGGCTGATAAGAAGTCTGAATCAAAGCAGGCAGACGGCGAATAATCGGAGGTGAGATAAATGGCACATAAAAAAGGTGTTGGTAGCACAAAGAACGGAAGAGACAGCGAAAGTAAAAGATTAGGCGTAAAAAGAGCAGACGGACAGTTTGTACTTGCAGGAAATATTCTGGTCAGACAGCGCGGAACCAAGATTCACCCGGGTGAAAATGTAGGACGCGGAAAAGACGATACACTGTTTGCAACAGCAGATGGAGTAGTCAGATTCCATAGAAAAGGCAAGGACAGAAAACAGGTTAGTATTATTACACAGTAATGATCCTGTACTAAAAAATGACCGTTTCGCTTCCGGGTGAAACGGTTTTCTTTTTGTCGAAGCAATAATATAATGTACATATTGCTGATGCATCGGCCCGGATGAAGGCAGTTGCAGGAAAATGGTGGAAAATGTTCATAGATGAGGCAAAGATTCAGATAAAGGCAGGGGACGGCGGAGATGGTGCCGTATCCTTTTTGCGTGAAAAATATGTTGCAAACGGTGGCCCTGACGGCGGTGACGGTGGAAAAGGCGGTGACATTGTTTTTGTTGCCGATGGAAATGCCAGAACCCTTGCGGACCTGCGTTATATGAAAAAATATGTCGCCGAGGACGGCGAAAAGGGGAAGAAGAGAAACTGTGCCGGAAAGTTTGGTGCAGATACAGTAATAAAGGTACCCATAGGAACAATAATAAGGAATGCAGAAACTAACAGAGTAATGGTTGACCTCAATAAAGACGGACAGAGATTCATTGCAGCCAACGGAGGAAGGGGTGGCATCGGCAACCAGCATTTCGCGACTTCAACAAGACAGATCCCTACATTTGCAAAAAGCGGATTGCCGGGTGAAAGTCTCTTGGTTTCACTTGAACTGAAGCTTCTTGCAGAAGCAGGGCTCATTGGTTTTCCAAACGTAGGAAAATCTACGATACTTTCAATGATATCATCAGCCAGGCCCAAGATAGCAGATTATCATTTTACGACGCTGACTCCAAATCTTGGTGTTGTAAAGGCGGGAAGGGATTTTGAGTTTGTCGTTGCCGACATACCCGGATTGATTGAAGGTGCACATGAAGGCACCGGACTCGGGCATGAATTCCTGAGGCACATTGAAAGAACAAAGCTGCTCATACATGTAGTTGATATTTCGGGATCCGAGGGAAGGGACCCTTTGGATGATTTTGAAAAAATCAACAATGAGCTGAAACAGTACAGCGAGGTCCTGGCTGAAAGACCCCAGATAGTAGTGGGAAACAAAACAGATGCCGTTTCTGACATCTCTGCTGTTGATGATTTCAAAAGAACCATGAAGGAAAGAGGATATGAATTCTTTGCAATTTCAGCTGCCACAGGCGAAGGAATTGACAAAATGATAAGCAGGACTGCACAACTGGTAAGGGAACTGCCCGAGACAAGCATCGTTGAAATTACAGATGAAACAAAGGTATATACAGCAAGGCCCGAGGCACCTTTTACAATAAAGCAGGTTGAGGATTATTATGTAATAGAGGGGGATGAAGTTGAAAGACTCGTTTCATCCGTTGACCTTGACAATTTTGAATCTCTCAGTTATTTCCAGAGAAGGCTCAGGTCCCTTGGTGTCATAGATGCACTCAAGGAAGCAGGAATAAAAGAAAACGATACGGTTTGCATAAAGAATTTTGAATTCAACTTTGTTGAGTAGCCCCCGGCTGAAAGGATTGAAATGTTAACGAACAAGCAAAGAAATTATCTCAGGAAACTGTCCCATGGACTGGATGCAATATACCAGGTAGGAAAAAATGGCCTTGGTGAAAATACAATAAAACAGTTCTTTGATGGGCTGGAGGCAAGGGAGCTTGTAAAAGCAAGTGTTCTCAATAATTCTCTTTTCGATGCCAGGGAAGCAGCCGAAACCATTGCAGACAGTACAGGTGCAGAAGTCGTATCCGTCATCGGAAACAAATTTGTGCTTTACAAGGAATCAAGGAAAAAGAAAACAATAGAACTTCCGAAGGCTTGATTCAG
>ERZ795053.4269-NODE-4269-length-15592-cov-4.617558_pt1 | contig 15592 bp, 16 predicted proteins | sample MGYA00375137_ERZ795053 | MGnify/ENA primary metagenome ERZ795053 (study PRJEB30182, sample SAMN05720284) | activated sludge metagenome | isolation source: Anaerobic digester | place: Hong Kong | collected 2014-12-17 ...
ATTATTATCACGCAACATCTGAGTATTTGCAGTTAAAGCTCCACCCGGCATTGGTGAAAATGGTATAAGTGGCTCAACAGCTTTGGCTTCCGGAGGCATAAAATAGTCCGCCATGCACTCTTTGAAAACCTCTTCGGCATCACGCATCTTGTCTATATCAATGCCAAGATCCCAATCAGAACCCCGTAGTGCATGCCACATTGAAATAACATCACTCTGACATGTTCCACCAGATACTGGGGCCATCGAAAGATCAAGACCGTTTGCACCACCTTCAAGCGCAGCCATATACTGCGAAATACATGTACCGGCAGTATCGTGCGAATGAAATCGAAGAGGAGTTCCAGCAGGAAGCATCTCTTTGGCTTTTTTTATTGTTTCAAAAACTGTTTTAGGAGTCGAAGTACCGGAAGCATCCTTAAAACATACAGAATCAAAAGGAATACCGGCATCAAGAATATCTTTCAACGTTTTTGCATAAAACTCAGGAGTATGAGCTTTTTCTGCACCAGGTGTTCCCGGAGGCAAGCTCATAAGTGTAACAACAACCTCATGTTTTAAACCCGCATCATGGATACACTGTCCAGAATAGATAAGGTTGTTTACGTCATTTAATGCATCAAAGTTACGAATTGTTGTAATTCCATGTTTCTTAAACAGTTCCGCGTGCATTTTGATAATATCACGAGGCTGAGAATCAAGCCCAACAACATTTACTCCTCGGGCAAGAGTCTGAAGATTAGCGTTAGGACCCGCAGTTTTTCTAAACCGATCCATCATTTCAAAAGCATCTTCATTACAATAGAAATAGAGCGACTGAAAACGTGCTCCACCACCTGCTTCAAAATGGTTAATACCTGCATTAACCGAAGCCTCTACAGCTGGAAGGAAATCATCTGTAAATACACGCGCGCCGTATACCGACTGGAAGCCGTCACGAAACGCGGTTACCATAACATCTACATTCTTTTTTGCCACTTTGTATACCTCTTTACTTTTTCATCGAATATGCGGCCGCAATAGCAACAGCAATCTCTTGAGTATTGTCTCCCGAAGCCGGAGCAGCCTTCTGCTCTTCAGGTTCAGGAAAGTACTTATTAAGTTGTGTTAATGTAATTCGAAGTAAACTCATCGCGAAAACCATCACGACAAGAAACATAAAAACGACAGAAACACCTATTACCATAAACTCTAAGCCCTGGATAAAGCTTTCCATACCATGTCCCCCAATACAATATTTTGTAAACCTTCCGATCCATTATCAATTATCAGTTCACCCTTTGGCGAAACATCGACAACATTACCGGTTACGTTCACAGTACCGTTTTCTATACTAACCTCTTTGCCAATAAAAGGAAAAAAGGAAAGGTAACTATCTCTGATTGCTGAAAAACCTGTTTCACAAAACAGGTCATAATACTCACTGTAAAGCTCTGCTATCTTTTGAATTATCTCTTCACGGCTTTTCTCTCTTCCACACTCGTCATAAAGAGACGTCACTGCCTGCTCACGGTCAAGAGCTTCTTTGGGCAAGGCCCCAATATTAAGGCCTATTCCTACAACAATACCATTGAAGTTTGATCCTGTAAATGATGATTCACTCAAAATTCCGGCAATCTTCTTCTCATTTACAAGAATGTCGTTTGGCCATTTTATCTGTGGTGTAACACCAAGATCGTTTATTATCTCCGCAAGAATCACGCAAAACAATTGGGTAAAATTTACTAATGGAAGTTTTTTATAATCCTGTTCCGGCTTAATTATTACAGAGCAATAGAGGTTCTCAGGAGTGTCAGAAATCCATTTGCGGTTTAACCTTCCCCGCCCAGACGTCTGAATATCAGAATAAACAAGGGTATTGTGAGTAAACATGTCAATATTGGCCAATGCATAGCTATTTGTAGAATCGACCGTATTTAGTTTTTTTATCGCAAACCTAAAATTTGACACGATTATTACCCCTCAACAATCATAACTATAAAACAACTTTTTTTTGTCAAGTGGGTAACTGTAATTATTATAAGAATAGTGCTATATTAACGGGGAAATAATATTTAAACAGTATCAATATTATAATCCTCAGGATCAAATACTGCACTGCTCTTTGTCTTTTCTTTTACAGTATTTTGCAATATTTCGGCAAGCTTTCCATTAAAAAGATGTGACAATACATCTGGAATAATCACGGAATAGGCACAATCACGGCTCACCTCTCCATTTAGCAATAGCGCGGGGTAATGTTTAGACAAATAAGACACCTCAGCCGCCGAATCTTCAGTTTCCCAACCATGAGCCTCTACCACACCTGAACCGTTTATCCAGCTTGCCGTACCGTAGCTGCTTGAAGAGAAGTAAAGCTGTTCAATAACACGATTCTCCTTATTAACAGTAATTCTTAATATGCAATCTACAAAATCAGGACGTAAATAAGATACAAAAATGTAGGTTTGGTAATTTAGATTCTCTTTTACTTCTTCTAACTCCAGTTTCTTTTTATTTAACGCCACCTACTCCTCCTGATAGTAACTGCCTAAAAATTCTTTTAGCCGCGACATGGCCTCACCAAGTAAATCGACATCCGGAAGAAATACAATTCGAAAATGGTCAGATTTCGGCCAATTAAAGCCACTCCCCTGTACAATAAGCATTTTTTTATGCTGCAATAGATCGAAAGCAAATTTGATATCACTCTTTATTCCAAATTTTTTCACATCAATCTTTGGAAACATATACAATGCTCCCTTTGGTTTAACACAGCTGATTCCTGAAATAGAGGTCAGCAAATCATAACAGACCTCCCGTTGCTTGCCAAGACGACCCGAAGGCAAAATAAGATCATTAATACTTTGGTACCCTCCCAAAGCCGTCTGTATTGAGTATTGAGAAGGAACATTGCTACATAATCTCATATTTGCCAATATGTCCAACCCATCAATAAAATCTTTAGCCATGCTCTTTAAACCGGTCAGTACCATCCAGCCAGCTCTAAAACCCGGCGCCCTGTACGATTTTGACAATCCATTGTATGTTATTACAAGCGTTTCATCGGTCATCAGCGCCGGTGAATAGTGCTTGTTATCATCATACACAATCTTCTCATATATCTCATCAGCCAAAAGTACAAGCTTATTCTCTACTGCCACTTTTACAAGCTGTTCAACAATTTCTTTTGAGTAGACACTACCTGTTGGATTATTGGGATTTATAACAACAATAGCCTTTGTTTTATCGGTAATCTTAGAACGGATATCATCAATATCGGGATACCAGTCTGACTGCTCATCACATATATAATGAACCGGTTTGCCACCTGAAAGAGAGACAGCTGCCGTCCATAAAGGATAATCGGGTGCCGGAATAAGCACCTCGTCTCCGTTATTAAGTAAACCTTGCATTGTCATAACAATTAATTCACTTACGCCGTTTCCAATGTAAATATCCTCAATATCCGGCTCAAGAAGGCCTTTTTGCTGATAATACTGCATCACAGCTTTACGAGCTGAAAACAATCCTTTTGAATCACAATATCCTTGTGATTTAGGCATGTTTAATATTACATCGTGGATCATCTCATCAGGCGCCATGAGTCCAAAAGGCGCAGTGTTACCTATATTAAGTTTTAGAATCTGAAATCCCTCCTCTTCGAGCCTTTGAGCCTCCTTCATAACAGGGCCTCTAATCTCATAACAAACATTTTCCAACTTTTTTGATTTATAAATTTTTTTCATTTAAATTCCACCTCGAAATATTGCTGAATACCTTTTAACTATTTCTGACTAACGATTACCCTTATAAAATTACGGCATAAAAAAAGACCCCTCTACGGAGCCTTTTTCGTATCTATAAATTGTTTTATAGTTTACAGCTCACGCAGACCACCGGATTTTCGTTTCTTCGCGGCTTTGGCCGGAGCAGCAGATTTAGATGCACTTTTTTTCGCGCCAGACTTGGAAACAGACGAAGCTTCCCCACGCTTAACTTCGATACCCGCAGTCTTATCCGGAACCTGTCCAACACGGTCAAGAATCTCGATTTCCTGTGAAAAGAGCCAGTAAAACTTGAAGTTTTCACGCTCATCTTTTTCCGTCATCATCTTCATATATATGGTAAAAATATCGGTCAGAGCGTTCCAAAAACAGTCATTCATAAGATCGTACTTTGTTAAAAGGGCAATGATCTGTTTGGTAACCTCGCGAATAACCTCTTTTTCGAAATATTTTTTCTCCATGCCACCTTCTACGAGGTCAACACAGGTATACACAATTTTATTAGCGATCTGAGAAGAAATAAATTCGTAAGAATGCGCCTTTTCCACAAGATGACTCAACTCCTCGATGTAAAGTCTTAACTCAGGATTAGGATCAGACTTAAATTTCTGAACATAACTCTCGATAAGGTTAGAATAAAGTATTATTCCAAGCTCATACATGGTAAAATCAACATACTTTGAGTACTTTTCTATACCAAGTCGCTTGGTATAATTGTAGAACTCTTCAAATGCCAGATTTCTCAACTCGTCCACATAGTTCCTCATATATTTTGTGAGTGTACCCGCAAGGCGCTCGCGGTACTCTTCATCAATGCCATATCGTTTAACAACGTCCATAACCATATCAATCTGATAGATACAATACTCCTGCAAATCAGCCTCAGGCACATTGTTTAAGAATATTGTTTCAACAAAAGCATCAATCATTAGCAAAGAGGTTTCTATCGCGACATCACGGATATTTTCGTTTTCACCAAATCCGATAGCATCACAGTCATTTAATACCTTGTTCAGTACGATCCAGTATTTTTCGACAAGCAGATGAGATTCCCTATCTTCCTTGACTGCAACAAGAGCATCATAGTTATCCTTGATATCCTTGATAAAAAGACTTTCGATGTGATTGTTAAGAAAAGCCCTCGAAGACATATTATTTGTATTTGAAACGACTGGCATTTTTTTGCTCCTTGGTTAGAGTCTTGATCTATTATTACAACATCCCTTTAAAAAAATAGTGACCATAAGAACATCAACTGTATATTTGACAGCAAAGCTATCTTTTTAAAATTTCAGGTGTCCTTTATAAGATTCCCTGACGAACAATGGTATTTTAGATATCCATAGGTAATGAAACAGGACTTTTTATCAACTGTCAAGTTTTTTACATCAAGATAGCTATTAATTTTAAGGGTACTGTTTAAAATGAGTAAACCGGACGAAATATTTCTCAAGAAAATGATAAAACATTGCGGCAAAACGATAAACAGACATAATCTTATAGAAGCAGATGACCATATACTGTTAGCCCTATCGGGCGGAAAAGATTCACTCGCTCTACTCGACATAATTTCCCGCCGCCGCAAACATCTACCGATTAATTACAAATTAACAGCTGCCTTTATTAATATAATCGGTATTACAGATAACGTAGACCAGTCAAAACTTAATCTTTTTTGCAAAGAACGGGACGCCGGTTTTATCAGCCAATCTGTCGATGTCGATTTCACACAGAATACCGACCCCTGTTTCGCCTGTTCATGGCATCGTCGCAAGATACTGTTTGAAATGTGCCGAAAAATGGATATTAAAACACTAGCTCTCGGGCATACGCTAGACGATACATCGAACACGCTTCTTATGAATATTTTTTTTCAGGGAAACATCTCCTCTATGACACCTTCACTTGATCTCTTTGATGGAAATCTAAAAATAATACGCCCTCTTATCGAAACAGACGAGAAGAATATCACACACTACTGTAATCTTCTCTCGCTACCGATCCAAAAAGGGAAATGTCACTACGGTAAAGCCCAAAAACGCAATCAAATTGATAAAATAATCAAAGAGATCGAAAAAACACATCCCCAAGTTCGAAATAACATATATTCATCTCTTTCAAACATCCGCTCAGATTATCTCCCAGAACAATTCTGAATTGACGACCATGCCATACCCGCTTCTATTTCCGGAAACAAAAGCATGATAACAGCCGTTATGGGCGACAACACCCCTCTGACACAGCGTCTAAGCAAAGGTGAATTCCTAACAACTTGAGCAACTGGAGGCGAATAACGGTAATAGTACTTAACAAAAATCCTTCCAATTCCATTCTCAAGAAGCACTCGATCTCTGAACACCCGCAAAATTCTGACGTGTCTTTCTGCCAACGACCCGAAAGCGGCAGTAGCGATAAAGCAGTGATCTTCTTTTCCTTCCAGATAATCCTTGAAGGCATCAATATCAAGAGAAACATCGATCTCGGCATCATCTACTTCCCAGCACTCTATTCCGGCGCAATACTCTTCACTATGTATATAAATATCGTCTCCGCCGGTCACAGCAATGCTTTCTCCTTCCACTTCATAATATGCACGAGCCGAGTATTCACCATCAGCCATATTATTCAAAACAAAACTACCGTCTGAAACAGTATATTCACCGATTAATACCGCATTATCGCCAATCAACCCCTCGAAAAGCTCTACTTTAACGTCGTAACCGTTACTTACAAAAATTTTAACCGAACCGCTAGTTGGAGGCATCAATTGGCAATCAAGGGGCGGCATCTCACAATCATCTTCACCGCCATCACTGTCATCGCATCCGGAAAAAAGCATAAAAAAAATCAGAACAATGAAAATTCTACCAATATGTTTTTTCAATTTAAAACCTCCTAAACAAATAAACAGACGTAAATTTTCCCTTTGGCTAATAATCGTCAAAAAACTCCAAATAGAATCGATCCGTATCCTCTGTTAGCAGGCACATTTTCAATTGGGAGATATTCATATCCTATTTTAAATAAAATATTCAGTCCCAGTTTACCCCTAAAGCATATCCCGGTACGAAAAACCGGGAAAAGATGGTGATTGCCATCATAAACAGAAACTCCACTATATTTACTGATTGAATAACCGCCACCCCCTTCAACAAACAGGCCAAATTTCTCTGTAAAAAAGAAGCTTTTTGAAAGAACAGTTCCAATATTGAAACGATACTCATCATACTGAAAGTATGCTCCGGACTCTTCTTCAAAGACAGTTTTGGCAATAGGGCGAAATGAGAAAAAAGGTAAGATATCCAAGCCTAAATCTTTATTTAACGGGAAAGATGCATCAAGCTGAAGTTGAAGATCCTTTGTATTAGCATCACCACCTATACCACCGCCTGTAAAAGCAAAGGCGTCAAAACTTGCCAGCATAAACAGAACAGTAAAATATCCAAAAAGCATAAGGCAATTTTTCATTTTAGCCCCCATTGTCCAAATGAGACACAAATATTGATCCTAATATAAAGCACCTGACCGTAAAATCTACAAATTCAATTCAAGTAATCAAACTTTTTTTATTAATGTTCTGTCCTCTGTACAACTGGTATGCGTCTTCCTGTACCAAACGCCTTCGAGGTAACCTTTAGTCCGGGAGCTGCCTGCCTTCTTTTATACTCGTTTCGATCAACCGTCTTAAGGATGTGGTTTACCAACTTCGGCTCAAAACCTTTGCTGATTATCTCATCACAACTATAACGCTCACTGATATAAAGACGTAATATCTCATCAAGCTGATCATAAGGTGGCAAAGAATCCTGATCTTTCTGATTTTCACGAAGTTCGGCCGAGGGGGGTTTTTTAATCGTATTCCAGGGAATGATCTCCTGTTCTTTATTTATATATCGGCTCAGCTCAAAAACAGTGGTTTTTGGAAGATCCGATATCACAGCAAGACCGCCGCTCATATCGCCGTAAAGAGTACAATAACCCATTGCAAGTTCGGATTTATTTCCGGTTGTTAAAAGAAGTGCGTTAAACTTGTTGCTCATTGCCATAAGCAGCGTTCCCCGTATGCGAGCCTGAATATTCTCTTCGGTAACATCCTCCTTGTATCCTGAGAACAGAGGGGATAGCGTATTCAAAAATTGATCATGAAGCATTTTTATAGGAACAGTTTCTATTGTAATCCCAAGATTTTCAGCTAATTTAACAGAATCACTCACGCTGCCCTCAGAAGAATAACGCGAAGGCATTGTGATCCCCATAACATTTTCGGCACCGAGAGCATCTACCGCAATTACTGCTGTTAATGCCGAATCGATCCCACCGGATAATCCAACTATTACCTTACTGAAACCACATTTTCTTACATAATCACGAACTCCCAAAACAAGCGCCGACCTCAGATTATCAAGAGAATTAAAACTGAAATTTACAGGCTTGATAGAACTTTCACCGGAGATATCCGCGATAATAACATCTTCTTCAAATCTTTTTGCAAGAGAAACAATATTACCATCTTTATCAGTAACAAATGATGTACCATCAAAAATCAGCGAATCATTTCCCCCTACCTGATTACAGTAAACAACCGGGATCCCCGAATTACGTGAAAGCCCTGATATAAAAGAAATTCTATGTTCTCCCTTTCCCGATACAAAGGGAGAGGCTGAAATATTTATTATAAAATCACAACCTCTCTTTACAAGTTTATCAAAAGGGTCAAAATCATAACTACGATTATCCATAAACATTTTATTGACCTTGGAACTATTCCAGATATCCTCACAAATCGTTAATCCTATTTTTTTTCCTTTGTACTCAAACGGTTCAAAACAGTCAAATTCCGAAAAATACCTGTGTTCATCAAAAACATCATAGGTTGGCAACAGCCCCTTGTGCTGAATACCTGCGATTTTTTTATCAATAGCCAAAGCTGCACTGTTATATAGAACACCCTTTTCTTTATATGCAAAACCAAAAACTATCGCTATCCCCTCTGCATACTCGGCAATTTTTGTGGCAGCATTTAAATTGTCTTCCAACAGTTTGCGATTTTCAAGTAAATCCATGGGTGGATAACCTATTACAGATAATTCTGAAAAAACAGCAATATCCACTTTGCCTTTAAGATTATTTACAGCGTCAATTATCTTTGCGCTGTTATACCTGATATCACCGACGATATAGTTTAACTGAACAACTGCAATTTTCATATTTCTATCCATTAAGAAACTATGTAAGATAAACTCATTAAAAAGGAGGGTAAAACCATAATACGGAAGGTGAAGGTCGGAGCATGACTATTGCAAACATAAAAGGATCAGCTTACTACAAATGATCTGATACTTATGAAGAGACGACTCCAAAAAGAAAGTTTTTAGCAATAGAATCAATAATCTCACGATTTAATATATTTTCGCCTCTAACCTCGTACTCATGCAAAAGCAAAAGCACCCCACCTATAAGCATACCAGCTGAAACCTCTTCACTAATGTCAGATTTATAGAATCCTTTCTCTTTGAAAACTTTAAAATCTCGAACAAGTATTCTATTTATATATGCTACAAAATTATTCACATGATTGACAACATCTTCATCTATGCCAAAAATTTCCTTGTACATCAGTTTAATTACAATCGGTTCTGACAAAATTGCCTTTATACACGAGGCTATCCTGTTACTGACAAATTCGTGCATCAGCTCTTTTCCAGGTTTACCTTCAAGGAAAAAATCAAGATCATCCACATCAAATATATCATCAAATTTTTCTTCGACAGATTCCAAAACTGCGTACAGAATTTCCCTTTTATTACCAAAATATTGATAAACAGTGCCTCGTGCTATCTCAAGAGTATCACAAACCTGACCTATATGAGTGCTTTGAAAGCCATTTTTAATAAACATCTCTTTGGCAACATCCATTATCTGCTGCTTTCGTTTTTGTCCTTTGGCAGGCATTATCTATCTCCCTTGCTAAAACCGGGGTAAGTTATTGAAGATTTCTCGAAGGACTCCGCTTTTCTTACCCGTATTTCCTGTGTAATTGGAGTTAACAGTTCTCTCAATTCACGGGAAATAATATCGGCTCTTTCTCTCAGCTCTCTACTCATATACCTACCTGCTGACCTTATATAGTCAACAATTTATTTGTTCAATTTTGTTAAAATGTTTACTTAATTTTATAAATATTACCATTTTATGGCAAATTTCATTCCAGTTATATAATATGATTATCGGACTCCACAAAATGATTGTTCATAATATTTTTAGCTCTCCTACTTTATTTCATTATCCGTTTTTTCCGATACTAATTATAAACGGAACATTAAACCAAACATGAAAAAAATAAGATGTGCGATAGCCGGTCTCGGCCGAATCGGTTGCGAACTTGAAAATGACCCGAAACGAGAAAAACCGGCCACTCATGCCGGAGCCGTTAATGATCACCCCGATACTATTATTTGCGCGGGAGCGGATACTGATCCAGAAAAAAGAAACAATTTCACTTTAAACTGGGGTGTCCAGAATGTGTATGAATCTCTCAATGAACTTCTATCTAATGAACCGGTCGACATTGTACAAATAGCAACTCCCCCTGAAACTCATCTTCAACTTGTAAAAACTGCTGTTGATTATTCAGTTCCGGTAATAATACTCGAAAAACCTGTAGCATCCACTCTAGATGAGGCTCGACAGATAGTTACTATTGAAAAAAACTCCAAATCAAAGATAGTTATTAATCATGAAAGACGATACAGCCTACAATATCGTCATGTTAAACATCAAATTGAATCTGGTCAAATTGGTGCACTCTATTCAATAAACGCAAAATTATGTATAGGCAGCAAAAGAACAGTCGCCGACATGCTCTATGATGACGGCACACACATGATTGATCTCTTATCTCACCTTACGGGAGAAGCTCTTGTTCCATATAATGTAAATCTCGCACATAACCGGACTGTAGCTTTCGTTTACGGTAAATGCGGTGATACTCCTGTAACACTAGAGGTTGGTGCTGGTCGTGATCATCTCATTTTTGAACTGGATTTCTCATTCTCAAACGGTCGTATCAGAGTCGGTAACGGTTACTTTGAGGAATATTGTAGCCAGGTGAGTCCCTTCTACAGCAATTACCGGTCTCTGGTCAAAAATAGCACACATTTTCCCAAAACCGAATATTTTAAACTTATGTTTAAAGAGGCAGTCGACATTTACAAAAATGAGAAAGAGTATACTGTTTCCAGTACAGAAGACGGGCTTTCGGCAATTACGGTTATAGATCAGATTCTAAACTGGTAATTGTCGGCATGTTTTCTTGATTTTACTGGCAAAATAACTACCCAAGGTATACCCGAGAAATTTCGGGTAACAACATCAATAAACAGATATGTCTTTGCAGCCTAAAAAATTATTCATGATATTTTATTGCCTTTTTTGTAGATATAAGCTATAATATATTGAACGGCTTTTTACATATAGACATTACAACGGGAAACTAATGGATAAACCAAGTATACTAGTAGTGGAAGACGAGATAATAATCCGCCAAATGCTCGTAAATCAGCTGAAAAAACTCGATTGTAACGTAATAGCCGATGTCTCTTCGGGCGAAGAGGCTGTAGAAATTGCTAATTTCCCTGATAAAATTGATCTGATCTGTATGGATATAAACCTAAGTGGCTCAATTGACGGCATAGAGGCTGCAGAAATAATCAGTTCGCAACGCGATGTTCCAATACTTTTTCTTACAGCATATGAGCTACCAGTATCTATCGATAAAAAAATAAGTAATTACGGTTATATAGGCAAACCAATCCCCATGGAAAAACTTCGTGACTTTATTTTTGACATAAAAGGGTAATCAGCCATCGATAATTACCGCATAAAGACCAATTTTCTTCTTTTTACCCTTTAATAAAATTTCATCAAGCTCTTTCGTAATAATTGTCTCGTCCAAACAATTTTTTACTGATTTCGATATTATAAAATTTTCACCTGTCTCCTTACACGCCCCTTCAATACGGCTAGCTGAGTTCACAGTATCTCCAATAACTGTATATTCCAGTCTGCTTTCAGTTCCAACATTTCCTGCTACAACAGGACCATAGTCTATACCTATCCCTTGCCTGATCGGTTTAAGCCCCTGCTCCATTCTAGATAAATTAAGCGAGGAGAGTTCCTTTTTCATCTCGATACCCGCCTTCACAGCACGCAAGGCATCATCATCTGACACCTCCGGTGTTCCGAAGGTGGCCATTATTCCGTCACCTATGAACTTGTCCAACGTGCCTCCATGATGAAAGATTGCTTTAACCATACGGCTCTGATACTCAGATAACATGAGTAAAAGTTCTTCCGGTTTCATGGACTCACTAATTGAAGTAAAATCCCTTATATCGCAAAACATAACTGCTACTTTCTGCAAACGTCCGCCAGGTTTCAAAAAGGTCTCCTCGGAATTGATGATGCTGCCAACAACATTGGGAGAAAAATAACGCTCCATTTGCGAATTTGCCCTAGACAGAGTTACAGCCTCTAGAATAGTTCTGCGTGCCGCTGCAGTAATAAGTGATAGAAAAATTCCGGCTAATATCACAGTACATATATTGGTTAAAACAAAATATATTGGGCTAAATGCCTCGCCCATAAAAATGTCCAGAAAACTGTAGCTGTATACTGTCTGGGGGTTTAAGACTATTATCACAAAAAGAAGCACAAGTATCATTGAAGCCCCCGTCATTATTATTACTGGATACCTAGGACGTAAAGCAAGACTGTTGACAATCATAAACAAAAAGATTGTTACGGACAGTGCACCCTTAACCATAAAGGCAGGCGTTGTATTCACTGCACCTACAGAGATATACCAAATAAAAGGAAGTAAACCGATGAGTATTACGTCCATTAGCGCACCACTAGTTCCGGCAACACGTATAAGTGATTCTTTGCGGAGCATAAACATAAAAATCACGGTCGAGATTACGGCAATGAACAAAATTGAAGCAACAAGCACTAACTCAAGTTGACTCTGATAAGTAAAAAGATGTCCGGCAAGTAGAGCAAGAAACCACATAATACGAAACACCATTGTAATTTTAAGCCCCTGCCTCTCCTTTTGCAGAAGCAACACACCGGTACTTGTTGGTAAACCGTTTTGAATTATCCTACGCATACACTATCTCCGTGACAAACTTTTGATGAACAATAGTAACATTAACACCGTAAAATAGTCTATTAACAATTAGACGCAAACAAGGTTTTCAAGGCTTAACAAACAAATTTTTTAGAAATTGTGGCAATTTGAAAAAGTGTTGCCATGTAATTTCGCATTGTCCTAACTTGACTTGTCTTTTGCCATTTGAAGACAATTTATTACAGCCCAGATTTTTTTTCTGTTTGGCCAAATAATTGATTTTTCCTGGAGGTCTTTTATGTTATATTTCGGATTGGATATCACCTATTGGTTAATAATGATACCATTTTTTCTTTTTGCCTTATGGGCTCAATCCAGAGTTAAAGCAGCATACAAAAAGTATTCTCGTATTGCCATTTATAACGGACTCACTGGAGCCCAAACAGCCCAGCAAATACTTCTTAACAACCGTATCACAGACGTTCGCGTAGAGAGGGGATCAGGTCTTCTTTCTGACCACTATAACCCTTCAAAAAAGGTGATAAGATTATCACCTGGAGTTTATGACAGCAATTCAGTCGCAGCAGTCAGCATTGCAGCGCATGAAACCGGTCATGCCATACAACACGCAAAGGCGTACTCTCCTCTTGCTTTAAGAAGCGTGCTGGCTCCGACAGCTTCTATTGGATCAAATTTTGCCTTCATTATTATTTTTGCGGGCTTGCTTATTAATATGGCAGGTTTGATAAAATTCGGTATCGCCCTGTTTGCGATTGTTGTATTCTTTCAGCTTGTTACATTGCCGGTTGAATTTGATGCATCTGCCAGGGCAAAGAGGGCACTGGTTTCGTACTCAATGGTAAACAATACCGAACTGAAAGGAGTCAATACTGTACTCAATGCTGCCGCAATGACCTATGTTGCCGCCGCAGCTTCAGCGATCGCGCAACTTCTATATCTTCTTCTAAGATCAGGCTTTCTTGGAGACGATTAAAACCGTAAAATTATAATCTTTAGTTACAAGAAAAGGCTCCCAAAAGGTGCCTTTTCTTATTTAAAACTAGATCATTAACACTTATACTTAATCTTCTATTTTGCCAAAAGCTCGTTAGGTGTACCTATCTCAATATAAGAAGCTCCTCTCGCAGCTCCAAAATTACCGGCCACAATAACGATTCTGTCTTCACGACTTATAGCTTTTCTTTCCAGAATGTAACCAAGCGCATTTTCAATAAAGCCCCTGTGACTGTCCTGAACATCAAGGTAATTCGCGTACACACCGTAAGAAAGAGCTAATTCCCTTACTGTTCTTTTGCTATAGCATTCAGCATAAACCAGGGCACTACCTCGATAAACAGAGATACTTCTGGCCGTTCTGCCAGTCAATGTATCTATAACAATGGCTGTTGTATTAAGTTCCGCCGCGGCGTCAACAGCAGCTTTTGCCAGATATGCAGTTATTTCGTTAAAGACCTTCTCCTGTGTAGTGGTATTATATCTGTCAAGACCGACCTCAACCTCACAAGCTATTTTGCTCATCATTTGAACCGATTCCAGAGGATATTTCCCATAAGCGGTTTCTCCACTTAGCATAAGCGCGTCAGTTCGGTCATAAACAGCATTTGCTACATCACTAATTTCTGCGCGTGTAGGACGCGGATTATCTATCATCGAATGAAGCATTTGCGTAGCAACGATGATGGGTTTTCGTCTTGAAAGACACTTTTTGATTATTGTTTTTTGTGTATATGGAATCTTCTCGGCAGGAATCTCAATTGCCAGATCCCCCCTTGCTATCATTACTCCATATGCGTAATCAATAATCTCATCAATTTTATCTACACCTTCCTGATTTTCTATTTTAGCAATTATCTTTACACTACTGTTTTTAGCGTCCAAAATACGCTGAATCGCTATTACATCTTCTTTTCGTCTGACAAACGAGTGCGCTATAAAATCGATATCGTTTTCAATGCAAAACTCAATATATTCCCGATCACGATCACTCAATGATGGTAAATCAAGACTGACACCAGGAACATTAATGGATTTTTTCCCCTTAATTACACCACTATTCATTACACGACATTTAAGGCGATCCCCCTCCTTCTCTTCCACAAGCAGCTCAAGATCACCGTCATCAATCAAAATCCTATTACCAACTGGCACATCCCTTACAAACGAGCTATAAGATACATTGATACATTCAGCGCTACACTTTTCATCAGGATTCCCCGCTAAATAGACAATATCATCAGCTTGAACGGAAATACCACTATCTGCGGCAGTCGTACGGATTTCCGGTCCCTTCGTATCGACCAGAATCGCAATCTTTTCCGAAACCGTTCTGATATTTTTTACCACAGACAACGTCTCATGTGGTGACTGATGCGCAGTATTAAGACGTACCACATTCATACCCGCATTATACAATGACCTGATAAAATCTACATCACAACGCATATCAGAAATAGTAGCAACAATCTTTGTTTTCTTCTTGAACATATATTGATTACCTCAATTTAATTATTCATATTGTTATTAAATATAATTTTTAGCATCGATACGTCTCAATATATATTAAGAACAGTGTCGATACCAGGCAGCAGATATTTCACAGCCAACACTTAGACCAAATGTTATTGCAGTATAATAATGGCAATCTTTTTTTTAAAACTACCACAGCCCCTAAGAA
>ERZ795053.4272-NODE-4272-length-15584-cov-8.828708_pt1 | contig 15584 bp, 13 predicted proteins | sample MGYA00375137_ERZ795053 | MGnify/ENA primary metagenome ERZ795053 (study PRJEB30182, sample SAMN05720284) | activated sludge metagenome | isolation source: Anaerobic digester | place: Hong Kong | collected 2014-12-17 ...
CCCTTTGTCCTTTTCTCTTTATCCCTATTCCACTCTTCCGATCGGCCTCCGGTTCTCACCCTCCGCTCCGGTCAGTTCATCGCCCAGATCCTTTCTGGCTTCATCGGCCAGTCTTTCCAGTTCTTTGACAATTTCCGGGTTGGCAAATTTCACATCATACCGCTCACCCGGATCACGACGCAGATCGTATAAGCCACCTTCAAAATTGAAATTCTCGTTATTCGGGCCGGGCTTGCCATCTTTGCCGGGAGTAAAACCTAAATAAGTGCGACCGGGGTGGGGGAAAACCAGCTTCCAGTTACCATGACGGACGGCTTCCAGGTTGTTGCGGCGGTAATAATAGAAGAATGTAGCACGTGGGTTAGCATCCGGATCCCCTTTCAGAATATCCCAGATGCTCACTCCGTCGATGTGATGAGCCGGTAGTTCTGCACCGGTCACCTCAGCAATGGTCGGCAGGACATCGATGGCCGAGCTCAGTCGGTTCGATACAACACCTGCTGGGACATGCCCGGGCCAGACGACCAGACAGGGCTCCCGCTGGCCTCCTTCAAAAGAGGTGCCTTTTCCTTCGCGCAGACCACCGGTACTCCCGGCATGGTTGCCATAGTTGATCCAGGGGCCATTGTCAGAAGTTACGATCATCAGGGTGTTTTTTGCCAGCCCCATATCTTCGAGTGCCTGACGGATCTGACCAATACTCCAGTCAAGTTCCATGATCACATCTCCATACATTCCCTGCTCGGATTTGCCTTTGAATTTGTCCGATACAGCCAGGGGAACGTGTGGCATGGGATGGGCCAGATACACGAAGAAAGGACCTTCTTGGTGACGTTCGATAAAGTCAATGGTTTTTTCAGTGAAAAGGGTGGTGAATTGACTTTGATCCGGATTGGTTTCAATCACCGTCTCATTTTCTATCAATGGCAACGGCGGGTAATAGTTTTTTGCCGTCGGATGATTCGGCCACATATCGTGAGAGTATGGGATACCCAGGTATTCATCAAAACCATGTCTCGGGGGTAAAAATTGTGGGAGGTGACCCAGGTGCCATTTTCCAAATGCAGCGGTAGCATACCCCTGTTTCTTCAACAGCTGTCCGATGGTTTCCTCCTGATCACTGATTCCCACCTTGGCGGTATGGTCAAGCGCCCCACTAAAGCCAATCCGGTTCGGGTAACATCCTGTCAGCAAACCGGCACGCGAAGCCGAACATACAGCCTGTGGCGAAAGAAATTGCGACAGGAACATACCATCCTTCGCCATTTGATCCAGGTTTGGAGTTTGGTAGCCCACTGCTCCGGTCCGTCCCAGATCACCAAATCCCATGTCATCAAAGTAGACCAAAATGATATTGGGTGGGTCGGCGACCGGTGAAGTGTGCCGTTCATGAAATGCATAAAATAAACTTCCTGAAACAAAAAGGAGTACCCAGGTAGTTCTCGCCAGCGTCTTACGGTTCATATGTTAGGTTTGTTATTTTAATCTTATCGATTGCGCAATTCCTTTTTAAGGATCTTACCCGTTGCGCTCATCGGCAAGGTGTTAACAAATTCAATGATTCTAGGGTATTTATACGATGCGATATGGTCTTTAGTCCATTGCATCAACTGATCAGCATCAATGGTTGCACCTTTTTTCAATACAACATAGGCTTTGATTTCTTCACCCAGTTTTTCATCCGGCACACCAATGACAGCAACCATTGAGATGACTTCATTTTTCATCATCACTTCTTCCACTTCCCTGGGGTATACATTAAATCCACCGCGGATGATCATGTCTTTGGTCCGGTCGACAATGTAATAAAATCCATCTTCATCCTTGATCGCAACGTCCCCCGAATACAACCAACCATTTTTAAGGGTGCTTTTATTAGCCTCAGGTTTTTTGTAATAACCTTTCATCACATTATGCCCCCGGTAAAGGAGTTCTCCTTTTTCACCGATGGGAACCTCCCGGTCGTGTTCATCAACCAATTTGACTTCTACTCCCCAGGCAGGAGTACCAATGCTGCCTGGTTTACGGCCTACATCCAGATGATTAAATGTGACGACGGGGGAGCCTTCAGACATGCCATAACCTTCCAGGATAGGCACATTAAATTTAGCTTCAAAATCCTTCAATACCTGTACCGGTAAGGCAGCTCCACCGGAAGCACAGATCCGTAACGTTTTGGTAATCTGGTCAATGTCAATTGTCGGATCATCGTGCATTAACAGCCCCCAATACATGGTGGGTACGCCGGCAAAAATGGTCACTTTGTGTTTAAGCATTAATTTGAGTACGGCATCGGCATCAAATTTGGGCAATAATACATTGCTGCCTCCCCGGTAGATCCCGGAGTTCATGCAGACGGTCATCGCAAAAATGTGAAACAACGGAAGAACAGTTAATATTACATCATTGTGATCTACCTGAACCAGGTCACCGGATAAGATGGCATTCAATAATAAATTGGAATGGGTCAGTTCAGCGCCTTTCGGGCGACCTGTTGTCCCGGATGTGTAAATAATCACGGCCGTATCTTCCGCAGAGGTTTGAGCTGTCTCAATACTTGGTGCCTGCCCCTTCATCAACATACCCAGGGTGGAAACACCCGGTATGGAGGGTGGGTCGGTAGGCCTGGCGGTGATGAGGTAAAAATGTTGGCAACCAGCCACCTGATCAAATCCTGCTTTTCCTTCCGTACCCATTGGCAACGCTTCATTGCCTTCAAAACAGAAGTAAGCCTTTGCCTCTGAATCACTCAGATGATAAGCGATTTCATCCTGTTTCAGTAAAACGCTCAATGGAACTACAACCGCACCTGCTTTGAGGATTCCAAAATAGATGATCGGGAAATAGGGAAGATTCAAACAGCTCAGACCAACTTTATCACCAGGTTGGATCCCTTGTTGCAGCAAGCCATTGGCCACCTGATTCGCAGCTACATTGATCTGTGTGAATGTAAGTGCCGTATCCATAAATTGGAAGGCCATTTTATCAGGGTATCGGCGGGCACTATCTTCCAGGATGATAGCTAAATTTAACATGGACTCGAAAGGTTTTTTGGTTAGGGAAAATTAATTCGTTGTATTACCAGTAATCTCCGGTTTCTTTTTGCAGGGCATCCAATTGCCCTTTTAATTTTTTCACGATGCGGCTGTTGGATTTTTTAAGATACAAATTGTTTGATTCGCCAGGGTCTTTCTTGAGGTCATAAAACTCCCATCCCGGTGGATAAGGCATAACATCCTGTGCCTTGCCAGGTCTGGCTTTTCCATAGAAGTAGGCTAACTTGTAGCGACCGGTACGGATCCCATAATGCGCCGGTCTTTCCGGTTGATTGGTCCAATAATGGTAATAAATGGAATGCCGCCAGTCTTTGGGCGTTTGGCCTTGAAGGTTGGATCTGAAGCTACGACCTTGCATAGCTTCTGGAGTTGGCAGGCCAGCATAATCCAGCATTAGCGGGGCGAAATCGATGTTCAGGATCATGTCCTCCAAGCGAGCCCCTCCCGGAATCTCCGGAGGATAACTGATGACAAAAGGCATGCGCAGGGATTGCTCATAGATAAAGCGTTTGTCGAAATAGGCATGTTCACCCAGGAAGTAACCCTGGTCCGCCGTATAGATGATAACCGTATTTTCCCACAGACCGGATTGCTGGAGATAGTCGATCAGCCGGCCAATATTATCGTCAATGGTCGCTCCGGCCCGAAGAAAGTCATGGACGAATTTTTGGTAGATCTTTTTGCGGGCTTCCACAGAATCCAGTCCCTTCAGGCTGAAAGGTGGCCCCGGATAACCTTTTCCTGCTTGTTGTTCGAAGCGGTGGCCTAATATTTCGAGCGGCCAGCCATCGTGTGTGCGACCGGTGGCAGCAGCGCCCCATTCCATGAGGTTATCCGGATAGGGCAGTTCGACGCCTTCCAGGAAATGACGGTTTCTTTCGGGATAGTCAAACGGTTCGTGGGTAGCTTTGAATTGCGTACACAGGAAAAATGGCCTCTGACGGTCCTGGTTCCTGAGCCAGTTCAAAGCCTGGTCGGTAATGACATCATCTACGTAGCCTTGATATTCCTTGCCACCTCCATTAGCATCCTGCCAGTCATCAGGCCCTTTTAGCAGTGGATTGTGATAGCGTCCCTGGCCGGGTAAAACGAGGAAATCGTTAAAACCTGCCGGCTTTTTTTTGAGATGCCACTTGCCAAATAAAGCCGTGTTATAACCGGATGCCTGCAATAATTTGGCGACACTGATGGTATCCGGATCCAGAGCGTCATCGAGTTCGTAAACGCCATTTCGGTGACTGTACTGGCCAGTCAGTATAGCGGCCCTGCTGGGTGTACAGATGGAGTTGGTGCAGAAAGCATTCTCCAGGGTAGCGCCGGCGGCTGCAAGACGCTTGATGTTATCGTTCTTTACAAAGGGCGCCAGGATTCCTCCATAGATCCCCCAGGCCTGTGAGGTGTGATCATCGGAAAGAATAAAAAGGATATTGGGTGGAGAGGGCGTTGTGTTTCCCTCGATCTGGAATGCAACCACTAGTGACAATATCCAAGTGAGCCTGATGGAATAACTACCATGGCTGGAGGGCAAGATCCCGACATTTGACTTCATGAACTTAAGATAACATTATCAAGCCAAAATCAATTTCTTTTGCAAGAATTGTCCAAAAGGTTGAGACAAAACCATCCCCACGATCTAATTCCTCATTAATGAAAAGATCTCCGGTCCATATGTGGAATACAGCGTAACCAGGCAATGGCCCTGGGGTAAGTCGTACCGAAGACTATTAACAATACGGAACAAGTTTATTTAGCAATAACAAGAAATAGTATGCCAAGTATGGCTGGGAGTGCCTGGACAAAAAAGATCTTACGGTCAGCGGTCAAGGCCCCGTATATTCCTGCAACGGCCACACAACCAAAGAAAAATATGCGGATATTCGATTGCCAGGAAGCATCTTGGATCAGGAAGGTCCAGAACAGGCCTGCAGCCAGAAAACCATTGTACAGTCCCTGATTGGCGGCTAGCGATTTTGATTGTTTGAAAAATTCAGCCGGGTATTTATTAAAAATTCGTTTGCCGGTTGTGGTCCAGGCAAACATTTCAAAATAGAGAAAATAGAGATGAAGGATACCTACCAGTGCAGTTAATAAAACAATTGCGATTCCCATAAAAATTGACCTTTTCAGGAAGGTAGTCAAATTATCAGAAACCGGATGAAAGGATCTCCGGAACATCTTATGGCCGATCTGCTTATCTTTATTTCATGAAGAGAATTTCCATCCTGGTTCCGGAACATGCGGTTATGGAGGCAATTGCCGATCCGCGCTATTTATTCAGCATGGGCAATCATTTTCTGGTTTCACAAGGTAAACCAGCTCTTTTCGACACCCAATTGGTCGGGTTGAGGTCTGAAGTACGGCTGGATGAAGTTTACACCGTTCATGTGGACCGGGTGCTTACCGAAGCCGACCACCCTGATTTGATCATCATTCCTGCTTTGTTTGGCGACATGCCCAAAGCAGTGTCCCTGAATCGGGCGTTTGTTCCCTGGATTCAACAACAGGTGGAAGGTGGTGCGGAGGTTGCTTCCTTATGTGTCGGTGCTTTTTTACTGGCTTCCACAGGCTTGCTGAACGGGCGAAAATGTTCGACGCATTGGGCTTACTACCAGGAATTCAGAGATACGTATCCCGAAGTTGACGTGCAGGATGGTTCCATTATCACGGATGAACAAGGCATCTATTCCAGTGGAGGCGCAAATTCTTATTGGAATCTGTTGTTGTATCTGCTGGAGAAATATACAACCCGCGAGATCGCAATCCTGGCAGCTAAATATTTTGCCATCGACATCGATCGGGACAATCAAAGCGCCTTTGCCATATTTACCGGTCAAAAAGATCATCGCGATCCGGAAATACTCAAAATCCAGGAATACCTCGAATTGAATTATACTGAAAAGCTTGCCGTTGGTGACCTGGCCAAAAAGGTGGCCCTGAGCAGACGCAGCTTTGAACGTAGATTTAAACAGGCAACCGGAAACACGGTTCTGGAATATCTGCAGCGGATAAAAATCGAAGCAGCCAAGCGCAATTTTGAAACTTCGCGGAAAAACATTACTGAAGTGATGTATGACGTCGGATATTCCGATACGAAAGCATTCCGGACCCTGTTTAAACGGATTACCGGCCTTACACCCATCGAATACCGCAATAAATATCAGAAGACAGGTTGACGCAGGAATAGTCCGAAAGGAAGGAGTAAGCGGTTGGATCAGCGATGTTTACCGCCCGACTTATTTACTTCCAGCCCTTTCCGGTTCAGATAATCTTTGAATCGGGTCTCATAGTCCTTTTTGGCCTCCCGGTTCCAAATTTGTTCAAAGTGGGGTGGTGGCGTTAGTAACTCTGGCTGGTCTTCCGGAGCAAGGTCAAAAAATAAATTGTGTCCATCCTCCTTAAATAACTCAAATTCATCGTACAACCGGTTGTCTACCGTGTAAGCCTGATAGGTCAGGTGATTCCCGTCAATAGATACGGTCTGGTAGAGTTGAATGTTTGTACCGGCACGTTGGATCCATCCGTCGAAGCCCAGATCATACATTTTTGGGCCGCTGACACTGACCACATAAATTGGCCCATCAAGAATGTGCTCCATGCCAATTGGAATATTTGTCCCTCGACCGTAGGTATGATCGTGTCCCTGAAGGACCAGATCGACATGATTTGCTTCGATCATGGGCTGCAGGGCCTTGCGCAACTCCGTATTGTCGCGACCATATTTGGTTGAATACAAGGGATAATGCAAGGTAAGGATGGTCCAGCGCTGCGTATTTGATACCAGAACTTCCCGTAACCAATCGACCAACTCCGTACTATCCTCACGCGATCGGTAGAATGCAGGTGCATCAAAAGAGATGATCCGGGTATTTTCATAGTCAATAAAATAGGTCGTTTCCTCGTGACCAGGAGGACCATTTAATGGCAGGCCGAATTGCGGTCTCCAATGGTCACTTAAACCATAACCCTCCCTGGTCCGGATGTATTCATGATTGCCCGGTGTGGCAATGCTGGGAATGACCGCATACATCCAACCACCGGCATAATACCATTCGCCCCATTCATTATCGTTGTTAGCCCGGTTGATCAAGTCACCCGCGTGAAGCATGAATTGAGCTTTAGGCATCTGTTGAAACGCACCACGTATAGCTCTGGACCATAGTGACTTAACTTCATTTTGGGCATCACCGAAATAGATGAATGAAAATGGCTGTTCGTCTTCCGATGCGGTGGTGAATTGATTCCATTCACTCCATTTAAGGCTGTCACCTACCCGGTATGCATAGGTGGTGGATGGCTGCAGTCCCTCCATGACAGCGGAATAAAAGTTAGCTGCATTTTGATCGGTAAGAAGTGTGGTTCGTTCCGCCTGGATCGACCACGAATTCACCGAAAAATTTGGAGTAGGATCAGAGGGAGCAATTTCTACAAAGCCGGCCTTGACATATAAAGCTGTACGCCAGGTTACCGCCATACTGGTCGAAGGTGAGCTGGTCAGATTGAGCATAATCCGGTCCGGCACTGCTGACGGCGGATAGGGATCATATTCTTGTGCAGTTACACTTGAGACCCAGAATAATACAGCAAATAATCCTGACAGACGAATCATTAAGTCTTCATTGACTACGGCAAAAAATAATAAAGATGAAGGTTAAAGTTAGTAATTCGTGGGAAGTATCAACGCTAAAATTGAAAGTCTGGCTAGAACACCACCCCGGTGAAAAGCGTGTTGTAATAGATGATTGCGAGCCTTAATTGCTTAAAGTAATAATTGATTAAATATGTTATTAATCACAGATATCCAATATATTAAATTCATTAAAAAATTGACAACGACTACAACTTGCCCCCGAAACTGAATTGCTTAATCAGGCCGGGTATTCGAAAAATTGCACCGCACAAGCACGGATTTTTGGTTATGCAGCAGGGCCTTTTCGCATTTGAAACCGAACCAAGGCCATAAAAGATACCGCTGTCCAGCAACCTTCCAGAACGATGAATGGCCAATAATGCAACAGATAGGAGGCGAAGCAGGCGATAGCTGCTCCACAGGTATTTGCCAGTAGGTAGGCAATGCTTTCTTTCTGGATGACATTGATAAGATTCAAAAAATAGGCCGCCACCAAAATGGAAACACCTGAAAATCCAATCCAATCGGTTAAAGTCATAACTGGAATTAAACAAACTGTCTTAAATACCGGACGCTTAATTCGAGGGATCGCTTCCGCAAGAGCAGGCTTTTTTCAAATGCCCGGTCTTCTACTTCGACACATACCGCACCCTGATACCCGGAGTCCGTCAAATAGGAAAAGAACCGCCCCCAGTCAATGGCTCCTAACCCGGGAATCTTCGGTGTATGCCAGTAATGCGGATAGCTGAAAACACCATGCCGGTCAAGCTTATCCTGGTCGATACGCATATCCTTGGCATGGACATGAAATATTTTATCCGGATAGTTACGGATGGGTAATGTATAGTCCATGAATTGCAATACCAGATGGGACGGATCATAATTCAGGCCAAAATAAGGACTGTTTATCGCTTGCCACATTTGCTCCCAAATGGCTGGGCTGGTAGCCAGATTTTTGCCGCCGGGCCACTCGTCTCTACCAAATGACATGGGACAATTTTCGATGCCAATATAGACTTCACGTGCTTCTGCATAACGGACCAGAGGTGTCCATACCTCCAAAAACCTCGGCCAATTCTCTTCCACCGAAAGCGATGGATTACGTCCAATGAAGGTGTTCACATGCTTCAGGCCCAAAGCGATCGCTGCGTCAATGACCAGATAGATATGATCGATATAGACTTGAGCTTCCAAAGGGTCTGCAGCCAGCGGATTTGGATAATAACCAAGACCGCTGATCGAGACCCCGGTGGTAACTTGCAATTCCCGGATCTCATGGATCTTTGCATCGGTTAATTCTGCCACGTTTATGTGGGTAACACCGGCATATCTTCGATTGTCTTTCCCCTGAGGCCAACACATCACTTCGACACAATCGTATCCGGTGCGTGCCGCAAATTCCATAACTTCCCGGAGGTCCAGATCCGGTAAGATGGCTGAAACAAAACCTAATTGCATTTGTAAGGGCTTTTGGTACGATTAAAAGTAAAAAATGAAGAAGTGAAGCTCGTATAAACAGGAAAAAATCCTTGAGGATTTTTAATGCTGCCTTTAAATCCGGGGGCAATGGCATCATCGTGATATTCTAATGCAATGCATGGGAATATGCTTTTCCTATTTGTCTTTTGTGCTTCATGATCAATGACTTATGCTCGTTAGCCTACCACGCTTTGCCGCTTTGCAGAAACTTCTGCTCATTTCCCCCAGTGGACGGTACGGTTGCCAAGTTGATCCTTGCTAAGAATTCTAATGTTGGCTTTGGGTTCTATTGAATGAAGATCCTGCCTGATTGATAGGGCATTACGTCTGGCATCTTGTTTTAATGTTTTTATATTTGACCAAACAAGTATCGAAAGGTGAGTACTACTAAGAAATTGAATGAAATAGCTGCAACGGCTATTTGTGGTAACGATATCAGTTCTTCTTGTCTCTACGTTTCTGCATTAGCGATCATTTATGCCCAACAATATGCCTGGTTGGCATTACTTATTGTTGCCGGAGTTCTGTTTTTGTTTCGCAGGATATACGGTGAAGTAGTCGGCGCGTTGCCTTTAAATGGCGGAGCTTACAATGCTTTGCTGAACACGACCAGGAAATCTACCGCATCATTGGCAGCGACCCTGACCTTGTTGTCTTACATGGCAACTGCCGTGATTTCAGCCAGTGAGGCCATGCATTATGTACATAGCATCTGGCATAGTATGCCGGTAATTATTGCAACCATCCTGTTATTAGCCTTATTTATGGGGCTGACCATATTGGGTATCGGCGAATCATCAAAAGTTGCGATAGGGATTTTTGTCTTTCATCTTGTTTCTTTAACCCTTCTGGTCCTGGTTTGTGGTTATTACCTGTTATCAAATGGATTTGAAGTATTGCAGGCTAACTATCAGTTGCCGGTCAAAGGAGGGATCAAGGAAGCACTATTTTTCGGATTTGCTGCCGCCATGTTAGGCATATCCGGGTTCGAAAGCTCTGCAAATTTTGTGGAAGAACAGGCTGAGGGCGTATTTCCAAAGACCTTGCGAAACATGTGGATTGTTGTCAGCATATTCAATCCATTGATGGCTTTCCTGGCATTGTCAATTATCCCTATTGCAGAGGTTAATGCCAATCAGGAAGCGTTATTGTCCTTCATGGGAAGTAAAATAGCGGGTAATTGGCTCTCGACGCTTGTGTCAGTAGATGCGGCGCTGGTACTCAGCGGAGCAGTTCTTACGGCCTATGTTGGGGTCAGCGGATTATTAGAAAGGATGACACTGGACCGTATACTGCCAAACTTTTTACTTCACAAGAATCGCCGTGGATCTGCCTACCGGATCGTCATTTTGTTTTTTCTCTTATGTGTTTCGATCCTGTTTATTACGCGGGGAGAATTGGGTGCTTTGGCTGGAGTTTATACCATTTCCTTCCTATTGGTCATGGCGCTTTTTGGCTTTGGAAATATCCTGTTGAAAATAAAGCGACAGAAACTGCCCCGGCCGGAACGTGCTACTCCTTTATCCATCATTATTGCAATAGTTGCGGTTGGCGCTGCCATTGCAGGAAATGCGATTATGAATCCTCAATACCTGGGCGTCTTTCTGGAATACTTTATTCCAGCCCTTATTCTGGTTACGATAATGTTGAACCGGACCAAACTACTCTGGGGCGTTCTGGAAGTCATCAAGTACCTCTTTGATCCCATCCAGAAATTCGTGGGAAAGGCAAACCAGGGGATCCTGAACCTGATCGATGAAATCAACTCCCAGGAGTTTGTATTCTTTGCAAAAGGAGATGATGTGTCGGTTTTGAATAAAGTGATGCAGTACATCACAAGGAATGAGCATACCCGTAAACTAAAAATTGTCACGATTGTAGAGAAAGGCCAAACGACTCCTGACCGGCTTAAAACCGATATCGAAGTATTGGACCGTGAATATCCGGAGGTACAGATCGAATACATCGAGATCCCCGGTACATTTGGCCCTGAAATCATTAAGGACTTATCCAAAAAGTGGAAGATACCGATCAACTTTATGTTCATCGGATCCCCAACTGACCGGTTCCCTTACCGAATCGAGCAACTAGGCGGGGTGCGCCTGATCATTTGATCCGGGACAGGTAGTCGGTAAAGTTATCCGGATCAAATTGCCGTCCCTGGCAAACTCCAGCAGACCCTAAAAAGCCTTGTAATATTCCCGGATGTACCGGGTCACCTGATCATAGATAGGCACAGTGAATTTGATGAATAAATCATTAGGTGCCGGGTTGACCAGTGGTTTGTTACGCTTACAAATATCCTTCTCTTTTTTGTCCAGGGCCCGCTCATCCCCGTTGAAGTAACCCCATTCATCCACGTAATCGTACCCACCGCTGAATTTGCGTTGTGTCAGCAGGTTCTGCGCATTTCTTTCAATAACTTTGAGGTCCAAGGTGCCATTGGAGCTGATGGTCCGCCGAAATGAATGAACTTCAGCTTTGACAGTGCCGTATACATTGATGGTTGAGTCTGCACTTTTTGCCGTCCCAACGATAATGCTGTCCTTGGTTACATTATTGACTGTTTCTTTTTCAAATGCATTGCCAACGACAAATTCATCAAATTCCAATTGCAATAAATGATCGATTCGCAAATCCCTGCTTTTGGCTTCGGCTGAGGATACAAACTGGACAAAGGGGCTAAGGTTTTCGGCCCGTACGAATTCCAGAATCTGGTTCTGAAAAAAGTCACAGGATAGTGAATAAGCTCTTTGCATTGGTATGGGTGTCACTTCCACAAATATAGTAGCAGCATTTTGTGCTTCATACATTTTGTCTTCCGCGTCCTTGTAGGTTGGGTCCAGGGAATAGATCCGTAAAAAATGATCGTAGGCCAGTTTGGCGTTTTCACGATATCCTTTCGCCAATTCATCGCTTCCGAGTTTATATCTGGCGGCGATCAGTTTCATTTTTGCATCCTCCTGTTCGCGTGTATAATCGGTCGGAGTGATTACCTCCAATGCAGCCGGTGTACGTTGAACCTCATCGTAAACCGAGGACAATGCGGCAAGGTTATCGAAAATTTTATCCCACTTCAACACATCCGATGAAGCCATGGACCGTTCATTGAGATTCAAATAGTAGTTGACCATGGCAGGGTATGCTTTGGCCAGCGTCTCGCGGGCGTTGTCATTGTTCGGGGCTTTTTTTAATCGATCCAGGGCGTCGTAAACCGCATGTTCATAGTTACCCTGGCGTAAGGCTTTTTTGCCTGATTTGCAATGGACGGATGCCATCAGGGCGAAGAGTAGGAAGAGATACCATAACTTCATTGGTCCCGGTTTTTAGTCTACCCAAAGATAAAATGAATACGCAAAAACAGGGTTATTTTAAGCAGTAATCCCGTCCGGGCATGGAGAGGCGCCTTACTATTTATCCAAACAGGTCCGAACTCAGGTAACGATCACCACGGTCGCAGATAATGAATACGATCAGTCCGGATTCGAGCTCCCCGGCCAGTTTGACCGCTGCGGATAACGCACCTCCGCTGCTCATTCCGGCCAGAATTCCCTCTTCCTTGGCCATCCGTCTCGTCATGGCTCTGGCGTCATCTTCACTCACATCGATCAAGCGATCAACCCGGTCTGGTTCATAGATTTTAGGTAGGTATTCAGGGGACCATCGGCGGATACCCGGAATGGAAGAGCCCTCAGTAGGCTGTGTCCCCACGATCTGGATCGCTGGATTGTATTCTTTCAGGGACCTGGATACACCCATGATGGTTCCAGTGGTACCCATGGATGAAACAAAGTGTGTCACCTTGCCCTGGGTATCTCTCCAGATCTCAGGCCCGGTGGTCTTGTAATGCATCCCATAATTATCGGGATTGGCAAATTGATTCAGCATAAAGTACCCCTGGTTGGATGCCATATCTTCTGCGAGTTCCCGGGAGAATTCGATGGTTTTTGCAGCTGGGGTTAAAATGACTTTTGCTCCGTAAGCTTCCATGGCCAGGACACGCTCGCGCGTACTGTTGTCCGGCATGATAAGGGTCATTTTCACTTTCATCAGTTGGGCGATCATTGCCAGGGCAATACCGGTATTCCCTGAGGTGGCCTCTACCAGGCGGTCCCCAGGCTTTATCTCACCCCGGGAAAGCGCTCCGCTGATCATACCGAAAGCTGCCCGGTCCTTAACGCTTCCTCCCGGGTTGTTACCTTCCAGCTTGCCATAAATTTTCACCTGGCTTGATGGAAATAAATGCTGGATTTCCACCAATGGGGTGTTGCCAATCAGCTCCGTTAATTTGTGCATTATTTGTATTGTTTGAAGACCATCACGTCTGAAGTTCCGGAATCACTCATGTTCATCTGCGCCTGATAATAAACTTTGCTGTAGGCGGGAATGCTGCGGGTAAGCCAAACATTACCTCCGATTACGGAGTGGTGACCAATGACCGTCTCTCCTCCCAGAATGGTAGCTCCTGCGTAAATAACCACATGATCTTCAATGGTAGGGTGCCTCTTGTTATCTGCATCAACTTTATCAACGCTCAACGCACCCAGGGTCACACCCTGATAGATTTTCACATGACTTCCGATGTTACAGGTCTCACCGATGACTACTCCAGTCCCGTGGTCGATGCAAAAACTAGGTCCAATCTCAGCTCCCGGATGGATATCTATTCCGGTTTTACCATGTGCATACTCGGTGAGGATGCGTGGGATTGTTTTCACGCCAAGGTCGTGCAAGGCGTGGGCCAAGCGGTAAGCTGCAATGGCAAAAAAGCCAGGATAACTCCGGATGATTTCATGTTTTGAACGGGCGGCAGGGTCCCCTTCAAACATGGCCTGGATATCGCCTTCCAGGAGATCATGGACCGTTGGAAGCGCATTAAAGAAATGATTGGCCAGTGCTTCGGCATGATCTCTTTCAGGGCCGATATTGAAATATAGAAGTTCCTCCAAACTAAGCTGAAGTTTCTCCAGGTGCATTTCCAGCTCCTTTACGTTTCGATAGGCATGCTGGGTGTAATCCGGGAATAAAGACCCTAGCAGGTCATCAAAAAAGTCCGCAACAACCTGAGGTGAAGGACAGCGATCACATGATTGGTGCAGTTCAAATATCTTTTGTAAAAATGCTTTATTCATAACAACAAGACTTCTTACCGAAACAACATTCCCTGCAAATGGATGCAGGGATTGGTTTTCCTATGATATATTTAACAAATATTTTTCCAACTATGGTTAATTGGGGTTCTTTTTTCTTTAGTGTATTGCTTCTTCTATCCATACTAAGTTGTGAGCCGTCGATTTCAGACCGGCAGGTGCCGGTCGCCTTATGGGCGAGCGATACCCTGACGAACTATTCGGTTGATCCCTGGGGGGCTATTGACCGGGGAGATTCCACTCAGCCCAGGATCCGCTTGTTATTTACTGGTCATGAATATGCAGATGGGGTTGACAGCATCCTTCATATTTTGGAAAACCACGGCATCAAAGGGTATTTTTTCTTTACCGGAGATTTTATCAGGGCTTACCCATTGGCTATACAAAAGATAAAGGATGCTGGCCACTACATCGGTTGCCACTCCAACCGTCACTTATTGTATGCGGATTGGATAAAGAGAGACTCCTTGTTGGTGACTCATGATGCATGGAAAAAGGATCTGGACAGCAATTATTTGGCTCTTAAACCTTTTGGGATTGAGCGAGCGGACCACAAGCTATTCATGGCACCCTATGAGTGGTATAATCAATCCATCAGTAAGTGGTGCAAACAGGAAGGATTGACTCTGTTGAATTTCTCGCCAGGTTTGATCACTCAGGCAGATTATACAGTGCCGGACGACAAAAATTACCGCTCGACCATGGAAATCGTGGGGAAGACGCTGCAAAATGCCCGTAATGGTGCCCTGAATGGCGCATTTCTACTTATCCACGTAGGAAGCAGTCCTTACCGGACTAATAAATTGTACTGGGAACTGGACACGCTTTTGACCGAGCTTGAAAAGATGGGATATCAATTTCAGGTATTTCCCTGATTGCCTAATGACAGAAATTAACCCAGCTTGCATATAATTTCTTTCATTAGCCGGTAGGCTACCATAGCGGTCATATCATGAATGTCCCTGGCCGGATTGTATTCGACCAAATCCGCACCGATCAGGGTAGGGAGGGCCTGGACGATGTCAAGCAGTTGACGGCTGCTCATTCCTCCGGGTTCATAATGGGATATCCCGGGTGCAAATGCCGGATCCAAAACATCCATGTCCAGAGACAGATATAACGGATGGCGGAGGTCCCTGATCCATGACTGGTTCAGTTCTTTCATTTCTATTATACGGACCTGATACCGTGCGGCCTGTTCCCGTTGATGGGGGGTAAGTGAGCGGATGCCAACTTGTGTTAGCGAGGCAATTAATTTTTGTTCCAGGAGCC
>ERZ795053.4274-NODE-4274-length-15580-cov-6.072077_pt1 | contig 15580 bp, 16 predicted proteins | sample MGYA00375137_ERZ795053 | MGnify/ENA primary metagenome ERZ795053 (study PRJEB30182, sample SAMN05720284) | activated sludge metagenome | isolation source: Anaerobic digester | place: Hong Kong | collected 2014-12-17 ...
ATAATGAGTGAGGTAATTCCCGCATTGGAACAATTGAAAAATACTCTGTCTGACAAGTCCAAAAAATTTAATAAAATCGTCAAAATCGGTCGAACTCACTTTATGGATGCGACTCCTTTGACATTAGGGCAAGAATTTAGCGGCTATGCAAGTCAGCTCGAACATGGCATCACGGCTGTTAAAAACACCTTGAAACACTTGAGTGAATTGGCTCTTGGCGGCACAGCCGTAGGCACCGGTCTTAATACACCTAAAGGGTACGCCAAGCTCGTAGCTGAAAAAATAAGCGAACTCAGTGGATACCCTTTCGTGACCGCTAAAAACAAGTTTGAAGCACTAGCGACTCACGATGCTTTAGTGGAGGCTCACGGAGCTTTAAAAACCGTGGCTGTATCATTGATGAAAATCGGGAATGACATCAGAATGCTCGCTTCAGGGCCACGATGTGGCATAGGTGAAATTACGATTCCATCTAATGAACCGGGGTCATCCATAATGCCAGGAAAGGTCAATCCTACTCAAAGTGAAGCTCTGACGATGGCTATGGCACAAGTCATAGGTAACGATGTCGCCATCAATGTAGGCGGCATGACCGGGCAATTTGAACTCAATGTTTTCAAACCCATGATTATTTATAATTTTTTGGTTTCGTGCCAATTAATTGCGGATGCCAGCAAGAGTTTTGACGAACATTGTGCCAGTGGCATAGAGCCTAATCTCCCTCGCATCAAGCATAATCTCAACAATTCGCTTATGCTCGTCACGGCACTTAATACAAAAATAGGCTATGACAAAGCTGCCGAAATCGCTAAGAAAGCACATAAAGAAGGTTTGACTTTGAAGGAAGCCGCCGTTAAACTTAACTATCTGACGGCCAAAGAATTTGACGAATGGGTCAAGCCCGAAAAAATGATTTAATTCAAAAAAGAAGGGGGATTTAATTAAATTCCCCTTCTTTTCATCTCTTTATCTATGAGCGATAGTTCTCGTGACATGTCCCCTGTAATGCTTGTATTTTCCTGAGCTCTCCTAATCAAATATGGCATCACTTCTCTCACAGAACCATAAGGTACATACTTTGCCACATTGTAGCCTGCATCCGCTAGATTGAAAGTAATATAGTCACTCATTCCATACAATTGACTAAAGTTAAGATGAGGATGGGTTTTGTCTAAATTTTTATCATTTATCAACTCTGCTTGATATCTGTTACTTTCAAGATTATGACTGGCACAACAAGAGCTGATGGTCTGATAATTTTCTATACAATATTTCAAAGCTGCATTAAAATCTCGGTCAGTACTCGCCTTGTCTGGTTGAATGGGTGACTTATACCCAAGCTCTACTGCTCTTTCATTTTCTTTTTCAAGATAAGCCCCTCTTACCATTTTAGCCCCGAAAACTACATTTTCACCCATTGCCCACACATGATCTTGCATCAGCTGAGCCAATTTATCATGTCTGTACATTTGGTATGTATTATACACCACACAAAAATCTTTGTTGTATTCCTTCATCAACTCCAAAGCTAAAGTATCTATCGGCTTCTGAATCCAGCTTTCCTCGGCATCGATAAATATACCTACACGAAGCTCGTTTGCCTTTTCACAAAGTGCATACATTCTTTCCAGTAATCTATCATATTTAACCTGATCAGGGGTAGATAATGAACCATTTTTTTGCAAATTTTCGAGTACTTCATTATCTACTAATCCGGTAATTTTCACACTGACAATTGGTACTGAATTATTAGACGCCGCCATTTCTAATGCTCTCATATTTTCTTCAAGGACAGCATCTAAATCTTCTTCATCGGACTTCCCTTCTGCTCCATAATCTAAAATGGTGAGGGTGTTGAAGTCGTATAATCGATCTATGGTCGTCTGACAATCCAAGAGGTTTTCGCCTCCACAGAACTGACTAAAAATTGTTTTTTTGATTAAATAATTGATAAATGGAATCCTCAATTTGACTGCCCATAAAGTCAATACACTACCGATACTTACAAGCCTTGAATTATTCATCAATTTAAATAATCGATAAGTATTTTTGAGTTCAGAGTTAGATTTAGAAGAAAAGGCAATTTCTGTATTCGTAAAACTAAGATCTAGAGGACTCGGTTCGGGTTCTGACCCTAATCCCGATTCCGTCATTATTGATTCCATATTTCCCAAGATTTTTCAGCTTGATAAACCAACATATCATATCCATTTTTAATGTTGCAATTTGCAATCATTCCCGATTTCAAAAATAATGTAATTTTCGGATTATATATCATATCGAATAGAAAATGTTCTTTTGTAAGTGCCTTATAAGGTATCTCCGGTCTGACGTCAATATCAGGGAACATACCTACAGGCGTAGTGTTAATGATCAATTTAGAATTTCTTACTATTTTTTCGGTGAGTTCAGAATAAAGTACACAATCTGGCTTATTTCTAGAAACTAATTGAAAATCAATATTCATACTATTCAATACATATTGAGCAGCATTGGATGCACCACCTGTACCTAGTATGAGAGCTTGATTAATAGATATATTCCCAAGAAATTCGCTGAGAGATCGGTGGAATCCGTACACATCGGTGTTGTATCCTATCGCGATACCATTTACGATTTTGACCACATTCACCGCATTGGCATAAAGTGCCACATCATCCAGCCCATCCAGATACGGAATTATCGCGGTCTTGTAGGGAATGGTTACATTAAAACCTGTGAAGTCAGATGCAAGAATTTCATTGATTTCGTCAATATCTTGGATTTCTATTGTGTCATATTTCGCATCAGGAATATGTTCATTTAAAAACTTATTTTTGAAGTATTCCGATGAAAAACTATGAGACAATTTCTTGCCAATCAGAGCAAATTTTCTCGTTTTCATTATTTTCCTTTTCCCTGGAATAAGACCAACAGAGTATAGAACAATATTTTCACATCGAGACTCAATGACATATTTTCTATATAAAGAATGTCGAATTTCAACCTTTGAATCATTTGATCTACATTCGATGCATAACCATATTTCACTTGCCCCCAAGAGGTTATTCCGGGTTTAACTTTGAGTAGATGCTTATAATGTGGGGCCCTCTCCATGATTTTTTCGATGTAATATTTTCTTTCAGGTCGTGGTCCTACGATACTCATATCACCCTTTAGTACATTAAAAAATTGAGGTATTTCATCAATTCTCCATTTTCGCATAAACCTGCCCCAAGGTGTCACACGATCATCAAAATCTGAGGACAATTGTGGTCCATTTTTTTCAGCATCAACATACATCGACCGGAATTTCAGAATATCAAAATCCTCCCCATTCAACCCAATTCTCGATTGCTTATAAAATATCGGCCCTTCAGAGGATAATCTAGTTCGAAGGATGGAATACAAATACAAAGGTGACAGTATGATAATGGCAATGGCACTGATGCCAATATCCATGATTCGCTTGATCACTACCTGCCAGTGAGGCATGAGCTCATGTTCTATTTCAATTAATACAGCACCATATACGTGATTCATTTTCACCACGCCAAGCATGATGTCATACATATCTGGAATTACCTTGATAAGCAATTGATCGCGATAATCAAATAAAGTGTCAAAAATCCCCTTCAGCTTTGAGTGTTCCGAAGTTTCAATAGCCACGATGACTTCTTCGATGTTCTGAGATTCGACGACTTGTCCGATATCGCTGAGTCCTCCTAATTTGGGTAGATGGCTTTCAAGATGATTGACACTATTACCATTGGAATCAATGAATCCTACAAAATGATGACCGAGACTTTGTGGTCGGTTAGAAATTTCTTCAAAGAGTTCCATGGCATTGGTGTCCCCGCCTATTATTAATGTGTTGTATTTTACCAAGCCTTTCTTGAGTCGTTTGCTGGCCATGGTCAGTATTACCATTCGTGTCAGGGCAGTAATAGTGAAATGGTAAAAAAACAGATGTGCAAATAAATTTAAAAATGAGGTGTACATCAATACACTATCGTCAATGATGACCGTAAAAAGCAAAAATAGCGATCCTAAAAAACTCAAATAGAACGTTCTTTTGAGTGTATCTAACCTCGAGTAGCGATAAATATCCTTGTATTTATCAAAAACGGAATATATAACAAACCAAAATATACTGATTGAAATAAGGCCAAAGTACAATTTTTGGTCGTCGAGAATGGTTTTAAACTTTATACCTGGGGATTCAAGGTTTTTCCTGTAAATAAAAAAACAAAACCACGCTAGATTGGCAGCTACAATATCTGCAACCCTATATACTATCGTGCCCAATCTTCCCCTCGCCTGCATCCTCTAGAAATGTATGAGCTTAATATTGTCAAGAAAAACCTTTCTCGTCACCTCATCATCGGAATAGGCTCTTACCCCAAAAAACACCGAATAACTTTCTATGGTTGAAGAACTAATCCAATTAGTCAAATCGAGATAAAAGTGATTCCAGTCTTCCGAAGGTACAAATAAATATACTTGCTCTTTAATCAATCGAGTTCCCTCCACATACCGGACACCAACATAATAATCGATGTCATTTTTATAATCAAATTCTAAATAGGTATAACTACCCAGATTATTAGATCTCAGAAATAAATTTTCGGTACCGACTTCATTTATATAATTGAATTCATCAACACTGAGGACTCCTGAATGATTACTCAAAACACCCTCTGATGCAATTTCCATTTTTGTGCTACCAAGCGTATCTAAATCATTGATAAAGAATGAACCATTTTCGAAACTTTCTATAAAATCAAATTTCGCCTCGTTCAAATATTTAAAAGTGACATCAATTGGATAATCCTTTCCCGATTCTAAATCAAGATTGTAGCTTTCCCTACCGTAAAAAGGGTATTCGACTGTACTATTTTTATAGCCTGAAGGATGGATAGAGGCCCCAACCACGATATTCATCTGTGTTCCCGATACGATAACGGGTATACGAGCTGGCAATGGATACACCCCCAGTGAAACCCCATCAGCGAAAACAAAGACTTCATTGATCTCTTCTGATGCTACCCCTTGTAAATCTATATTGGTAGAAAGCTTTACATCATCAATGATAAGATATGCCGGAACGATACTCTCATTGTCGGTCAGACTACAGCCTGAAAATGTAAATATGGCCACCCCTAAGCTAAGGCTCACCAAAATTGATAAAAAATATTTTCGTTTGCTCATGTTTATTTTAATTGTATTTATCTAGAAATGCTTGATTTATTTTCTCTATTTGCTCTGCTAACCGAAGTGCTTCATAACCGTTTCTTCCACTCACTTTAGTGGGTTTATCATTAATTATTGATTCGTAAAAATCAGATAATTCTTCTACGATGGCGTTATTTTGAGTGACTTTAGGACTTTCCAGTAGCAATTTTTTCTTTCCTTTAGGAGAATCAATTATTAAGCCCTCTTCACCATCTGCGGCATTTTCCATTTTGATAATTTGCGACTCTTTTTCTAAAAAATCAATACTCACATAGGAATCTTCACTAAAAACTCGGAGTTTTCTCATGTTTTTCATACTCATCCGAGAGGCCGTCAGATTGGCGACACATCCATTTTCGAATGTAATGCGGGCATTACAAATATCCGGTGTATTGCTTAGTATTGATACGGCATTGGAGTGTACCTCAGCGACTGGACTTCTTACGAGTGACAATACCAGATCAAGGTCATGAATCATCAAATCTAATACCACAGACACGTCGGTTCCTCTGGGGTTATAAATTGCGAGTCGGTGACCTTCTATAAATTTTGGATTGGCAAATCTGTCTTGAGTCGCCAGAAAGGCCGGATTGTATCTTTCTACGTGACCAACTTGAATTTTCAGACCTTTAGATTCGGCATTGATGCAGAGTGATAATGCTTCATGTGTATTATTGGTTATTGGTTTTTCAATGAATACATGCTTACCTGCCGCTATGGCTTCTGATGCTAGAGAGGCATGAGTATTCGTAGGCGTCACAATATCTATGGCATCGACTAGGGAGAGCAGTTCCTCGTAACTTTCAAAAAATTGAACCTCATTCTCTTGGGCTATTTTTTTGCCATTCACCACATCAAGGTCAGATATACCCACTATTTCGAATTCCGTATTTTTGAGACATTTTAAGTGAATTTTTCCCAAATGTCCCAGTCCTACCAATCCAATTTTAATCATTTGTTCAGCTTAACGTGTTATAGGCAAGCCCGAGAATAGTAATAATAACTATTAAGACAACTGCCATTAATAAAGAAAAACGAATAGACTTAACAAATGTGTAAATTTCATCCTTATATTTTGGATAACGAGGAATTATTTCTGATTCCAGCTTTTCGGTAGATATAATATGTTGTAGTTGAAACTCGACATTGGCATTGACTAATTTTTTATAGACTTTAATGATTTTAATTCTGAAATAAAAATTCATAAAAATCAATGCTGCAACCAACCCAATAACCAGCGAACTGATAAGCTTCATTTATTATAATAAGTATTCGTTTCTAAAATCTTTAATACACGGCAAAAATAATAATTTTAAGTGTGACCCTAGTTGATTTAGCCGACTAATGGAGCAATTCATTTTGGGTTCTTTTGGTAAATATGATGATTCGTTCACACTTCATGGGATGATATCATTGTCACTAAGCCTATGTATATTCCTTAAATTATTAAATATCACATGATAATGATATGCTTCATAAGATAGAATTGACTATCTTGTCACCTTAATCACGCTGTAATCACTAATATCAAAACTATTAACGTGACGGACTACTTAAATAATGAAAGACTAGAATTATTTCGGACCTATACAGACGAACGACTACACAATATTCTAAATCAAAGCAATTTCTATGATAAATTTGACCAACAAATCGCTCAACGAATCTTAAGTGAGCGGTCAGGTGAAGTATTTACTGAAGTGGATAGCCGGGTAGATCAGGTTATTAACTTAAATACGGTTGACCAAAATAAAATTAATCAACTAGCTCTAGCTGAACTGCGTCGGGGCATCAACCCGAAGACAATTTTAGACAGTTTTTTAAATAAAGGAGTTGAAGAATCAGAAGCTTTAAGCATTATCTATAATAATAGTTTGAAGCTTGATTTTAGCAATGAGTATGATTCTAAAAACACAAAGTATTGGTCTTGGGCTTCATTTTTCATAGTCATAAGTTTACTTTTTGTTCTATTCTCTTTAAAATAACAACTATATGAACGAAATACTCGATGATCAATTAACCTTTCGTGGGACCCCTACATTAAATGATATTGATAACGTAGTCTCGCTAAAAAAATCCATAGCACTTGATAATTTTCAAATAAAATGGGCATTCAATACAATGGTCATTGTAACGATATTAAAGGGAATCGCTTCTATTGTTGAAATAGCGTCAATAAAGAAAGAAGAAATGGAATTTTTCTATGATATGTCATGGATATACTATACTATTGGCATCATATTAACACTTTATATTGCTGGTATTCTGTTGTATTTTTACAATCAGTTGGCCGGAATTATTTTCTATCTTACAGTTTTCGTTTTAGTGGAATTAATTATCATCTATGGTGACCCCACATTAATATTGAGAGGTATGCTGACCAGAGTGATTGTCATCATATTTTTGGCTAGAGGAATATCATCTGCCTATAGTATGAAGAAAAATATATCTTTAATGAATTTTTACCAAATAAGAAATTAGTACTGTGATTGAAGCGACTTGAAGAATTAGATTTTTAAAAATTATATCATATTCTTCCAAAAAAATAATTGTGATCATTAAAAAACTACATTTAGCTTCTCCAAGTTACTTCAACCTTACAAAATTGTGAATGAAATCATAAAAACTAATATTGCTGCACCTAACGTAATGCCTTTAATGAGGTCTAAAAAGTGATTTCAAGTTCTGCATATTATTATGCATCTTAATTTTGTATATTGCAAATATAAACAATTAAATTTATCGATAAAATAGAAATTAATAATAGGTTAATCGATTTTACCAATGAACATTCAACAACTCGAGTATATCATCGCCATCGCAAAGCTTAGAAATTTCGGTCAAGCCGCCGAAACCTGCTTCGTAACACAATCGACACTGAGTACAATGGTTGCAAAATTTGAGCAAGAAATAGGCATTCAAATTTTTGACCGAAAGACTAAACCTGTCTCAATTACTTTTGAAGGCGAAAGCATAATCTCCTTTCTTGAGGTCATTCTTAAGGATATTGACAATCTAAATCATCATGTATCCTATCTCAAAGGGGAATATCAGGGCAATTTTAAAATTGCAGTAATACCTACCATATCGGGGTATCTCTTTCCACTAATTATAGACGAATTTATAAAGAAATTCCCCTCCATTCAAATTGAAATTAGTGAATTGACCACGGAAAAAATCATTGAAAAACTAGAAGATAGAACTCTAGATGTTGGCATCTTGTCCTTACCGATAAACAACGAACTATTCTTAGAATATCCTATCTATACAGAACAATTTGTACTTTACGACATGCAAAAAGACAACAAAAATGGTAAAATAAAAATCGATGATATTAAAACCTCCAATATATGGCTTCTAGAGGAAGGTCACTGTCTTCGAAATCAATTTATTAATCTATGCGATCTTGATACTATAAACTGTGGTGGATATAAAAACCTCGAGTACAAGGCTGGCTCACTTGAAACACTTATAAAAATGGTAAAAACTAATAGGGGTTCTACCCTACTCCCTTACCTTGCCAAATACGATTTGTCAGAAACCGACCAATCGAGAATCAATTTATTCGAAGAGCCTGTGCCTGTAAGAAAAATTGGATGTGTCGTACACCGACATTTTTCTAAAAACACGATTCTCAGCAAACTGATAAAAATTATTGAAAAAAAGGTTTCCCCATTATTGGGAAATATTCCCGAGCAACTACTTGAGCTACCTCCGAATAATGTGTTTGATAAAAATTGATCACCCATAATATTTATTACATCAGAATAGAAAGCATTATTTTTGTCTCCATAAATTATAAGAAGATACCTTAATTTACCTATCACGACGAGAGGATGAGTTTTGGTAAAATCGGAGATATGATAAAATCTTTTTTTAGAAAAAACAGACCTTTTCTCATTGCCGGACCATGCAGTGTGGAAAACCGAGATCAACTAATCAGTACAGCACAACTGTTGAAGGATTTCGGAAAAGTAGACCTATTGAGAGGCGGTATATGGAAGCCGAGAACCCGACCTGGTGCTTTTGAGGGTATTGGTGAAGTAGGACTAGATTGGATGATTGAAGCTCGGCAGCTCACCGGCTTGCCACTCGCGGTTGAAGTCGCTAAGACTGAACACGTCGAAATTAGTCTAAAAAAAGGCATTGATGTTCTTTGGATTGGAGCTAGGACAACCGTAAATCCTTTTGCGGTTCAAGAAATTGCAGAATCATTAATCGGTGTTGACATTCCCGTCATGGTAAAAAATCCAGTCAATCCAGATATAGCGCTTTGGTTTGGAGCAGTAGAAAGATTACAAAAAGTCGGGATTAAAGACATTGCGGCTATTCACCGCGGATTTTATTTTTATGGTGAGAAAATCTACCGCAATCGACCGCAATGGCAGATTGCACTAGATTTTAAAGAAGCGATGCCAGATATTCCTTTGATTACCGACCCTTCGCATATATGTGGCAAAAGAAGCAATTTAAAAAATGTCGCTCAAAAAGCTCTAGATTTAAATTTTGATGGATTGATGATTGAGTCTCACTACCAACCAGATATAGCCTTAAGTGATGCTGCTCAGCAAGTAACACCAGCTGACTATTCTCAATTAATTGAATCATTGACCATTAGAAATAATCCGGTAGATGCGGAGAACATCTCTCCTGAGCTTGATAAACTGCGTGATCAGATAGACATTCTTGATGACGAGATCATCAACCTCTTGTCCTCTAGGATGGACATAGCACGTTCCATTGGCAAAGTTAAAAACCATAAAAATCTGACCATCCTCCAACGTGAAAGGTGGGCGGAAATATATAATAAGTACTTAAGGAGAGCAACGGAACTCGGCATTTCTGAAGACTTTATCAATCAAATAATTAAAGCGATTCACTTAGAGAGTATCGAACAACAAGAGAAAATCATGTCGGAAAATAAATTGGATACTCGCTATCCAGAATAGAAGCACGTCAATCTCTAAACATATATTTCTTAATTTTGTATAGAATATGATGAAGACGCCGGAAAACATATTAAAATCAACTGGAATAAAATCAACGATAGTTCGGAAGAAAATACTAGACTCCTTTATATCTAATGGCGTTGCCATTTCTAATCAGGATCTGGAGAATAATTTACCGGATTTAGACAGAGTAACCGTATACAGGACATTGCTGACATTTGAGGAAAAAGGTATAATTCATAAGGTCAATGACGGTACAGGTAGCGTGAAGTATGCCATGTGTCATTCCGACTGTTCTGAGCATCATCATCAGGACGAGCACATACATTTTCACTGTACGCAATGCGACCATACCATTTGTCTCGACGATACCGAAGTTCCTTCTATTTCTCTACCCGATGGTTATAAAATGGAATCTTGTGATATAATCATAAAAGGAATATGCAAGAATTGTCATTAATGGAAATAAAGTCAATATTAGAGCAGGTCAAAGACCCTGAAATACCCGTTCTTTCTATTATTGACATGGGTGTGGTAAGACATATTAATATCATTGATAGTAACAATATTGAGATAAGGATTACCCCAACCTATACCGGATGTCCGGCGATGGACATGATATCAGTAGCAATAAAATCGGTACTTATTGATCATGGTTTTAGAAATGTTGAAGTCAAACAAATATTACAACCTGCATGGACGACAGATTGGATTACTGAAAAAGGAAGGTCAGCATTGAAAGAATACGGGATTGCTCCACCTGTAACAGCTGCCAGCAAATGGGAATTGATGGGAGATGAACAAATCGCCATCCCCTGCCCTCGGTGCAACTCAGAAAATACCGAAATGATTTCATTTCACGGGAGTACAGCCTGCAAATCTATGTATCGATGCAAGGACTGCCTCGAACCCTTTGATTATTTTAAATGTCACTAAAAAGCAGATATGGAAGAATTAATTTTTGAAGTAAACGAAAACGTCGCCACCATCACTCTCAATCGACCAGACAAATACAACAGTATCAATAAAAACCTAGCTTTCGGCATTCAATCTTCGCTCGATCAATGCGAGAATGACGAAAACATCAGATGTATTGTGATTACTGGAAAGGGTAAAGCTTTCTGTGCAGGTCAGGATCTTGCCGAGGTTGTAGCTGCTGATTCTCTATCACTATCTTCGATTGTAGAGACCTATTACAATCCCATTATTACTAAAATAAGAAACATCAAAAAACCGGTCATCGCAGCGGTGAATGGTGTGGCAGCCGGAGCAGGTGCCAATATTGCCTTGGCATGTGACATAGTGATTGCCCATGAAAATGCAAGTTTTATACAAGCCTTCAGTAAAATTGGATTGATTCCAGATAGTGCAGGCACTTACATTCTTCCTCGACTTATCGGATTCCAAAGAGCTTCCGCACTCATTATGACAGGTGATAAAGTCAGTGCCGCAGAAGCTTTTCAAATGGGAATGATATATAAAATGTATGACGAAAATACATTTGAAAATAGTTATAAATCTTTAGCTCTCACTCTTTCTAAAATGCCTACTTATGCCTTGGGATTGAGCAAAATGGCGCTTAACAAAAGTATGAATAATACTCTTGAAAGTCAATTGTCACTAGAGCATGAATATCAAACCTTAGCTGGCAATTCTTATGATTACAATGAAGGAGTACAAGCTTTTATAGAAAAAAGGAAAGCCGAATTTAAAGGGAAATAAAAAGGGGATCAATGACCCCCTTTTTCAATATTTCTTGATAAAAGTTTATCTATTTATTATATATCTGACTGACAAAGCACCGTAATCCGCACCAAATCGATCTCCAAATCCATCTCCGCCAGTAATTCTAAAGGTAGGTACCCAATCTGCTGAAATACTGACTGGTGCATCAGCAAACGTATATTCTAATCCAAGGTAACCCGAAGCAACTATAGTTGTAGAACCACCATCTGTAAGGTCATGTCCAGTGTCAAAAGAGTAAAAGTTAACACCTGCGCCTACTCCATAATACCATTTCAATCCAGATGTACTACCCAGCTGATTATGAATCTGATATGCAGCATTGATACCAAAATAAGAAGAATAGACATAACTTCTAAAGGCTCCATAAAGTTCAATGGCATTCCTTTCATTCTGAAAAAATTTGTAAGACAATGCCCATGGACTACCCAATCTAAGACCTACGGCCGATTTATAATCTTGTGCATTAACGGAAGTACTCATTGCAAATGCAAAAAGAAGAAAAGAAATTGTAATTAATTTTTTCATGTTTCGAATTTTTTGATAAAAATAAAATTTATTTTTTATTTTTCACCACTTCATTAAAATTTTCCATAACTTTATTTCCAATCTTCTGAGCCATTGCAAGTTTTTCATCTTCTGACTTGTCGAGGTTAAATGCCAATAAAAACAAATAATTATTGCCAAGTCTCCAGTGATATTTTGATAATTCAGAGCTATAAGCACCACCATCGCCCAATGCTTTCCAAGGCTTGTATTTGTAAAGTTCATTGGTGGTTGTGTAGTCCTGTTCGCCATCGGTGATTTTAGCATTGACAAATTGAGAGACCCATTCTGGAAATTCATCATGAACAGGATTGGTCATGACTTGCAATAAAATACCAGCGTTGCCAAGATCCTCATCATCATACTTGAAAAAGCAGGCTTTAGCATTGGGCATGTGACTATCAGAACCATCTTTTACTTGAATCTGACTCTCATTAACACCTAACACACCTGCTAACCAGCTAGTATTCAATAAAGAGCAAGCATCAGGTACAAATAATCCTTGTCCGTCCATGTATCCACCATTAACCGCATATCCACCAACCTCAAGAGGAGCCTTACTTGGCTGATTTTTAGTTTGTGATTCCATCTTACTGGATGTTTCGACATTGGGAGAAATCAAAGAAGCGTCCCTTTCTTCCCTAGAAGACGATGGCATTGTTTCTCTATCTTTCATCGATTCAGATTGTGTTTGATTCGACATACTTGTTTCACTTGTCATATTATCCTGAGCAACTTCCGTGTTTTCCACAGGTTTTTCAGATGTGGCAACAGAATCATTTTTACAAGAATAGACAAATACAACACTGAATAAGATGACTAAAGTACTTAGAGCTTTCATTAATAATTTATTTAAAGAGATTTCAATTAAAGTATAAATTTCGAATTGGCTGTCAAAGGTAAATATTAATTAAATGGTACAAAAAACTCCGCCTTTGATTTATATTATCATTAACAAGGCAAAATTTTCCTATTCACTTAATCCTTTTAAAATATCGTTGATAATGATATATCCGTGATCCCTTGTATTTTCTATAAATAATTTGCTAGTGTGCATGCCTGCCAATATCACTCCACAGAGGTACATTCCGCTTCGACTGCATTCCATGCTATCGATATTGTAAAAAGGAGTATGATATTCATCATTTCCAATGGAAATCCCTAATTTTTCAAAAAATTGATAATCTGGCTTATAGCCTGTCATCGCAAGGACATAATCATTGTCAAGTTCGACAATTCTCTCTGGAGTCTTAATCACGACCTTCGCAGGATTGATTTCAATCAACTCACTGTTAAAAAACACCTTGATACTGCCCTCTGATATACGGTTTTCAATATTCGGAAGAATCCAATATTTCACTTTTTGATATAGTTCTGATTCTCGTATAACCATGGTCACTTTTGCCCCTTTTTGATAACATTCTAGAGCCACATCACATGCACTATTAGCACTGCCGACGACGATTACATTTTTATTGATATAATGATGTGCCTCGTCGTAATAATGCTTGACTTTAGGAAGATTTTCGCCGGGAATATTCAATGCATTGTAGTGGTCATAAAAACCTGTTGCGACGATTACCTTCTTAGTTCGATATTCGTTTTTTTCAGTTTTAACACAAAAATCCAGATTGTTTCCTTCGACTGAAAGGACTTTTTCATTGGTGTGAATATTCAAATTCAGGTCTAACCAAAGTCGCCGATAGTACTCGAGAGCCTCTGCACGAGTCGGTTTGTCTTGATGAGAAATAAACGGAACTTGGCCTATCTCAAGTTTTTGAGATGTAGAAAAAAAAATCATATTGACCGGGAAGTTGTAAATGGAATTTACCAAAACTCCCTTTTCCAATACCAAATAATCCAGACCCGCCTTCTGAGCGGCAATAGCACAGCTGATGCCGGATGGACCAGCACCAATGATGATCACATCAACCATTACCTAAAAATAATGACACTCCCCTGATCTGACTGTTCTCCATCACCAAAATTATAAACCGCATGATAGATGTAACTATCTACGGGTGCATCGTCACCATTTTTTAGCTTGCCATCCCATCGCTGATTGATATCATTGGTCATGAAGATCTCTTGTCCCCATCGATTGTAAATGCGTAGTGTATAGCTCTCCGGATTACCTGTACATGGAAGGAATGGTCCAAAAGTCTTATTATCTTCGAAAAGTATCTCTGCATTTTGAACGGGCATAAATAAATTGGGCCATTGCATCGCTTCTAATGTATAGCTAGCCGTTGCCGTGTCTTCGCATTCGTCTGTAACGGTAACACTGAAATTCGTTTCTCCCATTATATTTATAATTGGAGTATTATCTCCTGTATTCCATAGGTGACTTTTAAAATTGCTAGGACTTGTACTAAGTTTACAATCTTCAAGAACAACAATTGCTACTCCATCACTCGCAAAAGATTTTGTCGTAGTCATTTCAGTTGCCATATCTCCACAAGCATCAGTAACTTCTATAGAAAACTCTTCATTTCCCCCTTTCATTATAGTATTACCCGTGGTTTGGTCACTCCACAAATGTTGATATGGAGGTCTACCATCCTCAATCTTAAAGGAGTATGTATATAATTTATTTACACAGTCAATAGGGCCAGGAATTAAGTCTACTCTAACTTGACTGATCCTTTCCACAGGCGTTGTATCTGAGAGATTGTAACAATAATCCTTGCCAAATGACACCACTCTTACATACTTACCTACTTCCATCACTCGGATGGTATCCGTGGTTTCTCCGGTGGTGACCCAGTTATAATGAACGGCATCCTCATAAAATTCTCCGATGAGTGTGTCTATCTCTTCATGAGGACAAAATTCATAACTTGAAGAAATGAGTGAGGTCGCCGAAATATCGAATGGGCTTGTTGATAACTCTACGGGAGTAATAGATTTCCCCTCTGACACCGTTACCAAAAGGGTATCTGTCGCCATCGATAAATCCTCAAGTGGGTCAACGTTCACTATTTCATCACAAAAAGAGACGTGACCATCTTGTGTCATCTGCATTAGACCCAACCTCTTAAGTGTTCCTTGATTAAATGCCGATGAATAGAGGACTCCATTGTCCCCATTTTCTGATAATTGGGAAAATGACTTCGACGGATTGGTTT
>ERZ795053.4275-NODE-4275-length-15577-cov-4.715243_pt1 | contig 15577 bp, 14 predicted proteins | sample MGYA00375137_ERZ795053 | MGnify/ENA primary metagenome ERZ795053 (study PRJEB30182, sample SAMN05720284) | activated sludge metagenome | isolation source: Anaerobic digester | place: Hong Kong | collected 2014-12-17 ...
TGTCCTGTTAGTAGAAGTAAATCTCGCAAAGACGCAAAGGCGCAAAGAGTTTTTGAATTATCCATACCATTCTCTAGTTCGTCCCTGCAATTTGCTGAGTACATCAATTGTAATGTTTACATCGTTTACAATCTGAAAATCAAACATTCCGACACAAATAAAGTCGGCACCATTCTGAAAAGCCCAGTTAAACCCGTCTTCGGGAGTAATTGCTCCTGCTGCCAGTACTTTAAAGCCCATAACAGGTACTTTTGCCCGGTTAACAAAATCAACTGTCCTATCGGGATAAAGGCAAAAAAGATTATCATGAAAACGGTTGTGGTCGATATGTTTCTTTCCGTCAACCTCAAACGGGAATCGGTTTTCGCGTGGGTGTGCCGACCAATACTGATCGTGGTGCATGGTTTTCATGTAATAATCGGGGACAATACCCTGTTCTTCGCAGGCAATTAGTGAGTCTATTGTGTGCGATGCCAACCCCGCAGTTATACCATTTTCACGGATTTTGTTCATCATCTTTCCAATAATTTCAATCTCATTGTCGCGAACCAGCCAATCACACCAATTACCTTGAATCTGAATGATATCCATGCCCATTTCAATAGCTTTATTGATATTTACATAAATATCCTTTTTGTCATTATCCGGTCCTACCTGAACGATAACTTTTATTTTGCTGCCTGTCAGTTTTTTGTATTTATTCATTGTTTCCATTGTTGGAAAGCCAATGTTTATTGTATTGATACCAGCTTTTTCAGCCAGCATAAGGGTTTCAAAAATCTTTTTTTCAGTATTGTAAGCGCGGAAGAGTGAAGGAACATAAATTAAATCGCGTGAATGTGCCCAGCCACCAATAAGGTTTCCACCCAATACAATCCGGCTGATTTCGTGGTTGCCAATTTTCCCCATTGGCAACGGGCCTTTTAAATCTTTTATATCAGCGCCGCCAATTTGAATGGTAGCGCCTGATAACGTGTCAACGCCAAACTCCCGGGCTTCGCGGAAAGCTCCAAAACCGACAATACCCAGCGCCGGAATTGTGGCAAGGTTTTTCAAAGCTTCGCGGCGTGAATGAACAGAGTTATTGTTTTCAGCATTAACAGGTTCAACAGCTTTCTTTTTAAATTTCAAGGATGAAAGGGCATAAATTCCAAAACCCTTTTCTTTTAAAAAGAAGATTACAAGCAATGCCAACCCTTCTATCAGATTTTTGTTTACTATATATAGACTTCCTTCAGCACCTCCAAAAATATCTCCTCCAAACGGTGGATAAGCAAAATAGTACAGTAGTAGCATAAATACTCCTGAAATGGCTGACACGCGAATAAAAACTCCAAGAAACAATCCGAGCCCGATTAAAACCAATCCTGCCATATTTAGCGGATCTATTATTTTCATCGCAGTTTCCGAAGCTGCCAAAGCGTGGTAAAATCCGGCAAACGGTCCGGTTGCTTTGGCAAGATAGCCGGCAGCAGTCCAGTTTCCACCAATCAGTTTCGAAATTCCTTCATATAAAAAATGCCAGCCAATTGCTACCCTGAACAAGGTAATTATGAGTTTTTTCAAGTTCCAGTTACTCATGGTTTAGTTTGATTTTGAAATTGTTGAGAAACAAAAATATCAAATTCGTTTTTTAAAATGAACCACTTACAACATGATAATTTGTTGATTCACTTTATTTAGAATATTTATTGATAATTGCGCCGAACAGAATATATCAGGCTTTAAATTGTTGTGACCTGATAAATAACTTTCGGGGAAATTTGGGTTTAAACAGATTTTATTGCAACTCAATAACTAATTTGTTCAACCCTTTAATAATTGCGGCTTCAATTTGTTTGTAATCGGATATGGTCTTTCCAGTGTAAATAAAAAATATGCCCAATTGTTTTTCATCCAACTCATCATAAAACTTTTGTTTGTTCAAACGGTAAGCCTCGCGCATGCGGCGTTTTATTAAATTTCGCTTTACCGCTCGTTTAAAATTTCTTTTTCCTACTGAAAATGCAGCTTGTGCCCTATTTTTTCCCGGAAGTGAAGTTTCAAGATAAACAATTTTAACCGGGTACACAAAAACTGATTTTCCTTCGTTAAAAAGTTTATCTATTACTTTTTTACTGCAAAGCCGCTCATTTTTATGAAATGAAAAATCTGTTATTTCGTTGTCGGTATTTTCTTGTAAATTGTTCATTTTGAATTAAAAAAGGCTATCCACAATTGACGGATAGCCTTTCAAAATTAGCTATATTTTTAATATTATATTTTATTATACTTTTTAATGTACTGTTCCAAAGCCATTGTCATTGAAGGGGCCTGGGCAGTTGGCGCCTCAATATCCAACCTTAATCCGGCTTCGCGGATTGCTTTTGCAGTGGTTGGGCCAAAACATGCAATTCTTGTATCGTTTTGAACAAAATCAGGGAAGTTTTGAAGGAGTGATCTGATTCCCTGCGGACTGAAAAATACAAGAATGTCATATTTTATATCGCTTAAATCGGATAAGTTGGCACTAACTGTTCGGTAAAGAATTGCCTTTGTGTACTTATATCCTTCAGCATCAAGCAAATCGGGTATTTCCTGTTTGTGTATATCCGAAAGTGGCACAAGAAATTTTTCATCTTTGTGCTTTTTCATCACGTTCACCAAATCAGTGAATTTACCGTCAGCATAGAAAATTTTACGTTTGCGGTAAACAATGTATTTCTGCAAATAAAAAGCAGTGGCTTCCGAAATGCAAAAATATTTCATTGTATCCGGAATGGTTAAACGTAATTCCTGGCTAATCCTGAAAAAATGATCGATTGCAGTTCTGCTTGTAAAAATAACTGCCGTATGCTCCAAAATATAAATTCGTGTATTTCGGAACTCTTTCCCCGACACACCTTCAACCTGAATAAATGGCCTAAAGTCAATTTTCAAACCATATTTTTCTGCCAATTCGAAATAAGGTGATTTTGCCGTTTCCGGTTCCGGTTGCGAAACAATAATACTCTTAACTTTCAAGATATTCTGCTTTTTAGTGTAACTTATCCCCTTCTTAATCGACAACTAGTTTATAAATCAAAAGCAAGGGTAAAATTTCAAGGGTACAAAGGTATAAAAAGAGATAAAATATTGGAAACTGTTTTTTCAATAAAATTGAGATGCCTCTTTTTAATAACATTATATAAAAAACCAAAGTTGTTAATATCCCCAGAAACACTGCAATCATTGGGTTTTCGGCCGGAAAGTAGGCAATTAACGCTACCACCGGAAACAGTATAATTCCCGCACCCCTATTAAAATTATCCATATTAAACAGAAATTCTCTTGTATCACTGGCACCTGTAAAAATCGAACCAAGCGCAAAATACGCTAACTTTTTAGCCAGAAAATAGAAAACCACAATCCCGAAAGTTGTGCCATAAAACGGCAGCGTGAAAAGTGAATTATTATTTGAAACAAGTACGATAATCTGAAAAATAAAAACCGAAAATACAATATAAAACAAAGCTTCAAGACGGAAAGCTCCATGCAGGATTGAATAATTTTTTTCGCGAAACATGCGAAAAGCAGTAGGATAATTTATAAGTGACTGGAAAAGTGTGCTGATATATTTTGAAAAACCGGCACGAACACTGACAAGCAGAATAAAAGCAAAAAACATGATTCCTGTTAGCCAGTCACCTTCAAAATTATTTTTCTCGCGGGGTATTATTTTAAGTCCGTTCCACAAAATGCGTTCAACATAAGTTGTATCAGGTTGAAAGCGCGCATCTCCAATAAATATTTTTTCTTCGGGCCGTACCTCAAAAAAACGAAAAAGTGTGTCAGAAGGAGTTAATAATGTTGAATCGATTGGAACAAATGCAGTGGAATCTTCAATTAATTCAGAACCCGGCATTTTTCCGACAGAACCTGAATCAAATTCTGTTGTCCGGATTGATAAGTCCGTAACCTGATTTCCATATTTCCCAAAATCACCCATTTACTTCAATAAGTGCGCAAAGATATTAAATGAATATGGATAGTTGTTTTTTGATTTGTATTTTTGACTGCAAATGCCAGCATCAGTCAATCAAAGTACCAGGTTAATTTATCTTGCCCCGTTGCAGGGTTTTACTGATTTTATTTACCGAAAAGCATTCAATGAAATTCTTGAAGGTGTTGATGCCTTTTTTATCCCCTATATTTCAGTAAAAAATAATGAGGTTTTAAAGAAATATGAAAAGGAAATTCTCCCGGATAACAATCCACAAAACCGTGTAATTCCGCAGGTTTCGACAAATAACAGGGATGAATTGCTGTTTCTGTCAAAATTTCTTGAAGACAAAGGATACAGGGAAATCAATCTCAACCTGGGTTGCCCGTATCCGATGGTAACAAACCGTGAAATGGGAGCCGGACTTTTACCTCATCCTGATAAACTGCATCAGATTCTTTCCCCGTTTTTTGAAAATTCGGATCTCGGTTTATCCGTAAAACTGAGGACCGGGTTAGTTTCGCCTTTTGAAATCGAACAAATAACAACCGTTCTCAATCAGTTTCCATTAACTGAAGTAATTTTTCACCCAAGAATTGCCAAGCAACTTTATGAAGGAGAAATCATTGATTCAGCTTTTGAATTTGCCAAAACCAATTTAAAACACAGATTGGTGTATAATGGCGATATTTTTTCACCTGCCGCTTTTGATGAACGGTCACAAAAGTTCAGTGAAATTAATTGCTGGATGCTTGGCCGCGGTGTTTTGATGAACCCATTTCTACCTGCCGAAATAAAAGGGATAAACTTTTCAAAGGATGAAAAATTCTTAAGGCTCGAAACATTTCATAAAAGGGTTTTCGAGCTATATGCTGAAAAAATGGATAACGACGGGAATGTGTTAAACAAAATGAAACAGTTTTGGATTTACTTTAGCTACAATTTTGAAAAACAGGCAAAATCATTTAAGTTGATTAAAAAGACAAATAGTTTAGCACAATATAAAAGTGCAGTGAAGGTAATTTTTGGGCGAACTTTTTAATTTGTAGAACAGTTTTCCCTTTCATATTTTTCCATCAAAACCATTAAAAGTTCCATCTCTTTTTGCTCTTCAAGACCATTAAGATTTCCGCAAATTTCCAAAAACCGCTTTAATCCTTGCTGATAATCTTCTTCTGTTTCAATTTCGTATATCATAAATCAATGGGCATCAAGCCAATTTTCGGCTGCATTCATTTCTACTGTTAACTGAACTCCAATTTCAACAGCGCCTTCCATTTCAGTTTTTACAATTTGTTTCACTTGCTCCAGTTCATCTTTTAACACATCGAAATTCAACTCATCATGTACCTGAAGTACCATTTTCGATTTCAGTTTCAATGCTTCAAATTGCCGGTAAATATTAATCATTGCAATTTTAATAATATCGGCTGCCGAGCCCTGAATAGGCGCATTTATTGCATTTCGCTCTGCCATTCCCCGCACAACAGCGTTGGCTGAATTAATGTCGGATAAATAACGTTTCCGGCCTTTAATTGTTTGAACAAAGCCCTGATTTCTTGCAAGTTCAATCTGTTTGTCCATGAATTCCTTTATTTTGGGAAAGCTGATGAAATAACCGTCTATCAATTCCTTTGCTTCCGAACGCGAAATATTTAAACGCTGCGAAAGTCCAAACGCCGAAATACCGTAAATTATGCCAAAGTTTGCAGTTTTTGCCTTTCGCCGCATATCTGAATCCACTTGTTCTTCGGGGATTTGGTAAATTTTTGCGGCGGTAATCGAGTGAATATCTTTTCCTTCGTTAAAAGCTTTCAGCATTTCTTCATCGTGGCTCAATGCAGCCATAATCCTCAATTCGATTTGTGAATAGTCGGCTGATAAAAACAAATGATTTTCATCTGATGGAATAAAAGCCTTCCTAATTTGGCGGCCATTTTCTGTGCGGATTGGTATGTTTTGCAAATTAGGATTTACCGAACTTAAACGCCCGGTGGCTGCGATTGCCTGATTATATGAAGTGTGGATTTTATGCGTTTTTTTATTTACAAGTAGCGGAAGCGCTTCAACATAAGTATTCAGTAATTTAGTCAATCCACGGTAATCCAAAATCTTTTGGACGATCGGATGCTTGTCAACCAGTTTTACCAAAATCTCTTCACCTGTTGAATATTGCTTCGTTTTGGTTTTTTTCGCATTCGAATCGATGTTTAGTTTTTCAAAAAGAATTAAACCCAACTGTTTTGGCGATGCAATATTAAATTCCTGCCCCGCCATCTCAAAAATTTCTTTTTCTATTTGAATAATTTCTTCACGCAAAACATTGGCATAATCTTTTAACTCGTTCGAATTGATTTTTACACCTGCATTTTCCATGTGAACAAGCACCGGAATAAGTGGAATTTCAATGGTGTCGAACAACTGCCTTACCCCAAATTTATCCAATTCAGGATCGATTTTTTGCTTTAACTGAAACGTGAGATCTGCATCCTCGCAAGCATAATCGCGTAATTTATCAATTGGTACTGATCGCATTGTACGAATGCTTTTCCCGTTTCCGATCAAATCTTCGGTGGGCACTTTTTTATAGTTGAGATAAATGTCGCAAAGATAGTCGAGGCCATGTTTTAAATCGGGTTGGATAAGGTAGTGAGCCAGCATTGTGTCATACAATTTGCCTTTAACTTCAATATTGTAATTGCTCAACATTAATATGTCGAATTTAATGTTTTGCCCAATTTTGGTAATATTTTCATCAGCAAAAACTTCACGAAACTCTTCGATCACTTTTTTTGCTTCGTCAAATTTTGCCGGAAGTGTAACACAAAACGCCTCATGTTTTCTGAAAGCAAACGAAAGGCAGACAATTTCTTCTGATTGGGTATCCAGCCCTGTAGTTTCCGTATCAAAACAAAACTCTTCCTGCACCGACAATTCCGCCCGTAAACTTGCCCGCTGCATTTCTGTTTCAACCAAATAATACTGGTGCGGAACTGTTTCTATCGAATCCTGTGTTTTTGCTGACGGAATTACCTCAGAAGAACCCATATCAAACAAAGTTCCCTGAAAACTCACTTCCGCCGGAGCCGGGGCTTCCCTAAGTTTCAGGCGCTGAATAAGTGTTCGGAATTCCAAATCTTCAAAAACTTCAATAAGCGCTTCTTTATTTACCTCATCACGCGTAAGATTTTTTGTGTTGAATTCGATTGGAACATCCAGAATTATGGTTGCCAACTTTCGCGAAAGCCTCACCTGTTCTTCAAATTCAATTAAATTCTCCTTTTGTTTACCCTTTAATTTTTCGATATTTTGATAAATCCCATCAATGCTTCCAAAATCAGAAATTAGTTTTTCTGCTGTTTTAGGTCCTATTCCGGGGCAACCCGGTATATTATCGGCGGTGTCGCCCATCAAACCTAAAATATCGATAACCTGATCGGCGGTTTGAATGCCAAAGTTTTCCTGAACTTCCTTTAAACCCCAAACTTCAGCATCTTCACCATTTTTGCCGGGTTTGAACATAAAAATATTGTCGGAAACCAATTGTGCATAATCTTTATCGGGGGTCATCATATAAGTTGTAAAACCTTGTTTTTCTGCTTCTTTTGCCAGGGTTCCAATAACGTCGTCAGCTTCAAAACCAGCCAATTCGATAATCGGAATGTTAAAAGCTTCGATTATTTTACGAATGTAAGGAATTGATTTTCTTAAATCTTCGGGCATTTCATCGCGGTGTGCTTTATAATCGGGGAACATTTCGTGCCTGAAAGTTGGTGCAGACACATCGAAAACCACGCCGATAAAATGTGGGGTTTCCTTCTCCAAAACCTGAACAATTGTGTTGGTTACGCCCAGCATTGCCGAAGTATTTACACCTTTTGAATTATAACGCGGATTACGGATAAACGCGAAATAACTACGGTAAATAAGCGCAAACGCATCGAGCAGGAAAAGTTTTTTTTCATTGTTTTCTGACATGGTATTTTAGTTTATTGATTCATATTGTCGCCAAGCAAACACTTTAATATTAAAGCGTTGACAGGTTATTTCACATTTATTCTTTAATTATCCGATGCAAACCATTCAGCAAATGAAGTTGCCGTTTCGTAAAGCCGGACACTAAATAAATTAACACCTGAATGCAAATGTTGTTGAATAATTTTGGCAATATAAATAACCATATTTTCGGAAGTTGGCTGAAAATCAACAACCAAAAATCGATCGTTGGTTTGCTTGAGCAAATTCTGCTGTTTTTCAGGGACCAGGCTGTTTACCATTAATGCATGGTCGAACCGGTTTACTATCTGAGTTTTTATAATATTTTTAATTTCACTGAAATCCATAACCATCCCATCTTTTGGATGTTTGGGCTCAATGCGCGGTTCACCGATTAATGTAACTTCAAGAATATATGAATGACCGTGAATATTGCTGCACAATCCATCATATTCATAAAGAGTGTGCGCCATTTCGAAATGAAAACGCTTGGTTACCCTTATTTTTGGCATTTTGTATTTTTAGTTTTTGTCGCGTGAAAATACTTATTTTTTTGGGTGTCGCGAATTCCGTGTTCATGATTTATAAATAACAAAGGAAAAACTTCACACTGCTTCGAAAAGTGCAACTCCTGCGACTTACAGGCAATATGGAAATAATCTCGTGCGTATCAAAAGTAAATTTGAGTTTGCAGAATTACCTGTCCTTTCGAACTTGTCCAAAGATTCTGGTTTTCTGCTTCGGTATAAATTGGGCGGGAAGAATATTGTAAAGTCCATTTTAAATTGTGCCCGTACATCAGCCAGTTAATTCCGGCATCAAATTGTAAAGAAGCTTCATCAAGCGCTTCAAACTTTTTAAAAGTTAAAGCTCCGTATGGTTGAACCCGGTTTTTTAAACCTTTTCCGGGAAGCATGTACCCAAATTCTCCCCGAACGATATGCCCGGTTCCCACTTCCCACTCCGAATTTCCAATTCCCTGGGGCAATGCCAGGGCGGGATTCATTTTTGAAACATTCATTTTTCCCATCGACCGAAGATAGTCAGGGCCAAAAAAGTTGTAATAATATCCGAGATATGAAGTAATTGATCCATTGTTTTTTGTTGGCATGTCGAGAAAAATATCAACAGCAGCAAGAAAAATATCGCTGATTTGCGATGGATAATATTCAGCAAAGTCGGGAATTAAATGTTCGTTTCCGGTTGAAATTAACCAGGCAGCCAAAAAAGGATCTACCGTTGACAAATCCTTTTCGGCCTCAACCAGCATCGATTGAGGATGATAATAAAAACCAGCCCCAATATTTAACATTTTTGCCCTCCCCAGATTATTCATTGTCATGTATGGAAACATGGTGTTTTCTTTATCGAAAAACTGCCATTCGAAATAACCTTTCACCGCAAAATTCTCGTTAATTCTTTCGGTGGTAAACGGAGTTGAAATTGAGTCAATTCCGTATTCAAAGGGTTTAACAACAGAAATTCGATAATCCAGTTTCCCGAGCGCCCCTTTTGCGTAAATCCCCAACTGGCGGCCAAATCTGTCGAAAGTTCCTCCAACCGGGTATGCAAAGCCGGGATTGTCAACTACAAGGAATTCAGTTAATTTATTGTTTGAATACCGCGAAATCCCATTCCATGTATTCAATCCAAAACCAACATGAAATTTATCTTTACTTATGATAAACTCAGTTTCAGCATTATATAAATTGATTGCCGGAGTTTGTTTTGTAAGATAGGTTTGTCCATCATACCCAATTTGTGTGTAAATAAAAACACGGTCCATCAAACCGGTGTAAAAAATCAGTCGGCTCCGGCGAATTCCAATATCGAAATCACCGTATTGTTCAACACCGTTTATATCAGGGTTATTCATGATATAACGGGTCCAGATTTGATTTAACATTAACATTCCCGCATACGAGCTTTTATCATCTGAAAGATAAAATTTAAGGTTGGGCATTTTTAATTCGTCCTGCGCAAAGCCGGCAAACAGGTTCAAAAGTAAAATGAGAGTTATTGTGAGTTTAAAAAATTGCTTCATGAAATTAGATTCATTTTAATCCCAACAATCCCGGGATAAAGTTTAAAGTTTTCGAAATCAGTTCAAAAATAGCATCTACTTTATAATTTTGAGTTTTTGGGTTAAAAATAAGATAAAACTGATTGAAGAAATGAATGAATTAAAAATCAAAATAGTCTCAACCCGGGTTGGTTATTCGAACTCTATTTTGCTTGTAAACGGGTCAAATTCAGTTATTATTGATACAGGGGTAAAGGGAAACATAAACCGGTTTAAATTACTTTTGAAGCAGTATCGATTAAACCCTTCAGATATTAAACTGATAATTTTAACGCACACCCACTATGACCACACCGGAAACCTGAAAGCACTTGCAGATTTGACGGGCGCAAAAGTTTTGGTACATAAAAATGAATTTGAAAACCTTAAAAACGGGTTCACTGCTATTCCGGTTGGCCAGGGAAAATTTTCGTCAATTATTTCGAAAGTTGGAAGGACGATTTACCCACGTTTTGCTTCGCCAAAACCATTTATTGCTGATTTTGTGAACGAAGATGAATTTGATTTGAATGAATTCCAAATAGACGGGAAAGTGATATCAACACCCGGCCACACAAACGGGTCGCAATCAGTTTTGCTAAACAGAACACTAATTTCAGGAGATACTTTCGTGAATATGAGAAACGGTGATATTTTTCCGCCGTTTGCCAACGAACCTAAAATTTTGCTTGAAACCTGGCAAAATATTTTCAATCTGGGTATTGAAAATATCTACCCCGGACATGGCAAAATGTTTAAAATAGAAAAAGCCGTTGCGGAGTATGAAAAATGGAAAAAGAAATCAGAAAATGGTTCAAATTACTGGCAATAGAAACTATTTGTAAAAAACCTATTTAAATTCAATTGTTGTTGTACCAACATTATTCCCGTCGGCAAACAAATCAATTGTGTAGGTGCCAACCATAAATTCAGCTTCACCGGCGTTGTCCCAATAAATATTTACAGGCAAATCCTGACCCTCGTAATTTACTTCGCGCATTGCCGAAAACGGGATTTTCAGATCTTCGAACTGGAATAAGTCATTCGGAGATTTTGTCATAAGCAGCTGATCGGGGCGCATAATACGCACATATACATTTTTAGCCCCTCTTTTTGAAGTAATATTTTTACCCAAAACAAATGATATCCTGATTGTTTCGGCCTTTTTTGCAAACCTTGTTTCCTTTCCCCGGGAGTTTAATCCTTCAGCAACTAAATCGCGGGTTTCGAGCTGGGCAGCACGTTGCAGTCTTTTTTCCTTATTTTCTATGTCCTGGCTCAACTGCTCATTTTTTATTTCAACTTGTTTGAATTGTTCTTTTACCTGCGTGTTTTCAGCCATTAACTGTTCGTTCCTTTTATTTAGGGAATCGATTTGAACAACAAAATCTCTCATTATGCCGCGCAGAGTAGTAACCTGTTTCTGATAATCATTAATTTTTTCGTAGCTCACCCTTTTTGTCTGCTCAACTTCAATAAGCAAATCTCTTACTTTGGCTTGCGCATAAATTAACTGTTCATTTATGGTATCGTTTTCGGTTTTAAGCAAATCGTAACCGGCAACTATTTGTGTTAATTCATTTTGAATGGAATCTTTTTCTGCCCTGATATTTCCCATTATCATTCCATGTTCACGGCGCTGCATGAAAAATAAAACAATCATTGCCACAAGAACCACAGAAAGTACTATTACAATAATATTATTTCGAAGGTTTTTAGATTTTTGCGCAGGCGTGTTTTCAAATTCGCTCATATTGAAACTTATTAATATAACGTAAAACAGCACAAAATTAACAATCTTTTGTGCCGCAACAAATTAATAAAGACTGCCAAATCAAATTTGTCAGTCTTTATTAAAATCTATAATCATACTATAATAAATTACCAAACTTCAACCCAAAATAAATTACACGCGGAGAAGTTGGACCGTAAACATATCCCGGATCCCGGTTGATTCCTTCATCGAAATCATTTTGAAAGCTGTTGAAAATGTTTTTGATACCGGCATTTAACTCCATTTTTACAGCATCAGTAAGTTTTAACTGATAACTTAATTTTATCCCGGCATCGAAAAACGATTTTGTTTTGTTGAGTTGCCCGGCATCGGGGTCAACCAATTTCGGGCCAAAATAGGGTACCAGCATCGACCCGGTGTAATTACCAGTAAAAGCCACGCTAAATAAATAAGTTGGATTATAATTCAAACTGATATAACCATAGTTTTTGGGCGAACGGAAAAACTGAGTTTCGTTAAATTCCTGTGGTTTTTCAAAAGTACTTTTCTGGATGGTAAACCCCGATTGAAATTGCATTTTTGCTGAAGGTGATGCATTCAATTCAAGATTAATTCCCCTGACTGCCGCTCCGTCTTCAGCATTAATCCGGGTATAAATTACCGTACCGTTTTCATCGGGCGTGCCATAATCGTTGGCAAACGGATCAATTAATTTTGTGTAAAATCCTTCGGTAAGAATTTGAAACTGCCAATCGTTAAAGTGGTTTGAAAAGTCAAATGAGGCATTAAAACTATTTGAAGATTCCTGTTTCAGGTTAGGGTCGTTAGCATGGATAACTTTGCGCGAGCCTGAAGTTTCAATGTGCAAATCCTCATCGAAGATTTGCGGCGCACGAAAACCACGGGCAAATCCTGACCGGAATTGAAAATGTTCGGTAATATTATACAAAAAGCTGATTCTTGGACTAAAAACATTTCCGGTAACATCGCTGCTTTCGTTTGTTTTGTCCGACACGAGGTAGTGATCGTAACGAATTCCGGCAGTTAAAACGGTTTTTTCCATTTTCCATTCGGTTTGTAAAAATGCTGCCCGGGTTGTCATCGACTGGTTTGCGACAAGTGTATTTCCATAATGAATATTCTTAACCGGTTCATAATATCCAAGTTTTTTATCCTTAAGATTGCTTCCGTTCATTTCGAGCCCCGAAATAAGTGAAGCCGGACTAAACAGCAACCAACTCAGTTGCCTGACATATTGAATACCCGAAGAATATGTTAAGTCAGCAGTATTTCCATACGCCGATAAATCCTGGTTAGCCCCGTAATATGAGTTGCGATTAACGCCCTGGGCAGCAAAAAACAGGGATAATTTGTCCGATTCGCGAAACAACACATCATACGAAACAGCAGTTGAATTTATTTTATGCCCTACACTTTCTGCAATGTCTGCTTCATGTTCCGGTAACTCAAATTTGTTGCCTCCCCTTCTGGCTTCATTAATATTGAAATAATCGGCAGTTAGTTTTCCGCGATCGCCAACACGTTGAAAAAAACGGGTTCCTAAAGTTGCATTATCAATTTTTGCAATTTCAGAAAAGCCGTCACCATTTGCATCAAAAGCATCTCTCACACGTGTAAATCCAAAAATGCTCATTCCGGTTTTGTAATCATCGCTAACAAATGAGCCATTAAAATTAAGATTGTGGTCTTCGGCGTTTTTTCCCGTCATCCCAACACCGGTTACTGCATACAATCCCGAAGCTGAAAAACTGTTCGAAACCGGATCCTTTGTTATCAGATTTATGGTTCCGGCAATGGCATTGCTGCCATATAATGCCGAACCACCTCCGCGCACTACTTCAACACGTTCAATCATGTTTGCGGGAATAAGCTCCAAACCATAAACTCCGGCTAATCCGCTAAACACAGGGCGTGAGTTGATAAGTATTTGAGAATATGGCCCTTCCAGTCCATTCATACGAACCTGAGTAAAACCGCAATTCTGACAATTGTTTTCCATTCGCAAACCGGGTGCAAAATTCAATCCTTCGCTTAATGTAACATTTTGTGTGCGTTGAAAAATCTTCGCATTTATTGAATTTACAATAGTTGGCGTTTCACGACGGCTTTTTGAGTTTCTGTCGGCGGAAACGACAACCTGTTCAATATCAATATTATCAGGTTCAAGCTGAACTAAAATTGTTGTGCTTTCATTTGCTGACAGTTCTACCTTAAGTTCATTCGATTTGTAGCCCACTGCTGAAATTAGAATGGTTTGTTTACCAACGGGCAAATTGGTCATTTTGAAATGCCCTGTAACATCGGCAGCGGTTCCGATAGTTGTTCCCTTAATACTTATGGTTGCAAATGGAATGTGTGACTCCTTGGATTTTACATCGCCAAACAGCATGGCGTCAGTTTTTGGTTTTTTATCGTCATCGTCGGCAAAAACGGTAAAGCAGAATGCCAACAATAACAATATTTGTATTGCTATAAACTTCATAAAAAATAATTTTCAAATAAATAAATATCAGTTGATTTACAGAGATTTATGATATTTGAAAAGCGGGTGGCCCCCGCAATGTTTTATGAAGCTGAAGTGTTAAATGAAAGAATTTTTCGTTATGAATGAAATATCCCCTTGAAACAGGGTTACAGTTGTTACTGATTTGTAATTCAGATGAAATATTGTAATAATCGAAATGAACTGCAGAATAAAAACAGATTTCGTTTTTTGAATGTTTGTGGTTTTTACCTGATCCATTGTCTTTTGAATCAGTCGGGTGAGAGTGAGTTACTATTATTCCGTTAGCATAAAAATGAGTATGTCTGTTCAAAAGCGAACTTTGAACAATAAAGAAATATACCGGCAGAATCAGTATAAAAATGAATCTTGTATTTTTTCTTATAAACTCCAACGCAGTAACAGTTTTCGGCAAAATTAGCATTGTTGCACATAAAAATACCGCCATCACTGCAATTTCATTACATATTGGGATATACTAGCTAAACAGGTAACTATTTATGGGGATTAAATTTCAAACTAAATAATAATAATAGCCTGAAACCTGAAAAAGAAACAAATTTCTATGCCACCTTTTTTACTTCTGCCGAAAGCCTTTCGAAAGCTGCATCAGCTTCTTTTAAAGTGTCCTGAATTAATTTGCTGTAATAACTTCTAACCAGTTTTGGGTTATCTTTTCCATCAGGATGGTTTACACGGAGGCGCAATTCACGGTGTTTTTGGATGACATCGCCAGCTATTTTAAGGATCGCTTCATTGTCAACTTTTTCATTGTGTTCCAAAACCGAGAAACAGTCATTTAATACCAGCGACATTAATAAATCAATGTCTTTTTTTAAGTCTTTTACGCTTGCCATAATTTTTTTGATTTGTTTTTCAATATAACAAATATTTTCTGTAAAGCATTACATTTTATCTAAACGAACCCGATCCACTGCCGCCTTGCATTAAATTCCTCATTTGATCCTGGGTTTCACCCTGTTCCCGTTCTTTCTCCTTCTTTGCTTTTTCTTCAGCTTCTTTCCGCTGTTTTTCCTCTTCTTCAATGTCGCGGATTTTTTTCACAAAAGTTAAATCGGGTTTCAAATCCCAGTTGTATTCCTTTTCCCAGTTCGATCTCACTTTTACAACTTCATTTATATACAAAACCCTTTCGGGCTGATATTTGTCCTGGTAACTACCGGTGTCCCACTTTCCGTTTCCATTCCTGTCGAAAATGATCTTTGCCTTGTACTTTTCCGGTTTTAAATAGTCAAAAACAACTTTCCCTTCCTGGCTGGTAATTTTCTGAACAACAAC
>ERZ795053.4277-NODE-4277-length-15576-cov-4.777978_pt1 | contig 15576 bp, 12 predicted proteins | sample MGYA00375137_ERZ795053 | MGnify/ENA primary metagenome ERZ795053 (study PRJEB30182, sample SAMN05720284) | activated sludge metagenome | isolation source: Anaerobic digester | place: Hong Kong | collected 2014-12-17 ...
ACCCGATCAGCATCATGCCGGAGCAATTGCAATCCTTGATTAAATTCTGCAACCCGATGTACGCTTATATCGCACAATTTAGAGATTGCATATTATATGGCGTACCTTCCGGCCCGAACCTCTACATTGCCGGGATAGGTTGGGCTATGATTATGATGACAGCCGGAATCTGGTCGTTTGTGAAAAATCAAGACCGATTCATTTTGTATATATAACGGAGGACTCATGATAAAAAGCAATTTAGCGGTGGATATCAATCACGCAACCATCCGCTTCAATATGGCGAGTGAATCAATCTTCAGCATCAAGGAGTATTTCGTAAAACTTGTGAAAGGTCAGCTGATGTTTCAGGAGTTCTTCGCGCTACAAGATGTATCGTTACAGGTGGAAAAGGGCGACTCCTGGGGATTTGTTGGAACAAACGGAGCTGGAAAATCTACGCTGCTGAAATTGGTCTGCGGAATCTTAAAGCCTTTTGAAGGAACAGCACAGGTTTATGGATCTATTGCTCCGTTGATTGAACTCGGCGCTGGTTTTGATCCTGAAATGACTGCGAGGGAAAATGTTTTCCTTAATGGCGCAATACTGGGACACACGAAAAAGTTCATGCAGGAGCATCTCGATGAAATCATTGACTTTGCCGAACTCCGCGAATTTCTAGATGTGCCGATCAAAAACTTTTCCTCCGGCATGACCGCGCGTCTGGGCTTCTCAATCGCCACTATGGTGCAGCCTGAGATTTTGATAGTAGACGAAATACTAGCGGTCGGCGACTATGCCTTTCAGCAAAAGTGTCACATGCGTATGGAGAAAATGCTCAGCGGAGGTACTACCTTACTGTTTGTTTCTCATTCGGTCGATCAGGTAAAGACGCTGTGCAAGCATGCGCTTTGGCTCGAAAAGGGACGTGTCGTCATGTCTGGCAAATCAGCTGAAGTATGCGATGCGTATATCGCATCCAAGCAATAAGGAGAGCTTTGTGGTCACCATATTGATGACAACCTACAATGGCGCACGATTCGTCGCCGAGCAGATTGACTCCCTGCTGTTGCAAACAGAGCAGCACTTCGTGCTACACATACAAGACGACTGTTCAACAGATGAGACGTATGCGATTTTGTGCGATTATGCGGCGAACTATCCGGAGAAAATCTTTATTCACAGGCGCATGGAAAATAGCGGCGGCGCAAAGTGGAACTTTCTTGATCTGATGGTAACATATCAGGACGACTACGTCATGCTCTGCGATCAAGACGACGTCTGGCTGCCAAACAAGATTGCTATCACACTCGAGGCCATGAAGGCGGCGGAAAAAGAATGGGGATCACAAACGCCCATATTAGTGCACACCGACCTGACGGTTGTTGACGAGTCGCTTGAAATAATCAACGATTCGCTCAATAAAATGCTTGATTTACGCATGCAGTATAGTTTATTATCATCTCAGGCTGTCCAGAACACAGTAACTGGATGTGCCACAATGTACAACAGAGTATTGGCGAAGCTCATACGGATTCCGCAGTTTTGCATCGTACATGACTGGTGGCTGGGGCTCATTGCGATTTCGTTTGGGAAGAAAGTGTACTTGCCGGAGAGAACGCTGCTCTATCGGCAGCACAACGCAAATTCCGTAGGTGCAAAAAAAGTAATGTCCTTTTTCTACATCTTGGATAAAATTCTTCACCCAAGTTCTGTAAGCAAGCTTTTAAATGAGACCTATCAGCAGGCAACTGAAATGCTATTTGTTTATGATGATTTACTCAATGTTGAGCAGAAAACATTCCTTCGCAGATATGTAGCTATTCCAAAGTATAGAAAGCTACACCGCTGGGTTGAAACACAGCGTTTGCGAGCATACAAACATGGTTTTGTCCGAAGACTAGCGCAACTTCTATATATCTAAACCAAGAAAGGTGCATTTGCAATGAAGGGTATCATTTTAGCAGGCGGTGCTGGAACACGGCTCTATCCTTTGACAATGATTAGTAGCAAGCAACTTTTGCCGGTGTATGACAAACCCATGATCTTCTATCCCCTCTCTACGTTGATGCTGGCGAACATCAAGGATGTGCTGATCATTTCAACACCGACGGATCTGCCAAATTTTGAACGATTGCTGGGCGATGGCAGCCAGTTTGGCATGCGTCTTTCCTACAAGGTGCAGCCGTCCCCGGACGGCCTAGCACAAGCTTTCATACTTGGAGAAGAGTTTATCGCTGGCGACTGCTGTGCTATGGTGCTAGGAGACAATCTGTTTTACGGCAATGGATTTCGAACGCTTTTGCGCTCTGCAACCGCCAATACAACAAAAGGACTTGCGACAATCTTTGGATATTATGTGAATGATCCGGAGCGCTTCGGAGTGCTCGAAATGAATGAAAGAGGGCAAGTGCTTTCAGTCGAGGAGAAACCTAAAGAGCCCAAATCGAATTACGCCATCACGGGGTTGTATTTTTACGACAATCGCGTGGTGGAGCTAGCAAAACGAGTGAAACCTTCGAAGCGCGGTGAACTGGAAATCACAGCATTAAATGATCTTTATCTACAAGAAGGTTTATTACGTGCTGAATTGCTTGGCCGCGGATTTGCGTGGCTGGACACTGGTACGGTTGACTCACTATTGGAAGCCGCAGATTTCATTCGCATGATTGAAATCCGCCAGGGAATAAAAATATCCGCACCTGAAGAAATAGCATTTCGTAACGGTTGGATAGATGATCTAGCGCTACTTAATGCGGCAAAAAGATACGGAAAATCTGCTTACGGGGCGCATTTACAGCACGTCGCGGAAGATAAAATTCGGTATTAAGGACGGTATAGCATTTTGGAAATCATTCAAACGGAATTGCCGGGCGTTAAGCTTCTCGTTCCGCGCGTCTTTGGCGATAACCGAGGTTGGTTTATGGAAAGCTGGAGCGAGCGCGATATGGAAAAGGCTGGCCTTCGTCTCACATTTTTACAAGATAACCATTCGTTCTCAGCTCAAAAAGGAACGCTGCGTGGCCTGCACTTTCAGAAGAATCCTTTTGCCCAGGCGAAGCTCGTACGCTGCGCGCGCGGCGCGATATTGGACGTTGCCGTCGATATCCGGCAGGGCTCGCCCTACTTCGGAAAATGGACGGCGATCGAGCTCTCGGCGGAAAACAAACAGCAGCTCTTGATTCCGCGCGGTTTTGCGCATGGATTTTTGACGCTGACTGATGACGCGGAAACCCTTTACAAAGTGGATCAATACTATTCGCCTGAGACGGATCGCAGTATTGCCTGGAATGATCCTGCAATCGGTGTTGAGTGGGGTATTACCACCCCCATTCTCTCACTCAAAGATAAAAACGCCCCTCTGCTGGCAGACAGTGATGCTAACTTTGTTTATGGAGAAACTATATGAAGATACTCGTAACCGGCGGTGCCGGTTTTATCGGTGGAAATTTTGTGCATTTTGAGCTAAATCACCACCCGGAGGACAGCATCGTTTGCTTGGATGCGCTCACCTATGCAGGCAACATGGAAACTCTCAGGGGCGCACTTAAGAGTCCGAAGTTCTCCTTTGTGCAGGGCAATATTGCAGATCGTGACGCCGTCTACACCCTTTTTGAACAGGAAAAGCCGGACGTAGTTGTAAATTTCGCCGCGGAAAGCCACGTAGACCGCTCGATCGAAAACCCCGGTCTGTTCTTGCAGACCAACATCGCTGGTACGGGCGTGCTGCTCGACGCCTGCCGCAAATACGGCGTTGGCCGATTTCATCAGGTATCGACAGACGAGGTCTATGGAGACCTGCCACTTGAGCGCACGGACTTGTTCTTCACCGAAGAAACACCGCTGCAAACAAGCAGCCCTTATTCCGCATCCAAGGCGTCGGCAGATCTACTCACGTTAGCCTATTTCAGAACCTTTAAGCTGCCGGTGACGCTCTCTCGCTGCTCCAATAACTACGGACCATATCACTTTCCAGAGAAGCTGATTCCGCTCATGATTATTAACGCCCTTTCGGACAAAGAGTTGCCGGTCTACGGTAAGGGCGAGAATGTGCGCGATTGGCTATATGTGGAGGATCATTGTTCTGCAATCGATCTGATCATTCGCGGCGGCCGCGTTGGAGAGGTATATAACATTGGCGGTCATAACGAGCGCACCAATCTAGAAGTCGTAAAGACGATTCTCCACGCGCTGAACAAGCCGGAGAGCCTGATTCGTTTTGTCACCGACCGTCCGGGACACGACCTGCGTTATGCGATTGATGCCACAAAAATCGAGCGTGAGCTAGGCTGGATACCGCAAACATTGTTTGACGCAGGGATACAAAGTACAATACGATGGTATCTTAACAACGAAATTTGGTGGCGCAATGTTTTAGACGGTTCTTATCGAGCTTATTACGATCGGATGTATAAAGATCGTTGATTTCGTAAAAAGAAAGCGAGGTTAACTCCTTTGAAAACACTCGTTACTGGCGCAAATGGCCAGCTTGGGCATGATATTCTAGTGAATCTTGCCGCGCGCGGACTCGATGCAATACCAGCAGACATCGCAGAGTTTGACATTACGCAGGCTGCCGAGACTGAGCGATTCATCGTCGCGCATCAACCGGATGCCGTGATTCACTGTGCGGCTTATACCGCCGTAGACAAAGCCGAAGATGACGCGGAGCTTTGCCGATTGATTAACGTGACCGGGACGGAAAACATTGCGCGCGCCTGTCAAAAAATCAACGCCAAGATGATTTATATCAGCACCGATTATGTGTTCCCTGGCACGGGCGACACCTTGTATGAAACGAATGCACGAACCGCACCGCTGAGCATATACGGCATGACAAAACTAGATGGCGAACAAGCCGTTAAGCAGCTACTCACACGCTATTTCATCGTGCGCACCTCTTGGGTGTTTGGAAAGAACGGCAACAACTTCGTCAAGACGATGCTCCGCTTAGGCAAGGAGCGCGAAGAGGTTAACGTCGTTTGCGACCAAACCGGATCGCCGACTTATACCGTCGACCTCGCTCGCCTGCTTGTGGATATGGCGCTTTCGGAGCAGTATGGCGTGTATCATGCCACCAACGAGGGTTTTTGTAGTTGGGCGGTGTTTGCGCAAACGATATTTCGCAAGGTAGGTTTAACCACTCGTGTGAACTTCATCACCACCGATCAATATCCTGCTCGGGCACATCGGCCTTCCAATTCAAGGCTGAGTAAGAAGAAACTTGACGAAGCGAATTTTATGCATCTCCCGTCTTGGGAGGATGCGCTAGAAAGATATCTGGCTGAAATTAAAGAGCAAATGGACTAAATGGCGTGCGCATAGATCATTTTATTAAAAATGGGATACGAACTCTGTGGACCCAAGGAGTTACGATAGCGATGGTGCGTGCGGCTGAAAAAATTCGTTTAGTCGTAAGAAACCATCAGATCCGTAACTGCGGTCCTTCCTTTGCTTCTGCTAAGAGGCTAAAATCCCAAAAGTCCTTCGTGTTTGATAAGAAAATTACCGTAAGCCTGCTCACACCCCTGTACAATACTCCTGAATATTTCCTGAAAGACATGATTGAATCCGTCCTTGCGCAGACTTATCCGTACTGGGAGCTGTGCATGGCAGACGGTAGCGACGAGGCGCACGCGTATATTGGTGATGTCTGTCGTGAATACGCGCGAATGTATGATTGCATTCGATATGAGAAGCTTCCCTGTAACCTTGGGATTTCTGGTAACACAAATGCTTGCGTCCAACTCGCGCATGGGGAATATTTTGGTGTACTCGACCATGACGACATCTTGCACCCCTGTGCTCTGTACGAAACAGTCGAGGCGGTTCTGGAGCATGACGCAGACTTTGTTTATACAGACGAGGCAAAGTTTGACCGCAGTCCGGATAAGCCCTTCGATCCGCATTGTAAGCCGGAATTCACTATGCATGAGCTTTGCTCACGCAACTTTATTTGCCATTTCAACATTTTCAGCCGAGAACTCTATGTTGCGGCGGGCCCATACGAGAGCACTTTTGATGGTAGCCAAGATCACGATATGGCGCTACGCTTGACCGAAAAAGCACATTGCATTGTACATGTTCCGCAGATACTCTATTTCTGGCGCGTTCATAGCGGCTCAGTTGCGGCAGGGATCGAAGCAAAATCTTACGCAGTGGAGGCTGGGAAAAAGGCAGTGCTTGCGCATGTTCACCGCAGCGGAGAAAACGGAACCGTGGAATCTATTCCTCCGTTCGCATCAATGTACCGCGTGCGCTATGTGCTAAAGGGACATCCGCTAGTATCCATTTTACTGCATGGACAGGCAGATGCGGCAAGTATTCTTTCCCTCTGGGAAAAGACTGCATATCCGCAGTTCGAAATACTACGGCTTGAGTTGGATGGTGAAAGAACTGAAATGGATACCGATCACACATTTACTCAAATGCCGGGCGAAAGCAGAGCGAACCTATTCAATCGTGTGGCGCGTGTAGCAAAAGGCGAGTACCTATTACTGCTTGACGCATCAGCTCGGCCGCTTTCACAGGACTGGATAGAAGAGATGCTCATGTTTGCACAAAAACACGATGTAGGCGCAGTGGGAGCTAAGCTGTATTCGCGGGCTGGCCGCATTCTATATGCTGGTATTGATGCTGCTCCAGGAGAAGCACCGTCGGCCGTATGGCGATATTTGGGAGTAAGCCGGCATAGTTATGGCTATAACGCTGAACTTGCCTTTGCGCGGGGCACGGATGCAGTTGATGCACGGTGCCTGCTGTGCAAGCGCGTGGATTATCTAGAAGCAGGCGGTTTTCGTGAGGAAACAGATTTTGCTGATGTGGATTTTTGTCTGAGGCAAAAAAAGAAAGGCCTTGTTTGCGTCTGGACACCATTTGCGCAAATATGTTGTGAGAATCGTCGTTTTCAGTGGATATGAATTTGAGAAAACAAGTATCCAAATTTAGCATCGTTTTCTGATGCGCTTCGTGGTGCGTTGGATTTTGTTCTGCCCATGATTACCAATTATAGACCTATTTGGCATAAGATTGATGCGCAAAGGCGTTTCAGATGCTAGCAATGATAGAATACGGAAAGCCCGGCTCAGCGCAGCACAGTCGTACCAATCGGAAAAATCTACGTGAAACAGAGAGACGACTGAATTTTGAAGGTATATAAGTTCCTATAAGTCATGATTCAACTAACTCGTTTGTAAGTACAATAGTCTGACAGAGTAATTAGCGGACACTTTAAGCGAAATTTTGAAGAGAACAATTTTTAGCAAATGGCTGTATGAAAGGGATAAAGATGGTTTCAAATAGTACTAAAATACTTTGCAGCACAAAGAATAGGGTGATTAATTCTCAAAGGATGCGGGAAACTGCTAAAAATGTCATTGCCCAATATGGGGTGAAGGGTCTTTGGCGCGCAATAATCAATAAAGTCAAAGGTAGGCCTCTTCTCGAAGGTTTCGAAAGCGCAGTATCTATCGTATCAGCTTCATCAAATATTACATTCCAACCTTCCTCTACCAATTCTGCTAGTGAAGACATAGGACGCTTAATTCTCCGCAAACAACAGGAAGAATTTTCGCCAGAGGACTACGCAAGGAAAATTGATTGCTTGATGAGCAAACCTTTAATCTCAGTTGTAATGCCTATGTATAACGCCCCATTAAAATGGATTCGAGCTGCCGTCGCTTCGCTAGAGTCTCAGTATTATCCATATTGGGAGTTGTGCGTAGTTGATGATGGATCAAAAGACAAACGATGCGTGAGTCTGATTAAGCAGATCGCGAATACTGAGTCACGTATTCGTTTTTGTGCCTTTCCTGAAAATAGAGGTATTTCCGCTGCTTCTAATTTTGCCGTCGAGATGTCTTCCGGTCAGTATATCGCCTTGATGGATGATGACGATGCACTCTCGCCTGATGCATTTTTTTGGATTGCAAAAGCAATAGATGATAATCCCCAAACAGATTTTATATATACGGATGAGTGTAAGGTTGACGATTCGGGTGATGATATTTACTCTCATTTCTTTTTCAAACCCGATTGGTCGCCGGAAATGATGATTAACTTCATGTATACAGGCCATTTGACTGTATACAGTAAAGACCTTTTTTATAGAGCTGGACGGTTTCGCAGTGAGTATGATTTTTCTCAGGATTATGACCTAGCTCTTCGCGCGTCGTTGAAAGCGAGGAAAATCGTCCACATTGAACGAGTTCTATACTTTTGGCGAATGACTCCCACTTCCGCTGCTTCCGGCGGAAAAGATTATTCCATTATTTCAAACACGAATGCTGTTAAAGATTATTTCAAACGCATAGAATACCCTACTCGCATATATGTAGGGAATACGACACGATATATATCCCGCCAGACAAGTAATAACCCCAAAGTAAGTATAGTCATCCCCTCTGATAACAGAGATCATGTGAAGACTACATTAAAGGCAATCACGCAGAGTACTTCTTATCCCAACTATGAAATAATCTTCGTAGTGAATTCGGCTTTGGCAGAGGAAATTGAAAAAAGTTATGCTTACTATTCTGATTTTGTTGTTGTCTGTAGATATGACGGCGTTTTCAACTTTTCTGAGAAATGCAATATTGGTGCATCATCTGCATCTGGTACGGTGCTGATTTTTTATAATGATGATGCTTTACCTTACTATAAAGACTGGGTGGAGCAACTTCTAAATATTCTTTTCATTCCAGGCGTTGGCGGGGTGTCTCCTGCAATGCTTTATGAGGATTCAAAAAGCGTGCAATATGGTGGTACGCAGATTAGTCAGCATATTTGCGGCCTGTTCGGTCCATCCTTCCATTTGCAGGACTTCCTTGATACTACCAGAATTGTAAATTCGCAAATCATTCGAGACGTAACTGCGCTCTCTGGAGCCTGCATGGCAGTGCGAAAGAATTTGTTCTTCGATCTTGGGGAGTTTGATTCCGTCAACACCCCCAATGGGCATTCTGATGTGGATTTTAGCTTTCGACTTGCAGAGCGCGGTTTTCGCTGCGTCTATACACCCTACAGTGCGCTGATCCACCCAGGAAATGGAACGTGGACGATGTTGGGGTTGAGAGACAAGGCAAATTTGTATATCATAAAAAAATGGCATGACAAGATGGCGTCAGATGCTTATTTTACCCGCTCCATGCGCCGTTATAATCTAGGCAAATACGATTTGCCCTATGATGTATTTTTCCCTGATGTTTTTCAACAGGGAAACGAAACAAAAGGCGATATATTGCTTATTTGCCATGAATTTTCTCGCACTGGCGCGCCGGTCGTACTCTTAGAAACTGCGAAGATTCTTATGGAAGCCGGCTACTTCGTTGTGGTCGCATCGCCATTTGATGGCCCTATGAGAAAAGATTTTCTGCAAATAGGTGTAATGGTGATTATCGATAACACTCTTGCCGATTATAGATGGCATTCGCCAAACGAGGTGCCTAAGCTCATATCACACTCCATCAAAAGTATTATTCATGAATTTGACTTGGTCATATGTATGACAATGGTCTGTCACAACATTATTAATTGTTTTAACGGTACCGATGTTCCGATCATTTGGTGGCTGCACGAGGGCTTGTATTCCTATAAAGATAATGCAAAATTCATGCCGCATAAGCTCGGTTCCAATATTACTGTGCGTTGCGGAGGGCTCTATGCGCAGCAGATGCTGTCACGTTATAAACCAAATTACAAATCAGACATCCTTTTATACGGCCTCAAAGACAAAGCGGGTGAGTTTTTAGGATCTGAGTTCACGCAAGGCAAGACCAGATTTATATTCCCCGGCTCATTTGAGTGCCGAAAAAATCAAAAGCTACTTCTTGCAGCTATTGAGAGTTTGCCTGATGATATTGCTGACAGAGCCGAGTTTATTATGATCGGATCAGTTTTTGAAACTTCGCCGGATTCGATCGCAATCTTTCATGACATGAAAGCAGCAGCGGAAAGAATTGCAAACTTGCAAGTCCTATTGCCGATTCCCTATGATCAGCTTATGTCGCTTTACGAAACAGTAGACTGTATAGTTGTACCATCTGTTGACGATCCTATGCCAGTTGTGCTTACCGAGGGGCTGATGTTTTCCAAGATCGTGCTGTGTTCAGATACGACAGGGACAGCGAAATATCTTGATGACGGAGTAAATGGCTTTGTTTTCAAGAGTGGCAATATGATTGAGCTACGGGAAAAAATCAGCTATATAGTTAAGCATCAGATCGAGATGGACAGTATTCGAAACGCAGGCCGCAAGCTTTTTAAACAAATTTTTGCGGAGGATACCTTCAGCACGGCTTTGTTAACAGATGTAGAACAGCGTATAGCGGATTCTTCGAGATGAGATTATTATGAAAAAATACCTTGTAATTGGCGGAAGTGGTTTCATCGGACGCAAGCTGGTTGATGAGCTGTGCAACGAAAACGAAGTCATCGTGGCAGATATCAATATGGCAGACGAGTTTTCTGGGAAAAAAAATGTTTTTTGCGTACGGCGGGAGCGATTGACACCCTGGGTCGCCGGCGCTTGACACCTTCGGCGCGCGAAATTGACACCCGCGTCGCCGGGATTTAACACCCTGTTCTAAGCCGTAAGAAGGGGCTCGGCGGTGGGCACCGGCCCCTTCCAGTCTCCGGTCAGTCCTTTGGAATAGTGGCGGTTAAGCCTTTACGTTTTCGCATCGAGTCGTCCCCGGCGATCACGATGGTGTAGGAGTCGTGGACGATCCGGTCGCAGATGGCATCAGCCAGCGTTGGGTCGCCGATTTTCTCATGCCAGCCACCGACGTCGAACTGCGAGCAGAATATTGTCGAGCCTCTTTTGTACCTGGCCTCGACGATTTCAAGCAGTTCTTTCGATTCCGCGTCTCGGAGCGGAGACAGCAGCCACTCGTCCAAGATTAGCAGTTGCACTGTCTTGTAGGCCTTCATCAACTTTCGATAGCTTCCTTCGGCGCGGGCGACGGCGAGTTCGCCGAGCATTTCAGGGAGCCTAGCATACTTGACGGTCATAAAGCTGCGGTTGGCCGTCAGGCCAAGAGCGCTGGCGAGATAGGTTTTACCAGAACCCGTCGCACCGAGAATGATGACGTTGTGCTTCTGCCCGATGTAGTCGCAACTGCCAAGCCGCGCGAGGAGCGACCTGTCCAAGTGCCTGTCGGCATGATACTCGATGTCCTCCAAAGCTGCGTCCGGCTGCGAATAGCCGGCACTGCGGATGAGCCGTTTCAGCCTGTTGTTTTTTCGAGCCGTATACTCGGCATCCACGAGGAGCCCGAAACGCTCCTCGAAGGACAGCGACGCCAGTTCCACGCCGCCCAGCTGATTTTCGAACGACCTCGCCATGGCGCTCATCTTCATCTCCCGAAGCTTTAACGCCGTATTGTTGTTTAGCATCAGCCGCGCCCTCCCTTGTAGTAATCGGAGCCGCGCGTGAAGCCATATTTTGACGCTTCTGCAGAGGCCTGCGTTTCATCCGGAAGCTTGTCCCGTCCTGATTTCAGGATTGTCTGAATCGCTTTGTATGACGGCCGTGGTGTGTACCTCAGCGCCGCGCCGCAGGCAGCCTCAAGCCGTTCCGGCGTATACTGCTCAGACAGCTTTAGCAGCGACATACAGGTGCGGTAGCCCTGCTGTTCGACCTTGCAACCAGCAAACAACGCCTCGACAACGACGGTTGTATTTGCGCCGATCTTTTCTGCCCACGCGCGGAACCGGTCGCCGTTCCACTGCGAATACGCCTGATGATTTGGGGGCATATGGGCGTCCTCGGTACTGTACAGGCTCTGCCGATCGTAAAGCCGAACGTGGGAGCAGATTCGGCTGCCGCTGCTAAACACCTCGACGACATTGCGCGTCAGACGGACATCCACTTCGCGTTTGATGTACTCATAGGGAACGGAGTAGTAATGGCCGTCGGCGAGGATATGGTAGTTGTATTGTACGGTCGCCTTTTTCCATTCCGACAGCTCATAAGCCCGCGTCGGAAGCGGCAGCAGAAACCGGTGCTCTTCTGCGAACAGAGCGGCGCGACTCCCGTCCTTGCGCTGGAAAGGCTTGTGGTTAAATTTGTGCAGCCGCTCACGTATTTCTGCGTTGAGCTCCGAGAGTGAAAAGAACTTCTGATTGCGGATCGCCGCGAGGATGTACGTTGAAATGATGCCGACCGTGCCCTCCACCGTCGCCTTGTCCTTCGGGGTCCGGACGCGCGTCGGAATAACCGCCGTCCCATAGTGCTCCGCCAGCTCCTGATAGGTGCGGTTCAAGACGATCTCGGACTTGGTATGTTTTGAGACGCCGGTCTTGAGGTTATCCGGTACGAGAATCCGTGTTACGCCGCCGAAGTATTCGTAAGCGTTGACGTGTGCCGCAATCCAGGACGGCTGCGCTTGATTCAGGAAAGCCTCGACATAGCCGTAGCCGCTGTAGGGCAGCACGGCGACAAACACAAACGCGTCGATTACCTCGCCGGTGGTGTCGTCGATGATCACGGCGGTTTGTCCCGCCCAGTCCACTTCCATGAGTTCGCCGGGTTTGCGTGACAGATGCATGGTTGCTTTCGTTTGCGCGGCATACTCCCGATAATACTTCTTGAACTGCGTGAGTTGGTAGGGCGTTTCTCCGCTGCCGATGCATTTGTCGCAGTACTCCAGCCATAGTAGCTGCAGCGTGACGCCAGGCCGAGCCAGTTCGCTGTGAACCCAGTCGTAGTCCGGCATCATGAACGCGGGTTTGCCGCCGGCGCCTTGCTGAAAAAGCACTTTTGCAAGCTCCCGGTCGCTCAGAGCCTCAGCCGTCTGATAGCTCAGCTCGCAGATTGCCGCCCGCTGCAATACGGCAATGACGGTTTGCCGCGTCGCGCCCGAGCTGTCGGCAATCTGCCTGTTGTTGAACCCCAGGCTCTTCAGTCTCAGGATTTCTCTGTAGTTGGTCATCTCGTGACCTCCTTGAATTTATTCGCCCTATTATGAGCGTAATTCAATTCTACAGCAGAAAATTCGAGTTTTTGTGGGGTGTCAAATCCCAGCGACGCGGGTGTCAAATTTGTGCGACGCTACCGTCAAAGCAGTGGCGACGTATTCATATAGCGAGGACGAGCTGAAGAGATTAAGTGAAATCACCGGAATATCTATCGAGAAACTACATACAAAAGCTGTTAATCAGGAAGTATTAGACCTACTGATTGAAAATATCGTTTGGTTCTATGATGTGTTTTTAATGGATGCCGATTACCAGAAAATCAGAGACGGGATCAGAACATCGGACAAAATTAACGATTCTTTGAAAAGAATTATTGCAGGAAAAGTTGACCTTGCAGAACAATACAGGTTGAGGACCGGGCATTACCCCACCTCGGTGACCATAGAGTAACGAAATAAAAGGACAGACTGCGTTACATCAGTCCGTCCTTCATTTTATTTCTTCATCAGAAAAAGGTATTGGTGCTCAACAGTGGCTCCTTTATCCTTAATACCATGTTTCTCAATCATTTGAACATCCTCGCTCCCACGATAAATTTCATCAAAGTACGGTGTAGCCCGCTTAGATAATTCTTCAGCCATATCGACTTTATCAGTTTTCCCAAGGTGTAAAATGACTTTACCGTGTGGCTTTAATACAACGGAGCAGGTTTCGAAGAAGGAAGAATACACATCGAAATCCTTCTTTTGCTTTTGGTCAAGAAACAGTGTCTCTGCATTTCTATAATCCTCTGGCTCCCAGCCGCAAAGCCACAGTCTCATCCAATTTTGCATATAGAAGCGTATGGAATCAGCAAAAGGGGGCGAACATATTATTGCATCCGCAAGTACTCCTTTTTGAGCTAGTGCTTCGTAGTCACCATAAATTGCATTCCCGTTGATATAATGTTCAAAGTCACCCTTTTTGTATGATAACATGATTTTTTCTTTGATGTGCTCAATAACGTTTTTGTATACGAATTCGCCTTTAGGAGCATACGGCGTAAGTGGGTGAGAATTGCGAGATAATGCATATGGGCGATTTCCATGCAAAACGTGCAGAAGGCAGGCAAACACCATCGATTCTGCAGCAGTGATTTCTCTTATACGTGGTAAGAAAAACCTACGTGCGCATAAAATTTCACGATAAGTGTCAACATGAAAATATGTAGGTATTTTCCCATTAAACCCAAACGATTCGTAGTTCTTAATATCTGTATCGATGCTCTCACTATTAACATTTGCTTCGATGTAATTCTGCAACTCAGCTACAATTTGCATAGCATCATCCAACGATGGCTTTTCAAGTTTTGCTTTTGAGACAATGAATGCCATCTCGCTCAAGTCATTCCCAATACCAACACGCCCTTGAAGACACGCTTCTAAAGGAATCGTGCCAACCCCACAAAGAGGGTCTAAAACAACATCTCCAACATTTGTGAATTGTTCAACCAAAAAATGAGCGATGGCGGGCTTCAACTTCCCATGATATGAACACAATGAATGCCATGCGTGACCCCAGTTTCGCCCGGAATAAGGCTCTTTACGGTATGGCATATTTTGAATAAACGATTCTGCTGCATCACGAAACATCTCATCAAGAGCTGTTTTTTTATGCAACTGGAATTTTAACAATCTTTGCGATAACACCATACCGTTCTTCGAGCGACGCTCCCTAAGTATTTCCTCATCATAGAGTTGAAAACCATGCTCCTCGCAGATTTGCGTTAGTATTTTATGAGTTGGTATATGAACACCAGCGAATTGCGAGTCCCCTATGTCCATAATAAAGTACCCATTATCTTTAAGCGCATGAGCCAAGCGACAAATTACCTGACTCATATCGTGAAAATATCCAGCAACCATAATGGGAATACGCTTATCGTATGAAACAGGTTCCAATTCGGCAACGTATTCCGTAACACAATCTGGCACTTCAAATCCCATGGTTCGTCTTGATACATTGTTTATTCCGGCAATGATTCCTTTGGAATGAAATGCTGGAAGGTCTTTTTCTGAGACAACAAATCCTGATAGTTTCAATTCCAACTTAGTGTTTCGAATATAATTTGTTCCATTCAAATATGGCGGAGATGTAATAACACAGTCAACCATGCTTTCAAGTGCACTGTCTCTTGCATCATCGCTTATACACACAGTCTCTGCGTCAGTTTTACACTCTGCCCCATCGATATCTACAATGGCATCTTCAATTTTTTTTCTGAAGTTACCGATCACGTCTCTATCGCTGTCATCCTTTTCTGTGTCCTTAGCAAAACGCAAATCGCCCTGCCTTATCATTTTTGATGCACGCACAGTTATTGACGCTAAAATGACAAGCGCGATCGTTCGGCTATCATTATCAGCAATACTATTAATTTTATTGAGTAAATCTTGAAGTTGGAATAACACCTCTGGTTCAAAGAATTTTTCAAATCCATCCCAAGAGACAACATCAAAACGCAATCTCATATTATAGCTTTCGATGTTTGCCAAAAATTGTCTGAGATGCAAGCTGCCGACACCAGAATCACGTAACCTTTTTACACAATTTATCTTGGCTTCGATAACCTCTCGCATAAACGGGTTGGTTTCACTATAGTATGACTTAATTCCATAACTTGATGCTACCAGTGGTGTC
>ERZ795053.4278-NODE-4278-length-15573-cov-6.172380_pt1 | contig 15573 bp, 3 predicted proteins | sample MGYA00375137_ERZ795053 | MGnify/ENA primary metagenome ERZ795053 (study PRJEB30182, sample SAMN05720284) | activated sludge metagenome | isolation source: Anaerobic digester | place: Hong Kong | collected 2014-12-17 ...
CACCACGAGGACGAGGCCGGGCGCGCCACGGTCGTCACCGTGTACGCCGGAGCGCTGGGCGACGCCCAGGCCCTCGCCCCGCCGCCCGACTCCTGGGCGGCGCGCCCCGAGTCCGACCTCGCCATCTGGCACATCGAGCTGGCACCCGGCGCCACCTGGACCCTCCCGGCGGCCGTGGGCCCCGACACCATCCGCACGCTCTACGCCTTCGCCGGCGACCTGCGCGCCGATGCCCACCCCCTGGGCACCGACACGGGAGCCGTCGTGCGCTGCGATCGCGTCGTCACGCTCACCGGCGGCGACGAGGGCGCCGAGGTGCTGCTGCTCCAGGGACGGCCGATCGGTGAGCCGGTGGCGCGGTACGGGCCCTTCGTGATGACGACCGAAGACGAGATCCGCCAGGCGTTCGCCGACTACCAGCGCACCGGCTTCGGCGGCTGGCCGTGGGCCGACGACGCCCCCGACAACGGCCGCGAGCGGGGCCGCTTCGCCCGGCACGCCGACGGCCGCCTCGAGGAGCGCGACGGCTGAGCTCCATGCCGCCTCCACCTGGGCTCCACGCGACGGGCGCCACGGTGGTCGCGTGCCACCGATCCCGCTCCCCCAGGCCCTCGGCCCCGACCTCCACCTCCTCCGGCTGCCGACCGAGCCGTCGCCCGACGACGACGGGCTCGTGCTGCCCGCCGATGCCCTGGTGTGGCGTGACGGCGAACCGCTGCTGGTCGACACGGGCGGGGCGCGCTCGGCCGCGTCGTTCTGGGCCCAGCTCGAAGCGGTCCTCGACCCCGTCGACCTGCGCTGGGTGTTCCTGAGCCACGACGACGCCGACCACACCGGCAACCTGGCGACGCTGCTCGAGCGGTGCCCGGCGGCGACGGTCGTCACGACGCAGCTGCTCGGCCGACGCCTCCGGGCCTCGCTCGAGCTCCCCCTCGAGCGGTGCCGCTGGCTGAACGACGGCGAGCGGGCCGACCTCGGCGGTCGCACCGTGGTCGCCCTGCAGCCGCCGGCCTACGACGGTCCGGCCACCCGCGGGCTGTTCGACGAGGCGACCGGCACCTACTGGGCGGCCGACTGCTTCGGGGTGGCGCTCCCCCACCCGGTGGCCGACGCGAGCCAGCTCGACCTCGACGTCTGGGAGCACGGCACGCTGGCCTACCACCGGCTCCTCGCCCCCTGGGTGCTCGACGTCGACCGTCGACGGTGGCACCGGGCCGTGGACCGGCTGCGCTCGCTCGCTCCCCGCCTGATCTTGGGCGCCCACGGCGCACCGATCCGTCGTCCCGATGTGGCCCGGGCGCTCGACCTGCTCGACGAGCTTCCCGACCAGCGCGCCGAACCCGCCCCCGACCAGGCGGTCCTCGAGCGCCTGCTCGCCGAGGTCCACGGCCTGCCGGCTGCCGGGTGACACGACGTTCACCTCCCCGGGTGGCTCGTCCGAGCACGGGTCGGACCGTCGCTACGCTGGCGCTCCGCCACGGTGGAAGGGCACCGGGCGACACCTGGCACGTGGCTCTCAGCGACCGCTCCGAACTCGTCTCGATCAGCGTGCTCGGGCCGGTGCGCGCCCTGGTGGCCGGTGCACCGGTGGCCCTCGGCGGCCCGCGCCAGCGCGCCGTGCTCGCCCGCCTGGCCATGGCCGCCGGCCACGTGGTGGCCGCCGACCGGCTGATCGACGAGCTGTGGGACGGCACCCCGCCCGCCTCGGCGGCCAACACGCTCCAGAGCTACGTGTCGAACCTGCGCAAGGCGCTCGCCGGCACGGTGCCGGCCATCGAGCGCGTGGGCGACGGCTACCGCCTCCGCACCGACCTCGTCGACCTCGAGGCCGTGCGGTTCGAGGACGAGGTGGCCGACGCCCTCGGCGGGCGCGCCGCCGCCCCGGCCGAGCGGCGGGCCGCCCTGGAGGTGGCGCTCGCCCGGTGGGACGGACCGGCACTGGGCGACCTCGCCGGCGAGCCCTGGGCGCGCGGCGAGGCCGCCCGGCTCGACGAGCTGCGCCTCGCGGCCATGGAGGCGCGCTTCGACCTGCTCCTCGCCGACGACCGCGCCGCGCTCGCCGTCGGCGAGCTCACGGCGGCGGTCGAGGCGTTCCCCCTCCGAGAGCGCCTCGTCGAGCAGCTCGCGCTGGCCCTGGCCCGCACGGGCCGGCGCAACGACGCGATCGCGGCCGTCGAGCGAGCGCGCGCTCGGCTCGCCGACGAGCTGGGGCTCGACCCGGGCCCCGGTCTGGCCGCGCTCGCCGAGCGCCTGGCGGCCGACGACCCGACCCTCACCGCCTCGGGCCCGCCGCCGGTCCGCCCGTCGATCGCTCCCGCCGCCGGTCCGGCGGAGGCGTTCGGCGAGGTCGGTCCGCCCCGCGGCGCGCTCGACCTGCCCCCCGCGGTCACGGAGCGGCGCGAGCGCACCGCCTTCGTCGGGCGCGGCGAGGAGCTCGCCCGCCTGACCGCCTCGCTCGACGCCGTCGCCGCGGGCGACCGCCGGCTCGTCGTGGTCCAGGGCGAAGCCGGGATGGGCAAGACCCGCCTCGCCCAGGTGTTCGCCCACGCCGTCCACGACGTCGGTGGCCACGTGCTCTGGGGTCGCTGCACCGCCGAGAACCTGGTGGCCTACCAACCGGCGGCGGAGGCGCTGCGCACGGCGCTGCGAGCCGTGAGCCCCGAGCGGGTTCGGGCCATCGTGGCGCCCCGGCCCGCGCTGCGGCTGCTGCTTCCCGAGGGGACGGCGCCGGAGGGCGCGCTCGACGACGGCGCCGGGGGCCGTGCCGCCAGCCGCACCGAGCGCTACGAGCTCTACGAGGGGCTGGCCGAGGTGATCGGCGCGGTGTCGCTCACCGGGCCGGTCGTGTTCGTCGTCGACGATGCGCAGTGGGCCGACCGCTCGTCGCTCCACCTGATCGAGCACCTCGTGCGCCAGGACGTGAGCGGCCGCCTCCTGGTGCTGGCCACCGTGCGGCGCCCGGCCGGTCGTCCCACCGACGACCTCGACCGGCTCGTCGCCGACCTGCGCCGCGACCAACGGCTCGACCTCGTCACGGTCGGCGGCATGGGCGCGTCCGACGCGATGGCCCTGCTGGGCGATCGGGGCGTCGAGGTCGACGACCTGCGCGCCGACGCGCTGGTGGAGCGCACCGGCGGCAACCCCTTCTTCCTCGAGTCGCTCGCCGCCCGTGGCGGCGACATCCTCTCGCTCGACGACCGCGACCTGCCCGAATCGGTGCGCGACCTCATCGACCTGCGCCTCGAAGGCCTCGACGACGAGGCGGCGCGGGTCTTGACGACCGCCGCGGTCATCGGGCTCCGGATCGAGCTCGACGTGCTCGAGCGCGCCACCGGCCTCGACCCCGACGCGCTCCTCGACCAGGTCGACGCCGCGGTCGACAGCGGGGTGCTGGTGGAGGACGAGGAGCTGGGGTGGGTCACCTTCCCGCACGCCCTGGTGCGCCAGGCGCTCGTGGCCCGCACGACGCGCAACCGCGAGGCGCAGCTGCACCTCCAGGTCGCCGAGGCCATCGATGCTCGCCACGGCGCCGCCGCCGTGGTGGCCGTGGCCGACCACCTCCGCCGGGCGGGGCGCCTGTGCCCGCCGGCCCGGGCCGCCCGGGCCGCCGTCGACGCCGGGCTGCGGTCGCTCAACGCCTTCGCCGACGACGAAGCGCGGACCTGGGGCCGGCGCGCCGTGGAGGCCGCGACCGCGATCGGCGACGACGACGAGCGCTGGGCGGTGGAGGCGCCGGCCCAGCTCCTGGTGGCCGAGGCCAGCCGGCGCCTGGGGGAGGTCGCCGTCGCCCGAGCGGTGCTCGAGCGCGTGGAGCACGGCGCCCGGGCGCGACGTGACGGCCACGTGCTCGCCCGGGCCGCCCAGGAGCGGGCGCTCTCGACGGCCGGCGTGGGCTTCGCGTTCGGGACCGTCGACCACGAGTTGCTGGCCCTGCTCGACGAGGCCCTCGACCTCCTGCCGGTCGACGACGACGAGCCCCACCGCACCGCGGTGCTGGCGTGGAGCTCGATCGCCCTGAACAGCGCGCTCGATCGCCGGCGCCAGAGCGAGCTGGCGACCGCCGCCCTCGCCGGCGCTCGCCAGCACCCCGACCACCCCGATCTCCTCGCGCTGGCGCTGCTCGCCGAGCGGCTGGCCCACGCCACGCCCGACGGCCTCGATCGGCGCCTCGAGGTGGGCCCGACCATGCATGATGCGGCAACGGCCGCGGGATGGAGCGAGCTCGTCGTCGTGGGCATGGTGCTCGACGTGGTCGACCTCCTCGAGCACGCGCAGGCCGACGCCGCTCGCCGGAGGATCGACGAGCTCGAGGCGGTGATCGCCCCCTTCCACCGACCCGTCTACGACGCCTACCACCTGTTCCTCGCCGCAGCCGTGGCCCAGATGGAGGGCCACCACGCCGACGCCGACGCGCTGTCGGCCAAGGCCGACGAGCTGGGGGAGATCTCCCACGCCGACAACGCCCGCCACGCCCGCGCCGGCCAGCAGTTCCTGCTCGCCCGGGACCTCGGCATCGTCGGCCAGATCACCGAGCTGACCGGGGCCATGGTGGCGGCCTACCCCGGGATGCCGGTGTGGCTCACCGGGCACGCCACCGCGTGCGCCGCGGCGGGGATGCTCGACGAGGCGCGCGACGCCCTCGAACAGGTCTTCGCGACCGGCGGCCTCGATGCTCGCGACTCGACGTGGTCCACCACCGTCGCTCAGCTGGCCGAGGTCTGCTGGCTGCTCGACGATCCCGGCCGAGGTCGCCAGCTGGCCGATCTGCTCGAGCCCTACGCCGATCGCATGGCCGTGACCGGCATGGGCGCGGTGTGCCTCGGCCCGCTGCACCGCTTCCACGGGCTCGCCCTGGCCGCAGCAGGCGACGTCGACGCCGCCGTCGACGCCCTCGATCGAGCCGTGGCGCTCGCCCTGGACCAGGGCGCGACGCTGAACCTGGCGCGCTCGATCGCCGAGCGGGGGATCCTCCTCGAGCGGCGCGACGGTCCGGGCGACGCCGAGCAGGCGGCCGAGGACCGGGTGCGCAGCCACGCGCTGGCCGACCAGCTGGGCATCCGCCTGGCCCTCGGCCCCGAGGAGTACCCCGCGCCGTGACGGCGCCCCTGGTCGTCTCGATCCTCGGTCCGGTGGAGGCGCGGCGCGACGGCGTCGCGTTGCCGCTCGGCGGACGGCGGCAGCGTTCCGTGCTCACCCGCCTCGCCCTGGCCGCCGGTGCCCCGGTGCCGATCGACCGGATCATCGACGACCTCTGGGGCGGCGAGCCACCCGCCAGCGCCACCAACACCCTGCAGAGCTACGTCTCCAACCTGCGCAAGGCCCTGGGCGGCGACGTGCCCGCCATCGCCCGTGAGGGCGATGCCTACCGCCTGGCGGTCGGGCCCGAGGCCTTCGCCGCCGAACGAGCGGAGGCCCTGGTGGCCGAGGGGGACGGGACCGACGACCCCGAGGCCCGACTGCGGGCGTTCGCCGCGGCCCGCTCGCTGTGGCACGGCCGCTCGCTCGCCGAGGTCGACGACGAACCGTGGGCCCAAGGCGACGCCGTGCGCCTCGAGGCGCTGCGGCTCCGGGCCGACGAGGGCCGCATCGATGCGCTCCTCGACCTGGATCGCGCCGGCGAGGCCGTGTCCGAGCTCGAGGCCCTGGTGGCGGCCCATCCGCTCCACGAGCGCTTCGCCGAGCAGCTCGTGCTGGCCTTGTACCGGTCCGGCCGCCAGGCCGAAGCGCTGCGCGCCTACGAGCGAGCCCGAGCCACCTACGCCGCCGAGCTCGGGACGGCCCCGGGCCCCGAGCTCCGGCGCCTGGCCGATGCCGTGCTCGATCAGGACCCGTCGCTCGGCGCGTCGTCGCCCGCCGCGCCCGCCGTCCGAGGCCACGCCACGAGCGACGGCAGCCCGCTGCCCCTGCCGCCCGCCGTGGCCGAGCGGCGCACCCGCAGCGCGTTCGTGGGCCGCTCGGCCGAGCGGGCCGCCCTGCGAGCGGCGTGGGACGCCGCCCTGGCCGGGGAGCGGCGCCTCCTGGTGCTGGCCGGCGAGCCCGGGGCGGGCAAGACGCGCCTCGCCCAGGAGCTGGCGCGCGAGCTGCACGCCGAGGGCGCCTACGTGCTCTGGGGTCGGTGCAGCGTCGACCACCTGATCGCGTACCAGCCCGTCGTCGAGGCGCTGCGCACCGCGCTGCGGTCGCTCCCGGCCGATCGCGTCGCCGAGCTGGTCGCCCCCCGACCGCCCCTGGGCCTGCTGCTGCCGGAGCTGGCGGGCGATGCCGAGCTGCCGGCCCGCACGGAGCGCTTCGAGCTGTACGAATCGCTCGCCGACCTGCTCGGCGAGGTCACGATCGCCACGCCCATGCTCCTCGTCATCGACGACCTCCAATGGGCCGACCCCTCGACGCTCACCCTGCTCGAGCAGGTCTTGTCGACCCCGCGCGGGGGCCGGTCGCTCATCGTGGCCACGATGCGCCGGCCGGCCGGACGCCCCACCGCGGACGTGGACCGGTTCCTCGCGGAGGTCCGCCGGGCCCAACGCTTCGATGCCGTCGAGGTGGGCGGCCTCGGGCGCGGCGACGTGGCGGCGCTGCTGGCCGAGCGCGGCGCCGAGGCCGACGACGAGGCGGTCGACCTCGTGGTCGAGCGCACGGCCGGCAACCCCTTCTTCGTCGAGGCGCTCGCCGACGCCGGGGCCACGGTCGACGCGCGCGACCTCCCGAGCTCGGTCCGCGAGGTGCTCGACCAGCGCCTCGCCGCCCTCGACCCCGACGCCGCGGCGGTGCTGTCGGCCGCCGCCGTCATCGGCCAGCGCGCCGACATCACCCTGCTCGCCACCGTGACCGACCTCGACCAGGGCGCCGTGCTCGACCTCGTGGACGACGCCATCGCGAAGGGGGTCCTCGCCGAGGACGAGGAGATCGGGTGGGTGACCTTCCCCCACCAGCTGGTCCGCCAAGCGCTGATCGCCCGCACGAGCCGGAACCGCGAGGCTCGCCTCCACGTGCGGATCGCCGACGCCCTCGAGTCGGGAGCGGCCAGCAAGGACGCCGTGCTCACCGCGGCCCAGCACCTCGTCGCCGCCGGGAGGGCGTGCCCACCGGCGCGAGCGGCCACCGCCGCGGTCGCGGCCGGGCGCCGAGCGCTCGAGGTCGTGGCCGATGCGGAGGCCGAACGATGGGCGCGCCGGGCCCTGGAGGTGCTCGAGGGCGCGGCCGACGGCCCCGACGAGCGGCGGGCCCGGGCCGACGCCGCCCTGCTGGCGGCGGAGGCCGCCCGCCTGCGGGGTGACCTCGAGGCGGCGCGCCGTGCGCTGAGCGGGGTGACCGCTCGGGCGCGCGCCGAAGGCGACGGCCGAACCCTGGCGCGCGCGGCGCAGCAGTGGGCCCTGGTCTCGGGAGCGATCGGCTTCTCCTTCAGCGGGCTCGACGACGACCTCATCGCCTTGATCGCCGAGGCGCTGGAGCTGGTGGGGCCCGACGACCACGCCGAGCGGGCGACGCTGCTGGCCTGGTCGTCGCTGGCCCTCAACCCGGGCGACGACCGCGACGGCCAGGACCACCTCTCGATCGCGGCGATCGAGGAGGCGGCGCTCGTGCCCGGCGACGCCCACGTGCAGGCGCTCGCCCTCTTCGCCCGCCACATGGCCGTGGGCGGCCCGGCTGGGCTCGACGAGCGACGAGCGCTGCTGGCCCCGCTGCGCCGCGCCGCGCGCGGCTGGAGCGAGATGGAGGTGATCGCCCGGGCGCTCGCCGTGATCGACGCCCTCGAAGGGGGCGACGTGGCCGATGCCCGGGCCGCGACCGAGGACCTTCGCAGCTTCGTGGCGCCGTTCGGGCGTCCGGCGCTCGATGCGTTCGTGGCCTTCTTCGACGCCATGTGGGCGATCCTCGCCGGCGACCTCGCGCGGGCCGCCGAGCTCAGCGATGCCGCGCTCGCCATCGGGGTGGAGGCCCACGGCGACAACGCCGCCACCGCCTGGGCCGGCCAACAGCTGGTCGTGGCCCTGGGCCAGGGCCGGATCGGCGAGCTCGTCGACGACGTGGCCCGGCTGGTCGACGAGCAGCCGCTCGTCCCGGTGTGGGGCATGGTGCTCGCCCGGGCGCTCGTCGGCCGAGGCGAAGAGGTCGAGGCCCGAGCCGTCGCCCACCGGTACCTCGTCGACGGCGGGCTGAGCGTGCACCCGCGCAGCGTGCTGCGCTACCTGGTGGCGGCCATGGCGGCGGAGGTCTGCTGGCTCACCAGCGACGAGGTCCTGGCCGAGCACCTCGTCGTCGAGCTCGCCCCGATCTCCCACCGCGTGGCCGTGACCGGGCTCGCGGCGAGCTGTGCCGGCCACCTCGTGCGCCACCACGGGCTCGTGCTGGCCGTGGGCGGCGACCTGGACGGCGCCGCCGACCTGCTGGAGCTCGCTGCCTCGACGGCCGCGGCCGACGGCTTCGGTTGGGCCGAGGCGCAGTCGCTCGCCGATCGAGCCGTCGTGTTGCGCCGACGAGGCGGGCTCGGCGACGCCGAGGACGCGGCGGCCGACGACGAGCGGGCCGAGCGCCTGGCGGCCGCGCTGGGCCTCGAGCTCGTGCGACCGGCTCCAAGCGCGAGCTGAACCCCCAGGTCAGAAGGCATCTCGGGGTTCCAAGCGGGTCTCATGTGGCGTCCAAGGCGCCCGGCTGATCCTGCTGGCATGGAGACGACCGCCACCTCGCCCACCCCCGTCGACGCTCCCGCGCGCCGGCGTCGCACCAAGGTCCTCGCCCTCGTCCTGGGGCTGATGATCGCCGCCGTCGCCGGCCTCGCCACGGCCGCGCTCGCGGTCGGTCCGCCCGACGGCACCTTGCGCTACACGTGGTCGATCAGCGACCGCTACGGGCTCGACGAGAACCACGACGGCATCGTCGACGACCACGACGGCATCGCCGACCTGGCCGGGGACAAGGCGTTCATCCAGAGCCCGACCTACGCCCTGACGTTCGACACGTGCGCCTCCCCGGCGGTGACCGAGCGCGAGTCGCTCATCACCGGCTACGTGCTCACGCTGAGCGGCCCGCAGTCCAAGACGGTCAACGCCTCGACCTGCAAGATCACCGCACCGGTGACCAAGCTCGGCACCTACACGGCCAAGGTCGAGATCAAGGTCGGGCCGGCCACCGTCGACAGCCGCACCGAGCAGATCACGCCCCGAGACCTCCTCCTCGTCTCGGTGGGCGACTCGGTGGCGTCGGGCGAGGGCAACCCCGACACCCTCGAGTCGGGCACGTTCTGGTCGCCGAAGTGGCAGAACCAGCAGTGCCACCGCACCAGCCTCGCCGGCCCGGCCCAGGCCGCCCTCCGCATGGAGCGCCGCGACCCCCACTCGGCGGTCACCTTCCTCCACCTCGCCTGCTCCGGTGCCTCCATCACCAAGGGCCTCCTCGGCGACTACGAGGGCCAGGACCCCTCGGCCGGCAAGGTGCTCAAGCCCCAGCTCGACCAGCTCAAGGACCTCGTCGGCGATCGCCCCGTCGACGCCATGACCGTCTCCATCGGCGCCAACGACGCCGAGTTCTCCGCCGTGGTCAAGGCCTGCCTCGTGCAGACCGCCTGCCACACCAACGTCGTGCCCGGCCAGAAGAACGGCAAGCAGCTCTTCGACGAGAAGGCGCCGCTCATCACCCAGAACTACGCCCTCCTCGACGCCCGCCTCGACCGGATGGCCAAGCAGCAGGCCGGCGACGTGAAGCTCAAGGGCAAGGTCTTCGTCACCCAGTACATGGACGTCACCAAGGACGACGACGGCAGCTACTGCACCGGCCTCACCCAGAAGGAGAAGGACGCCGGCAAGCTCCCGGGCCAGACCACCAACGTCGACGGCCTCACGCAGGACGAGATGACCTGGGCCGACAGCTACGTGCAGGATGGCCTCAACACCCGGGTGAAGCAGGGCATCGACGCCGCCAACGGCAACGGCGGCGCCCAGCTCGTGTGGGTCGACGGCATCAAGGCCAAGTTCGCCAACCACGGCTACTGCGCCCAGGACCGGTGGATCCGGACGCTGTTCGAGTCGGGGCTCTACCAGCGGGGCCCCGACGGTGCCTTCCACCCCAACGCCGAGGGCCACCTGTTCGCCTACGCCACCTCGATCGAGGACAAGGTGGCGCCCGCGCTCGGCATCGAGGGCCAGCCCCTGCCCGTGGAGTTCGACGACGCCGGCCAGCTCGGCGACTCGCTCAACTCGTGGATCGCGACGCTCGACAAGACCGGCGCCCTCGACAAGGTCACCAACGCCCTGCCCTTCGGGGCCCGCCAGGAGGTGCAGACGTTCCTGCGCGACAAGTTCTTCGGAAAGTTCCTGCCCTTCGTGCAGCAGGCCATCACCGACGCCGACGGGTCGATCACCGAGCTCGCCGAGGCCCTCGACGACCTCGACGGCGACGGCAACCCCGGCGTCGACGCCTTCGGCGTGGCCAACCTCGACGTCGACCTCACCGGCGACATCCAGCCCAAGCTGCCCTCGAAGCAGTACGACATCACCTTCACCGTCAAGGGCTCGGTGCAGCTCGACCCCGACCTCGCCCTCAAGGCCGGCCAGCTCGGCCTCGGCGGCCAGAAGGCCTCGGGCAAGGCCCAGTTCTCCCAGACCGTGAAGCTGCACGTGGACTTCACCAAGCCCAAGACCGATCGCCTCTTCCTCACGCTCCCCGAGGACGGCCTGAACGGCCAGATGAAGATCGACCTCGCCGGCGACTTCGGCGGCACCGACGGGCCCGCCAACGGCCCCGACCGCCCCGCCATCACCTTCACCTCCGGCGCCCTCGGCCTCAAGGCCGTCGGTCAAGCCTCGGCGAACGTCACCCTCGGCTACTCGATCAAGGATCCGAGCGGCGATGGCCGCATCGACGCCACCGAGCTGTCCGACCCCCTGACGTGGGTCACCGCCACCTGCTCGTCGGGCGGCGCCCACGTCGACCTGCGCGCCTCGAGCTCGCTCGCCGGCTTCACCTCGGCCCTGGGCCGCATCACCCTCGACGACGACGACCTCTGCGACGGGGTCAACACCCCGAACGTGGACCTCGCCGAGCTCGGGCAGTTCCAGGGCCTGAGCGTGATCGACTTCGTCAACGGCCTCGCCCAGCTCACCACCGCCCTGAAGGGCATCCAGTCGGGCAACGACATCGACATCCCCTTCGTGAAGGAGAGCCTCTCGGGGGTGATCTCGGCCAACGAGAAGCTGGTGAAGTTCTTCACCGACAACGGCCTCACCGACCCGAACAACCCCATGGCGAACGTCGTGTTCGACCCGACCAAGCGGCCGGACCTCGACACCATCGACGAGATCCTGCCCAAGCTGGCGCAGGCGCTCGGCGTCCCGCTCGACCAGCTCAAGCCCCGCATCGTCGACCAGCGGTTGCTGCTCGACCTGAACGCCACCATCGACCCCGCCGCCAAGTCCGGCGCCGGCACGCTCGACTTCGGCGACCAGCTCTCGCGCACCGGCGTCGCCGAGGTCAGCGCCTCGACCAAGGCGACGATCGACCCCGCCCTCACCGTGAAGCTCGGCCTCGGCGTGGACCTCCGGCCCGACCTCGAGTTCGGCGACCGCTTCTTCCTCCAGGTGGGCGACGGCCCCGAGATCACCGCCGACGCCAAGGTGACCGCCGACGCGAAGCTCACCGCCAAGCTCGCCCTGCTCGACCTCGAGCTCGCCGACGACAACGCGTCCGGCGCCGTGACCCTGCTCGACCGCAAGGACCCGGCGAAGCCGATGCTCTCGATCGACATCAAGGGCACCACGAGCTCCGCACCCGACGACGGCCGCCTGACCCTCAACGAGATCACCACGCCCACCACCTCGGCCAAGAGCCCGTTCGTGGTGACGATCAACGGCAAGGTCCCGGCCTTCGGGCTCACGGCCCAGGCCAAGCTCGCCGGCGTCCCCTTCGCCAGCGGCAAGGTGACGATCGACTGGGCCGACATCACCCAGCCCAGCCTCCTGAAGGTCGATGCCGACGCCGCCTTCAAGGACTCGCTGCTGCCCTTCGCGTTCGACGCCTCGAACCCCCGCGCCGCCATCACCCAGGTCATCAAGGCGGCCCACACCGGCGTGAGCGAGCTGCGCACCGCCCTCACCAACAACCCGGCGGTCGCCCGCTCGCTGCCGCTCACCGGCAAGACCGCGGCCGAGATCGAGCCCGTGCTGGCCGACCTCGAGGCCAAGCTGGCGAAGCTGATCGAGCTCGACGAGACCCTCACGCTCAGCCAGCTCGAGACGCGCCTGGAGAAGGAGCTGGGCGAGGCCCTGGGCGTGGCCAACGCCCAGTGGCCGGGCCTGGTGACCTTCCGCTACGAGCCCCAGACGACGGCGAAGAACGCCGCCCTGCTGGTCGACCTGAAGGTCGGCTTCTGCTCGAACAGCCGCAAGGCCCTCCCCGGCTGCTCGAAGGTGTCCGAGATCGGTCCCTTCCCGCTCAACCTCTCCCTCGGCCAGAGCGCGGACTCGATGGCCGCCGTCACCGCGGACGGTCGGGTGACCATCGGCTACGACGCTCGCCTCGCCCTCACGGTCGGCGTGGAGCTGCCCCGGGTCACCCAGGCCACCACGCCCGGCGGGATCCCGTCGGTGAGCGGCGCCCCGCGGATCTTCGTGCTCGACACCTCGTCGTTCGAGCTCGGCATCGGCGCTCGCGCCAGCGGCCAGTTCGCCGGCGTGCTCGGCCCCGTGGAGGTCAAGATCGGCACCGCCAGCAAGGCCGCCGACGCCCGCCTCGCCGCCCGCTTCGCCCTGAAGAGCAAGACGGCGAACCCGGCGAGCCCCCAGCGCATCTACGAGGCCAACGTGGCCTCGTGGGTGAGCAGCATCCTCCCCACCGCCGCGGCCGGCGCCGTGAAGGACACGACGCAGTTCGCGTCGGGGTGCGCCGCCGGCGCCGACGCCTGCGCCACGCTCCCCATCTCGGTGAACGGCGCCTACCTGGGCGACGTCTCCTTCGCCGCCCCCGACCTGCTGGTGCCCTCGGGCTGGACCTTCGACGGCCAGCAGGTCATCGACAGCCTCTCGAACGAGAACATCCAGTGGGCCATCCTCATCGGCGGCATCGACTCGTTCGTGCAGCGCCTCGAGGCCTCCCTCCGCAACGTCCCGGCCGGCAAGAACATCCCGCTGCTCGGCATCGACCCCACGGCGGGTGCCGACGTGCTCGAGGACTTCCGCAAGGGGTTCGTCGAGCCCGCCCAGGAGCTGGTCAACAAGATCAACGCCGCCAACAAGGCGGGCGTGGTCCGCAGCTCGATCCAGGACTTCGTGTTCGCCAAGGTCGGGCCCGGCTCCGAGCTGGGCCTGCTCCGAGACGGCCCCGACGCCGGCACCGACATCACCAAGGCCGACGTGGTCGTGCTCCTGACGTGCAAGAGCGGCACGACCGTGAAGGACTGCGCGGACGGCGACGCGGCCACGACCATCGACGACCTGCAGCTGCGGGTGCCGCTGGCCAAGGCGGCCGAGGTGACCTCCGAGCCGCTCGACTCGGGCTTCCCCGGCCTGCGCCTGCGCAGCACCGACGGCTTCTCGGCCGGCGTCGGCTTCGAGATGGACCTCGCCTTCGGCGTGGACCGCACCAACGGCTTCTACATCCCCACCAAGGCGTTCGGCACCCAGCCCGAGCTGCGGGTGCAGGCCACGGCGTCGCTGCCGAGCGCCATCGACGCCCAGCTCGCCTTCATCCCGGTGAAGCTGACCGACAAGAGCCCGGGCACCCCCGACGTCGCCGCCACCATCGGCGTCGACCTGGCCGCCGGCGGCACCGACGACAAGATCACCCTGGGCCAGCTGGGCTCGGCGTCGATCACGCCGTCGATCTCCGCCTGCGCCAACGTGCGGGTCGGCTTCGAGACCGGGGCCAGCAAGAAGTTCCCGGCCTTCAAGGCCGACCTCGGGCTCACCGGCGGCTACCAGTGCACGGCGGGCGGCGTCACCGGTGCTCCCACCACCAACGCCGGCATGGGCATCACGTTCGACAACGTGCGGATCAACGCCGGCTCGGTGATCAACGACTTCATCGGCCCCGCCGCCCAGACGGTGCGCAAGTACACCGGCCCGCTCGAGCCCACCATCGACGCCCTCCGCAAGCCCATCCCCGGCATCAAGGAGGCGTCGCGCGCCATCGGCGCAACCCCGCCCACGTGGTGGGACCTCATGAACGCCATCAACGACATCCGCATGGGTGCCGGCGAGGCCGACCAGCTGGCGATGATCAAGAAGGTCATCACCGTGACCGACCTCGCCCGCCAGCTGGCGCCCGGCGTGGGCAACGCGCAGGACATCTCGCTCGGCAGCTTCAAGGTCGACACCTCGGTGGCCGCCGACCCGGCGAAGGCCACCGACATCGATGCGCTCCTCACGGGTGAGAGCTACGGGGGCGACACCTCGTCGATCCTCTCCCGCCTGCAGGGCGCCGGCATCCCCGCCGAGCTCTCCACCAAGGTCCAGCCCACGGCGCCGTACCAGTCGCTGACGTTCCCGGCCTTCGAGAAGCCCCAGCGCCTCTTCGAGCTCCTCCTCGGCAAGGACGTTCCCCTGGTGCGCTTCGAGGCGGGCGGCTCGTTCCTCCACGTGCCGATCGGCCCGTACGCCTTCCCGGTCGGCCCCGCCACCGTCTACTTCGGCGGTGCGCTCGACCTCTCCGGCCACTTCGCCGCCGGCTTCGACACCTACGGCATCCGCCAGGCGTACTCGATGCTGACCGACGACGACCCGACCAACGACAGCTTCGGCCAGGCGGCCGCCAGCCTCCTCGGCGGGTTCTACCTCGACGACTACGACGCCAACGGCAAGGACGTGCCCGAGCTGCGGGCGCAGGCCGAGGTGACCGTGGGCGCCGGCATCGGCATCCCCGGCTTCGGCGTGTTCGCCGAGGGCGGCGTGCACGGCGACGCCCAGATCGACCTCAAGACCACCGACGGCAAGCTGCGGCCCGAAGGCATCATCAAGCAGCTGCGGAAGAACCCGAACCCGGTGTGCATGTTCGACGCCAAGGCGCGCATCGACGCCTTCGTCCGGGTCGTGGTCTCGAACCCGATCAAGGACATCGTCTTCCCCATCGCCGACGCGGTGATCCTCGACGAGCCCGACCTCACCGACTTCTGCAACACCCAGCAGGACGACACCCAGGCCAAGCTCACCGGCCGGCTCTACACCGACGGCACGCTCGAGGTGTTCTCCTCGCCCGAGTCCGACCAGATCCGGGTCACCCAGCGCGCCGCGGGCACCGTCGAGGTGTCGAGCAAGGGCGTGGTGGAGACCTTCGAGGGCGTGAAGAAGCTCTTCGTCGACGGCGCCGCCGGCGACGACCAGATCACCCTCACCACCGACCAGCCCCGCGCCAGCGCCATCCCGGCGTTCGTGTGCGGCGGCGCCGGCCGGGACCACCTGTCGGTCGACATCGGCCCCGCCACCATCTGGGGCGACGTGGGCACCGGCACCACCACGGTGGAGAACGGCGTGTCCAAGGCCCTGCCCTGTGCGGCCGGGCCCGGCGCGGCCGACTCCATCCAGGGCGGTCCCGATGCCGACGTGCTGACCGGCGGCGAGGGCAACGACCACCTCACCGGCAACGGCGGCA
>ERZ795053.4279-NODE-4279-length-15567-cov-4.511475_pt1 | contig 15567 bp, 11 predicted proteins | sample MGYA00375137_ERZ795053 | MGnify/ENA primary metagenome ERZ795053 (study PRJEB30182, sample SAMN05720284) | activated sludge metagenome | isolation source: Anaerobic digester | place: Hong Kong | collected 2014-12-17 ...
TGGCAGTAGCATTGCTCTGGAACTGGTTATATGAACCAAACTTCGGCATCATCAACTCAGCGCTGCGTGTGGTTGGCATTCAGGGCCCGGCATGGTTGGGGAGTACGAAGTGGGCAATGCGTGCCGTGATCATTGAGGCGATCTGGGCCGGATTGGGCTTCAACATTGTGATCTATCTCTCCGGCTTGCAGAACATTTCCCGTGAGTATTACGAAGCCGCGTCGATTGACGGGGCTGGGTTTTTCCATAAGTTTTTTTACATCACGCTGCCCTTACTTTCACCTGTCACCTTTTTCATCCTCGTCACCGGCGTGATCGGCACCTTTCAGGATTTTACTGTGCCCTATATTATGACCGGCGGCGGCCCGGCGGGGGCAACCCAGTTAGTCGTAATGTATCTTTATGGGCTGGCCTTTCGTCTGCAGAACATGGGGACGGCGTCGGCAGTGGCCTATCTGGTCTTTTTGGTCATTGTGGTATTGACCGCCCTGAACTTTTTGTTGGCCCGGCGTTGGGTCTTTTATGAGGAAGCAGTGTGAGCATGAGCGAACATCCGATGGTCTTCAACCAAACAGCTGCCCAGCGTGCCCCCACCGTTGACCGGCGCGTGCAAACCAGCAACATCGTCGGCAAGATTGCAACGCACTTGATCCTGCTGGTGATGGCGGTACTTATGATTTTTCCGCTGCTCTGGCTGATTTCGACATCGTTCAAAGAGCCGAGCAAGCAGATGATCTGGCCACCCCAGTTGATTCCGAATCCTTGGTATCCGCAGAATTACGTCCAACTCTTTATCGTGGCGCCGATGGGTCTCTATCTATTCAACAGCTTTAAGGTGACCACCTTGACTGTGATTGGGACCAGTCTCTCGTCATCGTTGGCAGCCTTTGCCTTTGCACGTATGCACTTCCGCGGCAAGAATGCGCTCTTCGCGATCCTGCTGGCGACGATGATGCTGCCCTATGCGGTGACAGTCATTCCCACCTTTACGATCATGCGCCAACTGGGTTGGCTCGACACGCACTACCCGCTCTTTGTGCCCGCCTATTTTGGCAGCGCGTTTAATGTCTTTCTGCTGCGCCAGAGCTATCGCTCGATCCCGCAGGATCTCTTTGACGCGGCCAAAGTCGACGGAGCCGGTTTCTTCCGCATCTACTGGCAGATTTTTATCCCGCTCGGCATGGCAACGCTGGTCACTGTGGCGATCTTCGCCTTTCTCGGCTCGTGGAACGATCTCTTCAGTCCGCTCATCTATTTGAGTACACAGGAGAAGATGACCGTGGCACTCGGGCTGGCCTATTTGCGGGGCCGCGCGGGAACAGGTGTGGGCACGATTGGTGTGATCATGGCGGGGTCGATGCTGGTGATCGTGCCGATGTTGCTGCTCTATGGCTTTGGCCAGCGATATTTTATTCAGGGGTTGGCGCGTAGCGGGTTGAAGGGCTGATGAATGGCGAATGAGTGATGCCTGCTCGTTCCACGCTCCGCGTGGAATGGTAATTTGAGACGCTCTGCATCTTTGGACGCGGAGCGTCCTGACAGGGCGCCCGCGCAGAGCGTGGGAACCAGAATTGAAACATCGAGTGGATGATGAGCAAAGACTATACAACATTACCGCGTGAAGAAATCGTCATCAACGCGGCAACCAATCTGGGCCGCTTCGAGTGGTGGCGGCATGGCGTGGGGCACGGCGCAGTCAACAGCACACCCTTGCCCCCGCGTATTATCGAGGGCACCGCCAAGTTGAAACCGCGGCTGATCCGCATCTTTCTACAGGAGTATTTCGCGATCTATCCCGACCATGGCGTCTTTGACTGGAGCCGGCTCGATCCCTACATGGCTGCCTTGGCCGCAACCGGAGCCAAGGTGCTGGCAACGATCAACTTCAAACCGCCTGTGCTCTTCCCCACCGTCGACCAGGCCATCTGGCGCCCCAATAATGTGGCGGAGTGGCAGCAGATTATTTTTGAACTGGTTAAGCGCTACTCTGTCGAAAAGCCGATTGTGACCCACTGGGAGCATGTCAACGAGCCGGATATTGGGGAACAGGGTGGCTGCCCTTACCTCATCACTACTGCTGAAGAAAATTTTGAGTGCTATCAGATGTTGCTTAAGCCGATCCTGGCAGCATTCCCGGAAGCCAAAGTCGGGGGGCCGGCAATCGCCAACCCGAACTCGCCGATTGTGCCGGGCTTTATCAAGCTGTGTCGGGAAACCGGCACACAACTCGACTTTATCTCTTGGCACCGCTACAGCAGCGATATGGCTAGTTATCCCGAAACAACCGCCCAATGGCAGGCGTACCTGGCCGATTGGCCCGATCCCAAGCCGGCGATCATGTTGAATGAGTGGAATCAACACTTTGATTTCTATGACCTCACTGCGCCATCTTACCATCTGCTCTCTGTCGAAGAGATGGCTCTCTCGTCACGCCGTGCCGCCTTCATTGCCGCCAATCTGCTCTCGCTGATGAAAACCGACCTCGCCTGGAGTCATTACTTTTTGCTCTGGGACAGTTGCTGTTACCCCGAACAGTTTGCCAGCTTCTACTCACCAGAATCGATCCGCGGCGTGATGTACAAACATTGGAATGAAACCGGCCATCGCTTTGGCCTCTTTTCCGAGGGGGGCGCGGTGCGTCCGCAATATTTTGTCTATCAGATGCTCAGCCGCATGGGCGATGAACAGATCGCCACCACCTGTGATGCCACCGATCTGCACGTACAGGCGGTCGGCGCCACCGGCAAGATCTCGCTGTTAATTGCCAATTACGACCGTGAACAATCGCGTGATTGCATTGTGACCACCCGTTTTACCGATCTTCAGCCGGGCATACGCAGGCTGCGCGCTTGGCGCATTGATGACCAACAGCGCTGGTCGGACGCGACGCTGGAACTGCTGCCACTCGAAGAGCGCACTGTCTCCGTCCTACCCGAATTTCAATACCAATTCTACGCACCGGCGGACAGTGTCCTCTTTGTCACGTTGGAAGAAATACCATGAACGCCAATGCGCTGCTTTCCACCGAGGTGGGCGATGGGCTGATCCTGCGTGCGGTTACTTCCTTGGCCGATGTGCAACGTTACATCGATCTCAACGCACGCGTGACCAACGAAGGAGATATCGCCCAACGGCTACTCCACCATCACCCCACCACGACCCACGCCGACTATTGGCTGGTGGTCGATGAGGCGACCGGTAAGGCCGTATCGACGACCTGTCTGCTACCGTGGCGCTTCCGGCTGGACGGGATTGCGTTGCACGTGGCAATGTTGGAGATGGTGGTAACCGATCCGGCCTACCGCAAACGAGGGCTGGTGCGGGCACAGATTGAACACTTTCACCGGGTCGTCGCCGAACGGGGCTTTGATCTCTGCATCATCCAGGGCATCCCGTATTATTACCGGCAATTTGGCTATGCGTATGCAATTGACCACACGCCGCTCACCGGGCTGGCAGCCTGGCAGATCCCTGCTGTCTCCACCGAAGAGACAGCGCGTTACCGTTGGCGGCCGGCTACTGTCAACGATGTGGTTACGCTGGAGCAGCTTTATGCCTCAGCGATGGCGCAACACCATGTGTCGGTTGAACGCTCGGCGGCAGCGTGGCGCTATCTGTTACAACACAAAGCTCATCCGGTGCGCCTGTTTGAGGAAACGCAGAGCAACCGAACGGTTGGCTATGTCGTGCCTTCACGCAGCGAGTCGCCGTTTCGATTATATGAACATGCGTTCCAAGACCCGGCGGCAGGATTGCCCATGCTCGCGCTGTTGAAAACTGCGTCTGGTGGTGAGTTACAGCTTGCCGGCCCAATTTCGGATCGATTGGTGGCGCTGGCGCGCAATTTGGGTGGAATGGCGCTGCCGGTTTCCGATCAGTGGCTCTGGCGCATCCCAGATGTGGGTGCACTGCTCACCAAGTTGGCGCCACGCTTTGTCCAGCGCTTGCAGGTCGGGGGCTATGGTGATTACACCGGTCGCCTGTGTATCAACCTGTACCGCAGTGCCTTCTGGTTGCACATCGACCGCGGCCAAGTGCGGGTTGAATCCGCCGGCTTTGTCGACGCCTCGTTGGGTGCTACCGGCGGCGATCTCGACATCCCACCCGATGCGTTTGTGCGGCTGTTGCTTGGCTACCGTCCGCTCGGTATGCTAACCGATGGTTGGCCGGATGTGCGCGTACAGCCGGCTGCCCGAGATCTGATTGAGCAGCTCTTTCCGACGCGAGATGCGCACATCTTGATGCCGTATTGAGGTTGATAATACCAATGCGGGTTCCGTTCCTCCAGCAGATTGATCTTCCAGGAGCATTTCCACTTTTTCATCCGCTTTTCACGCGCAATGGCTGCATCGACACCTGATTCGCGATGACAGCCCTAGCGCCACTGCAAGATCAATCGGCTGCGTGTCGCACCATCCAGCGACGTATAGAGATACGTCACCCCATTGCGAACGACTAGATCGGCGTGGCCAATGCCGATGTTTGCCGGTAGATCGGCGAGCAGCGGATTCATAGGGTACTTCTCCCAAAGCCCATCGATCTGTACCGTCGCACTGCGCGCCAGCCCCAAGCCAAACTGTGTGTCGCCGGGGTCATGGGGACCAGGACCACGTACCCCTTCATAGAGCATGTAGTAGCGATCACCGACTTTTTGCACTTCGGCGGAACTCATCGTGCGAAAGTCAAAGTGGGAATTGGCGGTTGCATCGCTTGTCGCTGGTCCATAGCTCGGCGACCCGGTGAATAAGGGATTGACCGCACACGCGCGCAACTGAGCAATTGCTTCGTCAACCCGGCCACGGAAGCAGCCAATGGCACCCGGATTCTGACCCATACCCACAAAAATGTACAACTCTTCTCCATCGAGATAGATTCCTGGTGGACCACCAACGAGACATTCCGCAATTGATGGGGTGTATGGGTGCTCATGAACAGTCGCCCCGGCGGGACAGGGTTGATAGTCGGTGTCCCAAAAGCCGGTTTGCGGGACAAAGGTCGCCGCTTCCCAGCGCAACCCATCTTCCGACGTGCGGTGCATCACCATGCCCCGGTATTCGTAGACCATGTGTAACAGATGTCCATCAAAGACCACGCGCGGATACTGCTGTTGATCAATGTGATTGTCGCCCTGGTCACATGGGCATTGGTTGCAAGTAGTTAGACAAATGGGCGTGTGCAACGCAAAGTGCTGGCCACCATCGTGACTTTCGTAGATGACCACGCAGCCTGGAAAGGGAACGGGCGCACCACAGGAATCGCGTATCCCGGCGGAACGGTCGCTGGCATGGACATAGGACCACCACATCCCGTTGCGTAGGACGAGGGTATCTGACTCACCCAGTGGCAAGCCTGTGTTCACAACATCCACCACAAAGTGAGCGCGGCCCTGCCACAGGTCGGCGAGGGTCGGGTAAGTTGCCAGTCTCATCGGCTCATCGGCGATGGTCAGCTGAATCGGCCAGATCAACCGTTGCGCGGCCAGCCAGCGCGGCTTTGCACGATCGACGACGTACGTGCTGAATGCCGACCAGGAATGGAGTGGAATGGGGTCAATCGTACCGTTTGCCGTGAGGATAGCGAGCCCCAGCAACAAAGTGAAGGTGCCCACGGTTGTAAAGCGCAAGAGACCAAGCCGGTAGAGCTTGCTTGCATTGCGCATTCCAAATTTTTCCTCTCCACGTACTTTCATACTATACTCAACCGCATAGGATTGTTGCCCGTGGCCGGACAATCAGGGTTGACAGCGGTAACTGCAATAAGGCCATCGCAAAGAAATAACGATCCCAGAATCGTCTTGCGGGTAGCCGTGAGTATCACGGTGCAGCGCTTGTTGCTGGATAGTTATTTCTTTGGAAAATCGAAAAGCGAATCTCCATCAAGGTAAACTGGATATGTACAATACAATAGAAACATTGTTAGCACCAATTCAGGCGCTACACGAGCAGATCCGCGATGCGGTGGTGGCGGCGTGCGAGGCCAGTGCCACCACTGATCTGGCAGCTATTGCCAAGGAAGAGGCCGGCGACACCATCTATGCCATTGATAAAGTGAGTGAAGAGCTGCTCGTTGACTTTTTTACCAAGGAGATTGCGGTCCACACGCCTATCGTCCTCATTGGCGAAGGGCTGGAACCGCACGGCAAACATATCTTGCCTGCAGGCACCGCCGAGGCGGATGCCAAATGGCGGATTATTGTGGACCCCATCGATGGTACGCGCGGCGTGATGTATCAGAAACGGAGCCCGTGGATTCTCACCGGTGTCGCACCTAACAAGGGGCCGGACACCAATCTGCAGGACATTGAGCTCGCTGTCCAGACCGAGATCCCGCTCGTCAAGCAACATCTCTCCGATATGGTGTGGGCCATGAAAGGGCAGGGGGTGAAGGCCGAACGGTACAACCGGCTCACCGGGGAACGGCAACCGATCCGGCTCCACCCTTCACAGGCTGACACCATTGCCCACGGTTTTGCCATGATCGCACGCTTCTTTCCCAGCGCGCGCGAAGTACTGGCCGCAATCGACGAAGAGATCGTGCGCGGCGCGCTCGGCCCTGTGCAGCCGGGCAAGACCCACTGCTTTGAAGATCAATACATCTGTACCGGCGGACAGCTCTATGAGTTGATGGCCGGCCACGACCGCTTTGTGGCCGATATTCGTCCCGTGTTGGAAAAGGTGCTGGCCCAACGTGGGCTGGCCCTGGGCATCTGTTGCCATCCCTATGACATGTGCACCGAGCTAATTGCCCGGGAACTGGGCGTCATTGTCACCGATGTGGCCGGCCAACCGCTCCGGGCACCGCTCGATGTCGATGCCGATATCAGTTGGGTTGGCTATGCCAATGGGGCGATTCGCGCGCAGATTGAGCCGCTCTTGCAACAAGCATTGCGCACACGTGGTTTGCTCTGAGAGTTGTTTACGGCTCACGCGCCATCCCAAGACTCATTCATGCGCCCAACCGTCGGTAGATGTCGGCCAGGGGGCTGTTGCCTTCTGTTCCACCATTTCGTCGTTTTGAACCAATTGAGGATATTCGTTATGTATCAGATAACGCAAGGCGCTACCCACAATCTCGCCGATGTTCACGAGTTTCTCGCACTGTTAAATCGGCTCAGCGACCATGATGCGGCAGCCGTCCGTACGCTCTTTGATCCCACCGATGAACTATTTGTCACGCGTGCGCCCGGTCGTTTGGATCTGATGGGTGGCATCGCCGATTACTCTGGTTCTCTTGTTTTGCAAATGCCAACTGCCGAGGCGACCTTTGCCGCACTGCAAAAGGCCACGGAGCCGACGTTGGAGATTATCAGCCTGAACTCCGAATATGGGGGACGTCCTTCACTCTTTACGATGCCCCTAACCGATTTCATTGACGATGGCCATCCAATTGCCTATGGCCTGGCCCAGCGCTATTTCAAACGGGTGCCGCAGAGTGCCTGGGCCGCTTATGCGGCCGGCGCATTTCTCGTGCTCATGCATGAAAAGGGGCTACAATTTGCGAATGGCGCCCGCATTCTCATTCACTCCGCCGTTCCTTCGGGCAAGGGGGTCAGCTCCTCGGCCGCGATTGAAGTCGCCGTAATGGCGGCTGTGGCCGCGGCCTTTGACATCGTGTTGGAGAGCCGTGAGTTGGCGATTCTCTGCCAAAAGGTGGAAAATCTCGTGGTTGGCGCACCCTGTGGCATTATGGACCAGATGAGTTCGGCTTGCGGGGAAGCGCATCAACTATTGGCGTTGCTCTGCCAACCGGCCGAAATCCAAGGGCTCGTCTCGATCCCAGCCGAGTTAGCGGTTTGGGGAATCGACTCAGGCATTCGCCACGCCGTCTCCGGTGCCGACTATGGTTCTGTGCGCGTGGGCGCGTTTATGGGTTACCGTATCCTTCAAGAGTTGGCCGGCACCGACTGGGAGGGCTATCTTTCCAACCTGACGCCGTCGTACTTTGAACAGGAGTTTGCCGCCGAGTTGCCGATCACCATGACGGGCGAAGCGTTTATTGCCGAGTATGGCACGACAACGGATACGGTCACGGTGGTCGAGCCTGACCGCACCTATGCCGTCCTCAAACCAACGGCCCATCCGATCTACGAGCACTTTCGCGTGCGCACCTTTGCCCGTCTTTTGCAGGGTGATGCGCTGGCCAATGCTCCCCAGTTGGGTGAACTGATGTACCAATCGCATGCCAGCTATTCGGCCTGTGGTCTCGGTTCAGATGGCACCGACGCGCTGGTCCGGCTGGCACGCAAGGCAGGGATTGCACAGGGCATCTATGGGGCCAAGATTACCGGCGGCGGCAGTGGCGGCACCGTTGCCATCCTCGGTAGCGCCGATGCTGAACCGGCGGTCCAAGCTATCGCCGACGAGTATGCCGAAAAGAGCGGGCACGCGCCTTTCATCTTTCGCGGCTCCTCAATGGGCGCGGTGCAGTTTGGGTCGCTCTTGTTACGGGGCGGAGAGTGAGACAGTGGACAGTGGATAGTGGACAGTAGACAGTCGATCTCACTGTCTCACTGATACACCGCTCGCAATCGTTGCATGACGGCGGCGTTGCTGGTGACATCGGTGGAGTCGACGAACTGGTCGGCACCACCCAGATCGCTGGGTAGCGCTTTGACCTGTTCATCGCCAATCTCAGCTTTGAGCGCCTCGGCAAAGCGTCCGGCAAAGATGACCTTGTAGGGGCGATTGAAATAATCGGTGATCGTGGGTTGGACGCGTTCGGCAATGCCGAGCGCGTTTTGCATTTCGGCCAGATAGACGTAGGCTGCAACCAGGGGTTTCTGGCGTTCTTGCCACGGATGCTGATCAAGGATGGCATTGAAGATCGGCAGCAGGATGGGCGCGCAGTCCAGCTTGCCAAAGGCTGTGCCAAACCATTTGCTGTAGGGCGCGTAACGCCGTTCCAGCAAGAAGGCCAACCGCATTAACTCACGAGTTAGCCGCGCCGCCACAATGTGCGAACCAAGCTCATCGCCGACCTCGCCGCAGCGCCCCATGAACGCTTCTTCCTGGGCGATGCGTGTCCACTGGGCCGCCAGCCGATAGAGCCAGATATCGTGAGGATAGTAGGCGTACTTTGCGCGCAGTTCATGCAGTTCACCCAGCCCATCGTAAAAGACGCGTCCGGCGGTCACTTCGAGCAGTTTCTGTTCTCCCAGGGTGAGCCAGTCCAGCGGGGAGAGCGGTGCATGGGGATCACGGCCCAAATAGCGTTGGAAATAGGCGGGCACGGTCACAATCTCAAGCAGATGGCGCACTTCCCCACCGCTTGAAGCCTCCATGCGTTGGGTGCCGCCATCGGCCATATCGGGTTCGCTAAAGTTTACCGCATAGCCATGAAAGGTGTGCGGCAACGTGCGGCGTAACATCTGGTCGACCGCGACCCGTTGCGCTGCGTGATCGGCAGGAGTGAGAAAGAGTTGGAGCCGTGGCCCCCAATTGTGATCGGTGGACAGTTCCGTGTCATAGCCCAGAACATCGGAGCCATAGCCAATGAGCGCGGCACTGTGGCGTAACTTCGGAAAGTGGGTTGCCAACAGCGGGCGGACGATGTCGTGATAAAATTGTTCGTTGAGGTCGAGACCAGGGATAAAGGTGGGCATTTGCTGAATTCACTATTGACTGGCAAATCTCATGTTTAACACAGCGCGCAGAGAGAGAGAGAGCAGAGAGAACATAGAGAAACTCACTGATGTACCCCGCTGTGTTCCCTGTGGCCTCTGTGGTTAAGAGGTAATCTGTCCGTCAACCAGGATGTTGATCAAGAATCTGCATCTAAAATTGCACTGACATCAATGGTTATATCATCAAGTGTTGGGGATGTCGCGAGATCGCTGCGTGCGAAGCGACCATGCTCTCGATAGCCTTTGTCGTCCAATACCAAAATGAGAATCTCACCTGTTTGTGGATTGACGATCCAATATTCGGGAATGCCGGCTTGTGCATATTCCCGACGCTTGTCAACGAGATCGCGCTTGGGATCATCCGGACTGACAACTTCGACAACCAGATCTGCTCCCGTCCAATACGCCTCTTGATTACGTGGATCATCTTTGTCGGCCAAAAAAAGAAGATCGGGTTCGCGATACTTTCCGTTCCATAAACGAAGACGAAATGGCGCGAGAACGACAATTGCACCCTTGCGTTTTGCAAATGCTCGGAATAGAACATGCAAATAACCGACGATCAGTTGATGCGTCAAAGAGGGCATCGGTAGTACCTCAATTCGTCCGTGTGAGAATTCGACCAAATGGTTAGTCTCTAGATTCAAATAGTCTTCTTCTGTCCACGCCCCTTGCGCCGGAAAGAGCAGCGCGACATCCCACGCCGGCTCGGCGTAAAGATCGGGTATCATATCGTTGGGTTTGACTCCATCCATTGATTGCCTCCACATAGGTTGTGCGCGCAGCGTGCTGACCGAACGTAGAGTAGAGTATACCATCTACAGTACTACTTTGTCGATGACCTCGCTGCTCGCTGCCAGCGTGGCTCCTTGTAACAGAATGCAATTTTGGAGCAGACAGTCGTTCTCTATCCGGCAGTCGGCCTCGATATAGACGTTCGGCCCGATGACACAACGCTCCCCGATCTGCACCCCGGGATCGATACGGACAGGAGGAACGATCCGCACGGGGTCACCCTGCTGGCCGCCGTGGTTTACTCCTTGGTCGGGTTCCGCCGTGAGATAGTGACGATTCAATTCGAGCAGATCGTCAACATTGGTGAGTTGCCAGCGCTCCGCTGTCTGCACTCCGGTAACGCGGCCGGCATCCTCAATCATCATTTGGATGGCATCTTGCAACTCATATTCACCTCGGGCGGAGGGTTGGACGCGAGGCAAATAGTCGAGCAGCTTATGGGTGAAGACGTAGAGCGGCAGGCTAGCGATATTGGAGGGAGCCTCCGCCGGCTGTGGTTTCTCGACAATGCGTTGGATCCAATTTCCCGTTTGGTCAAAAGCCACAATGCCCGTTGTGGCCGATTGGGCGATATCGATCGCCATCAAGCTGAGTACGGCGTTGGCCTGCTCTGTTCTCTGTTTGTCGATGAGCGCAGCAATATGTGCGGTCGGCACCAGGTTGTCGCAGGCCGACATGAGAAAGTTGCCATGGATGTAGGGTGCCAGCAGGGTCAATGCGTGTGCCATGCCCAATCGTTCCTGTTGGACAACAAATTTGACCGTCACTTCGTCTATCCCTTGAAGACCGGCGCACGCTGATTGCAGATAGCGTTCGAAATAGGGCTGGATATCTCGGTCATCCGGGCTGATGAGGAGTAAAATGTCGCGGATACCATTTTGCACGAAGAGATCAAAGACCCGCGCCACAATCGGTTTGCCGGCCACCGGGGCCATTGCCTTGGTCCGCGCCGGTGTTACCGGCTGGAGTCGCGTACCTTTGCCGGCCGCGAGGATAATACCTTGCATAGACATGGGGTTACACTCGAAATCCTGTTGGTTAATCATTGTCTATTTGTCACTACTCAGCTTTAACTATAACAAATTCTCGTAACACGTGAAAGATTTTGCAACCTCGTGCGTTATATAGACAAGCGACCGCTCACCGACACGCCATCGATTATGTAGGGCGAACTTGGATATTGGCTTCCCCACACACCCGGCGTGACACAACTCAGGAGTTGGCATGTCCTCCCAAACTGTAGATGAACCGAGGCCCGATGTATCATCGGCACAACCCATATCGGAACGCGACCTGATCACCGCGGCCAAAGTCGATCCGGCAGCCTTTGCACAGCTCTACGATAGCTATATCGACCGCGTCTACGGCTTTGTGCGTCGGCGCACGTTGGAAGATGCGGTGGCCGAAGATATCACCGCGCTCACCTTTGAAAAGGCGTTGCGGGCCTTGCCGGGCTACGAACCGCGCGGCGTCAGCTTTGGCGCTTGGCTCTATCGCATTGCGCGCAACGAACTGATCAGCTATCAGCGCAAACAGCGTTGGTTCACCTTTCTGCGCCCCAATCACGCCAGCCCGCTCAACCTCGACTGGCTGGTCGAACGCAATGAAGAAGTGGCCGAGTTGCGGCAGGCACTGGTGAAACTATTCGCATCGCCCGTGCTCAGCAGTGGGAAGGCAAATCAAAACTCACCGTTGCAACAGAAGCCATCGTCGCGCTCATGGATCACCTATCTATGAGAATCGGATTATCTTTCTCACCGATGCCCAACCGAACAGCGGGTTGCGCCGGACTATCGGGCGCTCTTTGCGGAATGCCAGCGCTACTTTGTCAACGAGATGGGGGCCATTGGCGACGGGACCCTGACACAGGAAGTGATAGTGTTGGAGAAATTGAGCAATCAATAGCGTGGGGTTTCAGTGGAGGACGAGTTTTGTTTGCGCGTGGGGCCACGGTACACCATGGCCCCACGCCGTCGCAGCGTGCTACTGGTGGGGTTCTACCGCAATTTCACCCAAGACGGCCCCACTGCTGCTCGTCCCGTCGGTCAGCGTCACCGGCAACACCTGTTGTGTCCCATTGCCGTCGACGCTGTACATGGTAACGTAGATGCTGTACGGCCCCGGTCGTGCCTCGCCGTTGATCGGCACGTAATAGCGGTCGTAGAGGCGATCGCCCGGCACCCAGGTGGTGGTGGGGAAGCGGTTGCAACCCGGTTCGCCGTCGCGCTGGCCCGCTTTGGTGGCATCGCGCAAGTCGATAATTTGGATGGAGACGTAGTAATCCGTCGTTAGGTGAGTCGTTGTTGCCCAATAGAGTTCAACCTTCAACTCACCACCGGGAGCAACGCTCTGCTGATCCACCTGGTAGCCGACTAGCGTAATCTGGTCACCAAAGCGGATGGCGGTCGGGTTGGGGATCGGCTGAGCGCCGAGGGGACCGTTGCGGGTAAAGGGCGCGGTGAGTTGCTTGTTGTAGTAGTCAATGTACTCCTCCGACCGCAAGGTGTAGGGCATCCCCGGTCCCTGCAATGCGGACGCATCACGGCGTACATAGATCTCCATGTGCGGCGCATCATTGGCCGTGACCGTGCCCCAAAGCAGATACTTCTCTTCCAAGAGGCGGCGTTGTTCGTCGACAAGGGGGCGGTCGACCGGCAACGGGTAAGGAACGAGCAAGTAGTATTTGCCTTCGTCGCGCGGGCAGTACTCCTCCCCGCGCAGATACCAATCGGGCACCATGCTGAAGCGATCGTTGGTGTCAAAGCGCCCCTGCAGAACGCCCTGATCATAGAGTGTCGCCACCGTTTTCCAGCCGTTGCGGATCGGGAAGCCGAAGATCGACTCAAAGGCCGGCGAGTCGTAGCTTGTCCAATAGCCGGCGGGGCGGTTCTCATCCCAGGTACGCAACACCTCGACCCTGTTCACCACAAAGAGCTGACGCACGTAGTTGCCGAAGATCAAGACGAGAAGAACAAGCACCGGCGCCATCACCAATCGTACTGTCCGGGCACCCAGCCGCTCTCTGATCGCCTCCCACAACTGCCCCACAACCAGCCCGCTGACCAACGCCCAAGGAACAAAGAAGACATAGACATGTGTACCCGGCTTACGCACGAAAAAGAGCACGCCGATGATGGTCATGCCAAACCAGAGCCACACCGTGCGCTCGGCGGCAGGCAGACGACGTGTCAGCCAGGCCGGTAGAAAACAGAGGCCAACCAACAGCGGGGCCAGGCGCAGGGGCAGATCGACAAACGCGACGGGTGCCAAGACCATCGCCGTGACAACGCCGAGCAAGAGCACCGTTAACGCAGTGGCCAGGGGACGGGATCGATAGCGCCAATAGAGCACCAACAAGCCGCCCAGCGTCAGCGCCACCAGTGTCCAGAAATAGTAGGAACTGCTGTAGAGCGTTGAGCGCCCCGCGATCACCATAAGCCCTTCCGGGATGGTATGGCCGGCCAGCCGGTAGCCAACGAGGTAGTAGTAGGTGTCGCGGAAGAATTCAGGGTCAAGCAGGAACGGGATATAAAAGGCGGCAACGACAACAAAGCCGACCAAGAGCGGATACCCCAGCAAGCGGACCACATGTCCCGTCTTGCCCGCTGCGGATCCTTCCTGCACTTGCCAGAGACAGCAGAGCAGCCAGGCGGCGGGGATCCCGGCGATCACCGCTTCGTAGTGGTAGAGCAAGCCTGTCGCGAGTAGAAGTGCGGCCACAAGCAGATAGCGACCGGCACTGCGGTGGCGGTCGACGGCCCGCTGCATCACGAGCACGGTGAGCACAGTCAGTAGAAAGATGGCACTCTGATACTGCAACATGCGTCCAAAGGCCATGAGATAGCCATCCACCGCCACCATCGCCCCGGCCCACCAACCGGCTACCGGACCAAACCAGCGTCGCCCAAGTAAATAGACAACGAGAACGCCTACCCAACTGGCAAAGGCAAAGGGCAGATGCGCGGTGTATTCGGTTAACTCACCGGTCAACAGATAGAAGATTACCCCGGTGAGAATTTCACCCGGTCCTTTTTTGTGGACAAAGAGCGCCCGCTCCCAGCCCTGGATCACATCGACGCCGCGCAGCGCAACCAACGCTTCATCGCCATGCAACTCGGCGTAGCCGATGTTGGTAAAGCGTAGATAGGCTGCCCCGAGCAGGAGCAGCAGCAGCGCCACCATCGGCCAACTCGTCAACGGTGTTGGCAACGACGGGCTGGGAAGCGGTGCTTTGCGGATCTGCTGCCAGTGGGCAAGCGCCAGCACGACGGTGACACCGTCAAAGGTCAACAGTACCTGACCAAAGCTAAGCCCTCCCGGCAGGTAACTCAGCCCCAGCCCCAGCACAACCATGAGCGCAAAGCCGAGACCAACCCCATAGACAAAGCGTTCGCCCAAAAGCGGCGCGTCGATCCGGTTGCCAATGAGCAAGCGCATCAACAACAATCCAGGAATTATCACTGCCAACCCCAGCGCCGCCCAACTCTGGGGCACATTGGGAATGGACAGGAGTAGCAGCAGGTTGCAGATCACCCCTGCACTCACCAGGCCGAGCAGCAGTAGCCAGGGTTGATAACGGTAAATAGGGGTTCGAGCAAGAAAGAGACGGAACATTGTGCAAAGATCGTTCGGTTGTAAAGACAAGAACCATTCCTACCTATTGTACCCATCTTTGTTGCTCTGTAACAAACTGCTGCATGGCACAAAAAAGCCGCCGGCGTGCGACTGTGTGTCCCACCCCGGCGGCCCGTTCTATTTGCTGACGAAAGAGTACGCTTTCCTAACCGCCAATCAAGGGCAGATAGTAGAAGTGACTTGGACCGACTTCCTGACCTTCTTCGCCAACCGGTTCCGTCAGGTATTCTGCGCCGGCGTTAGCCGTGGGGATCGCCTGTTCACTGGCCGCGCTAACGAGCAACTGCCGTTCAAACTTGATAATAGTGGAGTTGGAATCAATGGAGCCCAACAACACGAGCTTGTCATTGTTCCCTTCTTGGCGACTCGCTGGGTTATCGCGCTCATCACCAGTGATATCAAGCAAGAAGGGCACCGGATCCAGAATCACAAGGCCAACGGTATCGTTGCCATAGCCGGCGGCAAGGCCCGCAAAGGCCGGCTTGCCGCTCGTGTCGCGCCATCCATTGCGGAGG
>ERZ795053.4280-NODE-4280-length-15565-cov-10.328304_pt1 | contig 15565 bp, 11 predicted proteins | sample MGYA00375137_ERZ795053 | MGnify/ENA primary metagenome ERZ795053 (study PRJEB30182, sample SAMN05720284) | activated sludge metagenome | isolation source: Anaerobic digester | place: Hong Kong | collected 2014-12-17 ...
GGGACCGGCACGAGGGCGGTCGCCAAGGCCATCGGGACCCTGCGCCTCGGCGTCTATTTCTCGCTCGGCGCCGGACCGACCGGCCTGTTCGCCCTGCTGACCGGGCAGCGGCCCGTCGCCAGCCTAGCTTGGAGCGCGGGCGCCGGCCTGTTCATCGCGGCGCTCTCGAAGGCGCTGCGCGCCTTTATCCGCAAGGACCTGGACTCGTCGATCAAGCCCGCCGAGTTCATCATGGACGAGGCCGTGGTCACGGTGCCGGTGCTGCCCGGCGAGATGGGAAAGGCGACGGTCCGCAGCTACGGCAAGGAGACCGAGCTGTACGTGCGGTCGAGGGACGCCGCCGCGGCCTTCCCGAAGGGCAGCGCCGTGCGCATCGTCGATTTCGACGACGACTGCTACTGGATCGAGCCGGCGTGATAGTCTATACGCGTATATGAATACGGTTAGATAAAAAGGAGGGGCAGGGATGCTCAGCGAATTCTTCTCCAGCTTCCGGGGCGTACTGTTCGGGGGCCTCGGCGTAGTCGCTTTCGTGGCCCTGGTCGGGCTGCTCAAGGCGACCATACGCGTCGCCTCGCCGGACCGCATACTCGTCGTGACCGGCAGGAAGACCAAGCGGCACGGCCGCGAGTTCGGTTTCACGGTCGACCGCGGCCGGACGGTGGTCATTCCTTACTTCCAGGCCGTCGGCACGCTCGACCTGGGCGTGTTCCCGATCAACGTGCGGGTCGAGGGCGTGAACAGCGCCAACGGCATCACGATGGGCGCCGACGCCACGGCCTGCGTCTGCATCGACGACGACGACGAGGCTATGCTCTACAGCGCCGTCGAGCGCCTGATGGGCAAGGACGTGCGCCAGATACACGAGCAGATCCAGCAGACCCTCGTCGGCAACTTCCGCGGCGCGCTCAACAAGGCCACGCCGCTCCAGGCGATAGGCATGGAGGACGTCAACTCCGACGACGGCAACGCGCCGGCCGACCTCGGGGAGCGGGCGCAGTTCCGCGCCGAGCTGCTCGCCGACATCAACTCGGACCTGCGCTCCTTCGGCATGAAGGTCGTCTCCGTGTCTCTCCAGAAGATCTGGGACACCTCGAACTATATAGCCAACCTCGCCCAGAAGACGCTCGCCGAGAAGCGCCAGGCGGTCGAGATCGAGGAGTCGAGGCTGCGAGCCATAGCGGAGCAGGCCGAGAGCGAGGCGCGCAAGCGAATCGAGGTGGCCAAGAGCCAGGCCGACGAGGCGATCATCAGCGCGCGCCAGGAGCTCGAGGTGTACCGCCGCGAGTCGTCCGGCCTGATCGAGGAGGCCAAGCTCAAGGCCGACCAGGCGATAGCCGAGGCGAGGAACGCCGGCGAGTCGGCGGTACAGGCCCAGCTCGTCGAGCTGCAGAAGCTGCGCAACCAGTCGGCCGTCACGCTGGTCGCGGCCGCCCGCGAGGAGGCCGCCAGGATACTCGCCGAGGGCGAGCGCTCGGCCGTATCGATACGGCAGACGGCCCATAACGAGGTGCTCAAGTCCAAGTCCGGGCTGCTGGCCGCCTACGGCGACGACGCGTCGAGCGTCATGTTCCTGCAGCAGAAGCTGCCCGAGCTGTACGAGGCCTACATGGCCGCGACGGAGTCCGGGGCGGTGGACAACCTCGTCGTGATGAACGACGAGGAGGGCTTCTCGGGGGCGGTCAACCGCGGCCCGAGGGCCTTCGCCGACTTCCTGCGTACCTTCGCCGACGCGTTCGGCGTCGACGTGCGCTCGCTGGCCATGCCGGGGGCGGCCGCCTCCGAGGGGGTGTCGAAATGATAGCGTTCGTAATCGCCCTGGGCGGGCTGGTAGGCGTCACGATCCTGATCCAGCTCCTGACCAATATGAAGATCGTCGGCGGCAACGAGCTCGGCATCGTGACCGGCTCCGGCGGCGACAAGGGCTTCAGGACCCTGTCCGGCGGGCGGGCCTTCATCATCCCGCTCCTGCAGCGATTCAGCAAGTTCGACCTGACGCCCATTACGATAGAGGTGGTCGTCGACTCGGCGATAGCGGCCGGCATCGTGCCGCTCAACGTCAAGGCGACGGTGTCGTTCGCGATAGCCGGCAACGACACGGGCCGCTCCCACGCGGTGACGCGCATCCTGGACATCGCGTCGAACCGCGAGAACCTGACCAAGATAGCCGGCGACATCATCGAGGGCCACCTGCGCGATTCCATCGCGTCGATGACCCCCGAGCAGGTGATGAAGGACAAGGACATCCTCGTCGCCAAGATGATCAACGTCTGCAAGAACGACCTCGAGAACATCGGGCTCGAGATAACGACGATGAACATCGCCGACGTCGACGACCACCGGCTGCCGGGCGTCGAGGAGCCGGACCTGTACATCGCCCTGCTCAAGCGCATCCAGTCCGCCAACGCCGAGACCAAGGCCCGCCAGGCGCAGGCCGAGGCGAGGGCGGCGAGCGCCGAGCAGGCCGAGGCCAGGCGCGCCGAGACCGAGGTCAAGAACCTGGGCAACGAGCTGACGAGGCTCAAGGCCGAGGTGCGCGTGAAGCTGGCCGAGGAGGCGCAGCGCCAGAAGGTCGGGGTCGAGCAGGAATCCGCCGGCGCGCGCGCGCGCGTCTCGGGCTACAAGGCCGAGCTCGAGGCCGAGAAGCAGAACATCGAGATGCTCAGGAACCGCTACCGGGCCGAGATCGTCACGCCGGCGCTCGCCGAGAAGGAGAAGGCGATCCTCGAGGCGAAGGCCGAGGTCGCCGGCTGGCGCGAGGTCGCCGAGGCCGAGCTTGAGCAGCTGGCGGTGACGCTCGAGACGATGAAGTCCGCCGGAACCGAGGCGAGGCGGGCCTGGATCATCGACAACTTCGAGAAGCTGTTCGAGCCGTTCGCCAAGACGCTCGCGCTCTATCCGACCGACCACGTCTCGGTGGTGACCGGCTCGGGCGGGGACCGGGAGCCGATCTCCGCGATCCACCCGAACGCGGTGGCGGCCGCCCGCAACGATATCGTCGCGGCCGCCCTCGAGGGCATGACCAAGCCGGCCGCGGGACTGGCCGACCTGGGCAGGAAGGGCTAGCGGGAGGCGGCCGCCTTGGCCGCCTTCGCGGCCCTGGCTGCGGCGAACCTCGGCTTGTCGGCGTACATGCGCCGGTCGGCTATCATCAGGAGCTCGGCAAGGTCTGGGTAGACCGGGCCAGAGCAGCCTACCGCGCCGACCGCCGCCGACAGCCGCACGGTCGCCGACCCGGCCGTGATGGTCGCCGCGCCGACGAGCCGCCTGAGCTTCAGCGCGGCGGCCGTCGCCCCATCCTCGTCGGTCTCCGGCAGCACGAACGCGAACTCGTCGCCGCCTAGGCGGCTGACCAGGTCGCATGACCGCAGCTCGTCGACGCATAGCCCGGCGACGAGCCTCAGCGCATCGTCGCCGGCCTGGTGGCCGTAGCCGTCGTTGATGCCCTTGAAGCGGTTCATGTCCAGTATGGCGAAGCCTATCGGCCGGCCGTGCCGCCTGGCCCGCTCGAGCTCGGCCTCCGCGACCTCGTAGAAGCGGCGGCGATTGGCCACCCTCGTCAGGTCGTCGAGCGAGGCGAGCTGGCTCAGCTTCTCCTGCAGGCTGACCTGGGCGCTGACGTCGTGCAGGATCAGGAGCGAGCCGAGCTCATCGCCGAAGCCTATCCTGAAACGCGACAGGTGGGCCTCGAAGCGCCGCTCGTCGCCGTATATCTCTATGGTCGCGGGCCCGGCCGAGGAGCCGTCGGCCAGGCCGCGCAGGCCGGGGCAGCGGGCCGCCAGGCCCTCGAGCGTCGGGGCCCGCTCAGCGCCGAGGGCCGGGAACAGGGCCGCCGCCGCCCGGTTGAAGTCCTCCGCCGAACCGTCGTCGTCGAAGACTATCGCCGCGTCCCTCATGTGCTCGAAGACCAGGTCGCGAGCGATAGGATGCAGGTTGAATAGGCGGTACCTGAAGAAGCCGGCGCCGTAGAGCAGCCCGGTCAGCGCGAACGCGATGGGGGCCAGGTCGAGCGGTATCGGCAGGACCCCGGCTATCGTCACCGCGTTGGCCGCGAGCGGGATCAGCGTGCCCGCGAGCATCAGGGTAGCCTGGATGCGTCGCGAGCTCGTTCCCATCAGCGAATTCCTGGCGAAGACGGCCGCCCCGAACAGGAAGATCCCCGTTACGTAGACCCGATGGACGTAGAACCAGGGACCCGAGCGATATTCGAGGATGGCCAGCCCGTCGCGCAGCGATACCGACATGTTCTGGTAGAGCAGGCCGTTCCCGGAGGCCGTAGCGGCCATCGCTATCGAAATCGACGGGACCAGCGCCAAGAGCCAGGCCTGCCAGGCCTTGGCGCGATACGACCCGACGTAGTCCATGATGATGAGGACCATCGACAGTACCAGGGCGGCGACGGCGGCGTATTCGAAGGGTAGGCATAGCAGGATGCCGGCTAGGCTTTCCTGATGGAGTTCCAGCAAATAGACGAAGGAATAGGCCGTGATAGCGTAGCACATAGCCGGAAACGAGAAGGGCCGGCGCTTGCGGATCGAGCGCAGCGTGCCCGCCAGGCCGATGAAGAGGCTGAGTAGGATCGATGCGACCAGCGATACCAGTACGATCGTTCTCATGCTACGTTCCGGCTACCCTATCAGCATAGGCCGGCTTAGGCGGCGATGCAAGGCCGCCTAAGCCGAAACCTCTCGGATCGCTAGAACCTGTACGTGAACCGGCCCGATATCGACGAGGCGCCGGAGTTGGAGAACTCGGCTTTCTTGAAGCCGTAGAGCACGTCGTCGTCGATGGTCGATATGCCCGAACCGGTCTCGATATGGACCGCCTCGAGCGTCGGCGTGCCGTCCGGCCCCGGAGCCGAGACCTTGAACAGGATGACGACCGGCCTGAGCCTATTGGACGTCTTATACTCTGCGTTCTTGACGTCGTAGCCGGCTTCCTCGAGCATGATCCAGAGCGACGGTCGCGATTCGTAGTCCGGCTGCCTGTTCTTCTTGAGCTTCCAGCCCGTTCCGGACCGCTCGTAGGACTTGGCGAACGCGGCCTTGCGGCCGTCGGCCGTGCCGGGCAGCCCGGCCTGGTCAGGTATTGCTTCGTACATCGACGCCGGTACCTCGAACGGCAGCGGCATATATAGCCAGATCGGCACGTAGAGGCTGCGCCCGACCACGCCCGAGCCCGAGAGGAAGGTCATGTCGTAGGAATTGCCGCTCTCCGAGCCGCGTATGACCACGGGCTCGGGGGCCGGCGGCGCGGCGGGCTTGGGCGCCGGAGCCGGCTGGGCGACCGGCGTCGGCTTGGCGACCGGCTTCGCGGCCGCCTGCGGGGCCGGCGCGGCGGGCGCCGGAGGCACTGGCGTGACTGCCGCCGGGGCCTCCGGCAGGCTCTCGGCGGGAGGGCTGGCAGGCGGCGGTTCCGCCTCTACCGGCCGCGGCGCGTCGCGCCCGTCGGGCGAGCCGAGCCGTACGACGATCGGCCCCGAGAAGTCGGCCAGGTCCTGCACGGCGAACAGCGACAGGATGGCGGCTACGCCGAACAGCAGGAGATAGGCCCCGAGCGCCGAGGATACCGCCACGGCCGCGCGCTTACGCTCGCGCTCGCGCAGCCACTCGTCTCGGGCGCTCGTCACGGGGCCGCCTCGCCGGAGGGCCGGGTGGACAGGCCGACCGAGTCGACGCCGTTCTTCCGGAGCGAGTCGAGCAGCGTGACGACCAGCTGGTACGGCGCCTCGGCGCCGGCCTCGAGTACCGCCTGCACCTCGTCGACCTGCTTGCCCTCGAGCTCCAGCTTTATAACCGACTCGGCGCCCTCGGCGGTGGTCCGCGTCTTGTTGACGTAGACCTCGTCCTCGGATACGGCGACGACCGACAGCTCGGTGATGGTGATAGCGGTCGCGGTGCCGGAGTCGGGTAGTTGCAGCTCTATGCCCGGCGCGGTCTTGAAGGTGCTGGATATCATGAAGAAGATGACCAGCTGGAAGATGATGTCGATCAGCGGCGTCAGGTCTATGTTTATCTGGGGCTTGAGCCTTCGTTCTATCGTCATGCGCCGGCTCCCCGGGCCGCGTCTTCCTTGACCGCGGCGGCGGCCGACGCCAGCCCGCGGCGCTTGCCGGAGTTGATCATCATGACGAGGGCGGTCACCTGGTTCTCCATCTTGAGGAGGATCAGGTTGACCTTGGTTACGAGCAGGTTATAGAAGATCACCGCGGGCACGGCCACCACGATGCCCCCTACCGTGGTGATCAGCGCCTCCGAGATGCCCTTGGCCAGGATGGACGGGTCGGCGACCGACCCGAAGCGGCCGAGCACGCCGAAGGCCTTCATGGTGCCGGTCACGGTGCCGAGCAGGCCGAGGAGCGGGGCTATGTGCGCTATCGTGCCGAGCGTCGACACGTTGCGCTCGAGCCTCGGCACTTCCTGGGCGGCGGCGTCCTTGAGCACCTCCTTCTGGGCCGACTCGGGGTATGAGCGGTACTCGATGCCGACCTTGATCAGAGCCGAGAGCGGCGACTCGTTGTTGTCGCAGATCGACAGCGCCTCGTCGAAATGCCCCTTCTCGACCGACGCCTTGACCCGCTGGAACAGCTTGTCCTCGTCGGTCTTGATGCTCCTGAAGTAGAGGACGCGCTCGATGATGATCGCCAGGCCGACGACCGATAGCGCCATGATGACCCAGAGTATGATTCCGCCCTTGACTATGAAATCGAGCATGCGTGCCTCCGTACGTATGAGTATCGTCGTATAGCGCTCAAGCAAACGCAGAGCCTACTCGATACTATCGCGCTATTATCGATAGGAGAAGGTTCCGACGGCAAAAAAACGCTTAAATGCGAGAAAAAGGCCGAAGCGCGAAGGCTCCGGCCCCTGGGCACGCTATCCGCCGGGCCTAGCTTCCCTTGTGGGCCCTGGCCAGGGCCGCGACGTCGAGTATCAGCGCGATGCCGCCGTCGGCGAGTATCGCGGCGCCGGATACGCCGGCAGCGTAGCGGGCGATCTCGCCGATGGGCTTGATGACGGTCTGGTAGCCGCCGAGCACCTGGTCGAAGCCGATGGCCAGCTTCGACTCGAACACGCTGACGATGACGACCTCTTCCCTGAGCGGCGGCTCCTCGTCCTCGCCGAACAGGTCCCGCGACGAGACGTAGGGGACGAAGTCCTTGCCCCTGACGATCAGGCGCTCCGGTTCCGGCGGGCGCTCCCGCTCGAAGCACGAATCCACCGACGATAGCGGGATGACGAACATGCGCCGACCCGACCGCACGAGGAAGCCGTCTATGATCGCCAGCGTCAGCGGGATGTCCAAGCAGAATTCCGTGCCCAGGCCGTACTGCGACTTGACAGCGAGCGTGCCCCCGAGCTGGTCGATGGCCGTCTTTACCACGTCGAGGCCGACGCCGCGGCCCGATACGTTCGAGATGACGTCGGCGGTGGAGAAACCGGGCTTGAAGATCAGCTGGTCTATCTCCTCGTCGGCCAGCTTGGCGTCCGGCGGCACGATGCCGCGGTCGATCGCCTTCTTGAGTATCTTCTCGCGGTTCAGCCCGCGGCCGTCGTCGGCGACGCTGATGCGCACGAACGCGCCGGCGTGCTGCGCCTTCATCGTGATCGTGCCGCAGGACGGCTTCTTGGCGGCGGCGCGGTCCCCGGTCGCCTCGAGGCCGTGGTCGGCGGCGTTACGTACGAGGTGCACGAGCGGGTCGTTCAGCACGTCTATCACCGACTTGTCTATCTCGGTCTCGCCGCCCTCGAACCGTATCTCCAGCTCCTTGCCCAGGTTCTTGGATAGGTCGCGGGCGAGGCGCTTGAACTTTGAGAACAGGGATTCGACCGGCACGAGCCTGAGCTCCATCGCGGTGGCCCGCAGCTCGCCCGCGAGGCGCTTCACGTAGTCGCTGATGCCGTGAAGGTGGCGGTCGGCCGAGTCCCTGACCGTCTGGGACAGCTGGGCCTGTACGGTCACGAGCTCCCCGACGAGGTTCAGGAGGCCGTCGAGCTTCTCGGACCGTATGCGTATGGTCTTGCGCTCGGTATCGTCCTTGGCGGCCTTGACGATGTTCCTGGCGTGCTCCTGCTCGAACAGCGCGTCCTCGACCGCGGCCTGGGGGGTGCCCAGGTCCTTGACGAGGATCTCGCCGATCGGCCGCTGCCGCGACAGCGCCTCGTCGATCGCGCTCGCGGGCAGGCGCTTGGCCGCCAGTATCTCGCCGAGCTTGCGCACCTCGTCGCCGTCCATCACGTCGTCGTGGTCGATCCGCTCTATGCTCAGCTCGGAGCCGCCCTCCTCGAAGATGAACACGTCGCGCAGGGCGCTCTCGGGCGCCGTCGTGGTCAGGAGCGCGGTCCAGCGCAGGTAGCACGACTCGGGGTCGATCGACGACAGGGGCGGGATGTCACGGCAGTCGCAGCGGACGCTGGCCTCTCCCAGCTCCCGGAGCTCCCGGATCAGAGACTCGGGCTTGACGCCGCGGCGGTACGCGTCTGCCGACGGCTTGAACTCGATGCGGTAGGTGGAGAAGTCGTCGCGATTGGATGCGTCCATCGTCCGCTTGGCCTCGGGCGCTTTCTTAGGCTCCGCCGGGGCGACGGCCTTTCCGGCGAGGGCGGCGAGGGTGGCTATCAGGTCCTCCCGCTCCTCGGCCGACGCCGTCTCGGGCGAGTCGAGCAGCGTACGGATGTGGTCGCGCGAGCGTAGCACCGCGTCCGACAGCTCCGGCGTCGCCGGTAGCGACGCGCTCCTGAAATGGTCGAGCGCCGCCTCGACCTCGTGGGCGAACGCGCCGACGGCGTCGAAACCGAACATCGACGCCGAGCCCTTGATCGAGTGGAGGGCCCTGAACGCGGCGTTCATCGCCTCGACGTCGGACGGATTCCGTTCCAGCTCCAGGAGGTGCTCCTCGAGGCCGTCGAGCAGCTCGTGGGCCTCGTCCAGGAAGGTCTCTATCAGCTTATCGTTCATGCCTCGCCTCCGGCCTTCGTCGGGTTCTTCCTGGAGCCCAGCGCGCAATCCTCCTGGAATTTATCGCAGGCCAGCATGGCCATCGAGGAGGTCGCGTCGCCCATGCCTACGACGGATACCTCTATCCCCTCGCTTGTCGCCTCGAGCTTGAACGCGGCGATCAGCTGCGCGAACGAAGAGTCCGCCTGCCGCGTATCGCTCAGGTCGAGCACGACCCTGGCCCCGCGGCCGGTTCCCTTGAGCGCGGAGACGAGCTCGTCGCGCAGGTCCTTGACGTTCGCGACGGTAGCGTCTTCCGGCGTCTTGATCGTTATATCAAGCATGGCGGCCTCCCTCGCCCGCGGAGAAGAGCGATTCCTTCGAGGCCAGCTCAGCGAGGTTGATGATGGAATGCCGTACGCCTCCGATGAAGCAGAAGCCGTCGAACAGCTTGGTGGCGTCGTTCGGCAGGAAATTGGGCACCGGGGAGATCTCGTCGTCCTCCAGGTTGACGACCTTGCCTATCCTGTCGGCCTGCAGGCCGATGAAGGGCAGGAGAGTCCCGTTCTCCGCCTCGAAGATAACGATGCCGCCTTCCTCGTCCTCGTCCTCGAGCTCGGCCGCTGGAACCGCCTTTTCCCGTTCGAGCGGCTCCGCGGGATCCGCCGCTGGCTTGGGCTTCTTGGCGAGGCGGTCGTCCTCGACCTTGGTCCGCCGTAGCGTCTCGCGGGGGTCGAATACGGGAACCACGTTGCCGCGCACATTCGTTAGCCCGGTGACGAGCGTCGAGCCATGGGGTAACGGCGTGATAGCCTGGGGGTCCAGGACCGAGTTGACGTGCTCCACGGGTACTCCGTACCTCCGCCCGTCCATCTCGAACGTCAGGTATTGTCGCATACGCTATCCTCCGGCGTCATTCGAGCCGTTCTCGTCCGCTAAGCTTGAAGAACGTGACGGCGTTCTTCAGCTTGGCGGCCTGGGCGGCGAGGCCCTCGGTCGTCTCGGCTACCATCATCGCCTGGCTCGATATCTCCTCGCTCGTCGCGCTGAATTCCTCGGAGATGGACGCGTTCTGCTGGATTACCGTGTCGAGTTGGGCGATGGCCTGGTTGATCTGCTGGGTGCCCGTGTCCTGCTCGCGGCTGGCCACGCTGATCTCCTGCACCAGCTCCGCGGTCTTCTGGATATCGGGGACCATGCTCTGGAGCATCAGCCCGGCCTTCTCCGCCACGTCGACGCTCTGCTTCGATAGCTCCGATATCTCCCGTGCGGCAGTCTTTGAGCGCTCGGCGAGCTTGCCGACCTCGCTGGCGACGACGGCGAAGCCCTTACCGTGCTCGCCGGCGCGGGCCGCCTCGATACTCGCGTTGAGCGACAGCATGTTGGTCGAGCGGGCTATCTCCTCGATTATCGCGGTCTTCTCGGCTATCTGCCGCATCGCGACGACGGTCTGGGCGACGGCCTCGGCGCCCTGCCTGGCGTCGCCGGCGGCCTTGGTCGCTATCTTCTCGGTCTGGAACGAGTTGTCGGCGTTCTGCCGGATATTGGCCGCCATCTCCTCGACGCTGGCCGAGACTTGCTCGGCGCTGGCGGCCTGCTCGGAGGCGCCCTGGGACAGCTGCTGGCTCGAGTCGGCTATGCCGGCTATGCCGGTCGCCATCTGCCTGGCGGCCGAGGACATATCGTCGGACTCGCTCGCGACTTTGTTGGCGGTTTCCTGCACCTCGGAGACGATGCCTGACAGCCGCTCTATCGTTGCGCTCATCGACTGGGCCAGCGTCCCGATCTCGTCCCTGCGCCGCGAGATCGCCGCGTCGGCGCTGACGCTTAGGTCCCCTGAGGCCAGCCCGAGCGCCAGCCGGTTCATCTCCATGATCGGCGCGGCGAAGCGCCTCGAGATGAACAGCACGGCTCCGGTGACGACGAGGGCCGCGAACACGGCGGTGAATAGTATCGAGCCGCCGCTCAGTCTGATGAACGACGGTACGAAGTCCGACGCGGGGCCTACGAAGACTATGGAGTAGCCGGATTGGAGTATCGGCTCCTCGGATAGCAGGGTGGGCCCGAAGGCCGGGTCGACGAAGGTCTTGACGTTATCGAGGCCCGCGACCGCCTTGACCTCCCCGGGTATCAGCGAGCCTAGTTCCTTGCCGATCGCCTGGTCGTCGGACGATACGACGACCCTGCCGGACGTGTCGAGCAGGTGGAGCCTGCTGTTCGGGCTCGGCACGGCGGACTTGAAGTCGCTGACCACCTTGTCGAGCGAGAGCGCGATGCCGGCGACGCCGATAACCGCCCGGCCCCGCCGCACCTGGGTGTTGAACCAGAGCGACGTCGACCCGAGCTGCTCGTTATAGTCGAGGTTCAAGGTCAGTTCCTTATCGGAGCCCAACACGTCGAAGAACCAGGAGTCGTCCGCCCTCGCGGGCGAAAGCACCTGGATGAGCTTGTCTCCGGAGTAGAACGAGCCGGTGCTCCGGTTGGCTATGAAGCTCGACGAGAACCCGGATCGCGACGCGTACTCGACGGCCATCGACAGTACTTTACGGCCGGTGGCGGCGTCCCGCTCGTCGCCGACCAGCCAGTCGGCCAGGAACGGATTCCTAGCCAGCGCTAGCGACACTTCCCAGCCGCGCGCGATCTCGGTCTGTATGCCCGACTTCGACGCGTCGACTATATTGTCGACGCTATCGTAGAAATTCTCCTGGATATAGCCGCGCGCCGGTATGATGCCCATAAGCAGGGACGCAGACACCCCTACGATGAGGACGATTGCTACGAACAGCGAAAAGGCGGTTCTGATCTTCAAGTTCTAGCCTCGCTTCCCTTAATCCTCGATTTAGTACTCGATGAAATCGTCATCGTCATCCCGGTCGCGCCTGGGCGCGGCCTTGAGGGTTATCGCGGTCGACGGCTTCTTTATCGCCACGCCACTTGTCGACGGCTTCCTGGCGGGCGCCGTCCCCCCTGGCGCTTTCCCCGCCGGAGCCCTGGCAGCGTGCCTGGGCGCGGCCCCCGGAGCTCTGGCTTCGCCGACCTTGAAGAAGGCCATGACCTCCTTGAGCCGCACGGCCTGGGCCGCGAGCTCCTCGGTCGTGCCCGCGACCATCGTCGCCTGGCCGGAGATCTCCTCGCTCGTCGCGCTGAACTCCTCGGACAGCGCCGCGTTCTGCTGGATCACCGTGTCCAGCTGCGCTATCGCCTGGTTGATCTGCTGGGTGCCCGTGTCCTGCTCCCGGCTCGCCACGCTGATCTCCTGCACCAGCTCAGCGGTCTTCTGGATGTCCGGGGCCATGCTCTGCAGCATCGCGCCGGCCTTCTCCGCCACGTCGACGCTCTGCTTCGACAGCGCCGATATCTCCCCGGCCGCCACCTTGGAGCGCTCGGCCAGCTTGCCCACCTCGCTCGCCACGACCGCGAAGCCCTTGCCGTGCTCGCCGGCGCGCGCCGCCTCGATGCTCGCGTTCAGCGACAGCATGTTCGTCGAGCGCGCTATCTCCTCGATGATGCCGATCTTCTCGGCTATCTGCCGCATCGCGATCACCGTCTGCGCCACCGCCTCCGCGCCCTGCCTGGCGTCGCCGGCGGCCTTGGTCGCGATCTTCTCGGTCTGGAACGAGTTGTCGGCGTTCTGCTTGATGTTCGCGCCCATCTCCTCGACGCTCGCGGAGACCTCCTCCGCGCTCGCGGCCTGCTCGGTCGCGCCCTGCGACAGCTGCTGGCTCGAGTTTGCTATGCCGGAGATGCCGGCGGCCATCTGCTGGGCCGAGGTCGATAGCTCCGTTGCGCCGGAGGATACCGAGTCGCTCGCCTCGGCTACTTCCTCGACCACCTCGCGGAGCTTAGTCACGGTCTTGTCCATCGCCCTCGCCAGGTCGCCGGTCTCGTCCTTCGGCCGCGTCCACTTGGAGTCGACAGCGATCGAGACGTCGCCAGCCGCGAGCGCGTCCGATATCCTGACGCACTCGCGCAGCGGCCGCGTGATGCCGCGGGTGATCAGGATAGACAGTACGACGGTCAGCGTCAGGGCTATGCCCGAGAATACGAGCGAGTTGATGATGGCGAACGAGGCGAATCGCAGCGTCTCGACCCTGAGGCCCTCGGCGTTGTTCATGACCAGCTCCTCGAGCTGGTTGATGGACTCGCGCATGTCGTCGAAGGCCTTGCTGGTTTCACCGAGCGCGAGGGTCAGCGCCCGGATACTGGCGCCCTCCGACTTATCGTTGGCCTCGGCCATGACCCTGTCGGCTAGTTTCTTCCAGCCCTCGTACTTCTTGACGAACTCGGCGTATAGGCGCTTCTCGTCGTCGGTGCTCGCGAGCTTCGAGTACGATTCCATGCGCGAACGGGCCTGTTCGAGGTTCTCCTTCCATGCGTCGTTCCAGCGTTCGTCCTGGCGCCCGAAGGAGCCGAGTATCAGCTGGGTCCGCTCGGCCTCGATCAGCTGGTAGAAGTCCCGGTCGGCCTGTTCCAGGTAGTCTATGGCCGGCAGCATTTCCTGCACGACCATCGTCAGGTTGGCCGTGGTCGACCTGGTGATCGAAATGGAATACGCGGTGAGTATTATAAGCAGTACGCTGATGGCCGCGAATCCAGCCGTAAGTCTGGTCCCGATTTTCATGGTGCCTCCGTAATAGATTGAATGCTAAACGCTAATACTCGATAAAATCATCATCGATAGGGTCGGACGGTTTATTCCGCTCCTTGAGGGCGATGGCGGTCGACTGCTTCTTGACCGCCACGCCCCTCGTCGCCGGTTTGGCGAGCGCTTTCTCGACCGGCGGCTCGGTCGCCGTACGGGGCGCTCGCGCGGACGAGGCGCCGGCGGGCGCGGCCCGGGCCGGCGCTCTCTCCGCGGGCCGCTCGGCGACCCGGCCGGGGGAGACTGCGGCGGCTCCGGTCGATCCTAGCTTGAAGAAGGCCATGACCTCCTTGAGCCGCACGGCCTGGGCCGCGAGCTCCTCGGTCGTGCCCGCGACCATCGTCGCCTGGCCGGAGATCTCCTCGCTCGTCGCGCTGAACTCCTCGGACAGCGCCGCGTTCTGCTGGATCACCGTGTCCAGCTGCGCTATCGCCTGGTTGATCTGCTGGGTGCCCGTGTCCTGCTCCCGGCTCGCCACGCTGATCTCCTGCACCAGCTCAGCGGTCTTCTGGATGTCCGGGGCCATGCTCTGCAGCATCGCGCCGGCCTTCTCCGCCACGTCGACGCTCTGCTTCGACAGCGCCGATATCTCCCCGGCCGCCACCTTGGAGCGCTCGGCCAGCTTGCCCACCTCGCTCGCCACGACCGCGAAGCCCTTGCCGTGCTCGCCGGCGCGCGCCGCCTCGATGCTCGCGTTCAGCGACAGCATGTTCGTCGAGCGCGCTATCTCCTCGATGATGCCGATCTTCTCGGCTATCTGCCGCATCGCGATCACCGTCTGCGCCACCGCCTCCGCGCCCTGCCTGGCGTCGCCGGCGGCCTTGGTCGCGATCTTCTCGGTCTGGAACGAGTTGTCGGCGTTCTGCTTGATGTTCGCGCCCATCTCCTCGACGCTCGCGGAGACCTCCTCCGCGCTCGCGGCCTGCTCGGTCGCGCCCTGCGACAGCTGCTGGCTCGAGTTTGCTATGCCGGAGATGCCGGCGGCCATCTGCTGGGCCGAGGTCGATAGCTCCGTTGCGCCCGAGGATACGGCGTCGGTCGTCTCCGCCACCTCCGCCACGACCTCGCGGAGCCGGGCGATCGTCGCGCCCATCGAGCGGGACAGCGTGCCGATCTCGTCGACCCTTCGCAGGGCCGAGGCGGTCACCTCTATATCCAGCCGGCCGTCCGCCAGGCTGTTGGCCGCGTCGGCGACCGACCGTATCGGCCGCGCGATAGAGCCGCCGATGATGAAGGACAGGACGACGATGATGACGATGGCCGCTACGCTGAAGGCTACGACGAGGATGGCGATGTCCCGACCGCTCGCCTGGATCTCGCTGATAGGCACGAGCACCGCTAGCGACCAGTTCGGCGTGTTCGCGACCGGGGAGGCGAATCCTTGTAGCATCGAGCCGTCGGGGCGCTTCATCCGCATCGAGACGGGCTCCCCTCGCTGCATGATACGCCCGGCCGCAGACAGGCCCTCGTATCCTAGCTCGTCGGCCTCGAGGATGTTCAGGTTCATGACGACCGTCGGATCAGGATGCGCGATGACCATGCCTGCGCCGTCGACCAGGATCGCGACGCTGTTGTCGCTCAGCTTGACGCCCGCTATCTGCTTGGAGAGGTTGTCGAGCGGTATCTGAAGGCCTACGAGCCCGTCGTTACGGCCGTTCCGCTTTATGGCGGCCGCGACGACGACGATAGGGATGCCGAGCGCCTTGGATATCACGGGGTTCGAGACGCTCAAATCGGTCTTGCCGCTCATGATGTCCTTGAAGTAATCGCGATCTGATATGTCGCCGGGCACGCCGAGCGCGGTCACGTAGTCGCCGCTCGACCACGCCACGAAGCCGCCCGCTACCTCCTGCTCGATCATCCGGTTCATGTTGATGAGCGCTCTCGTAACCTCGGCGACGTCGCCGCGTATGACCACGTCGCGTATCGCTATGTCCTGGGCGAAGCGTATGTACTTCGAGACGATGGCCCCGAGCTCGTCGGCCC
>ERZ795053.4282-NODE-4282-length-15562-cov-5.778745_pt1 | contig 15562 bp, 13 predicted proteins | sample MGYA00375137_ERZ795053 | MGnify/ENA primary metagenome ERZ795053 (study PRJEB30182, sample SAMN05720284) | activated sludge metagenome | isolation source: Anaerobic digester | place: Hong Kong | collected 2014-12-17 ...
AACGTCCCCTTCCCTTTCTTCCGGTGACTGTGGGGGTGGTCACTTCCTCCGGAGGAGCCGCCTTACAGGATATCGTAAAAGTCATCAGACGGCGGAACCCCCATGTCACGGTCCTTCTCTCTTCCTGCAGTGTCCAGGGCGAGGAAGCCCCTTCCACCATTATCAGCGCTTTGAAAAGACTGGCCTCTTTGAAAGAGGTGGATGTCATCATCCTGGGCCGGGGTGGAGGCAGCAGGGAAGACCTCTCAGCTTTTGACGACGAAGGGGTCGTCCGGGCGGTGGCTTCTTCTCCCTCGCCGGTGATCTCAGCTGTGGGTCACGAGATCGATATTTCCCTTACCGACCTGGCGGCTGATTTCAGGGCCGAGACCCCCTCAGCTGCTGCAGAACTCGCGGTAAAAAGTTGTTCGGAGCTTGAGCAGGAGCGTCTCAAAAGGGAAATCTCCCTGATCAAAGCCATACAAGCCCGTATCTCCGGGGAAAAAGAGGACAGGACCCATCTGACACGGCGCCTGCTCAGGAGGTCCCCGGACTCTGTTTTAAATGCTCTCTTTCTCCGGACGGACGAGCTGGCCGCCCGGCTTCCGAAACGGGTCTTGCGGGCTGCTGAAGAAATGAGAAAGAAAAAGGAGTCTCTGGAAAAGTCCCTTGAAGTTCTGCCCGAAGACCTTCTTTTCCGTAAGAAGCAGGAGAACGGAATCCTCAGGGCCCATCTGGGAAGAGTAGCCCCGATAACACGGTGTCAGAAAGCGGTTTCGGACAAAGAACGGCTGCGGGCCGGGATGGAAGAACAGCTCATGTTTTTAATGAATAGAAAAAAGAATGACTTTATGGATATCAGAAGCCGGCTCCAGGGCTCCAGTCCCCTTGACCCCCTGCAGCGCGGCTATGTCATTGTCCGTAAAGAGGGGGAGCTTGTCCCGGATCCTTCTCTTCTCTCTCCGGAAGACTCGGTGGAGCTCGAGTGGAAGAGAGGGAGGGCCCAGGCCAGGATCACAGAAGTCTCTCCCGGAAAGGATGAACATGGATCCCTATGAAAAAAAGATGGCCCGTCTGGAGGAGATCGTCGAACGCCTGGAAGAGCGGGACATCCCCCTGGGCGAGGCGTTGGCTCTCTTTGAGGAGGGGGTCGGCCTTGTCAGGGAGCTCGACACTATCCTCCACGGAGCCGAAGGAAAGATCCGTGAGCTCATGGACGACCTCAGGCTCAGAGACCTGGAGACAGGCAGTGCGGACGAATCCCGATAAGAGAGTGTCTTTGTGAAGATCGCCGTATCCGCGGCCTTCGGGCTGGAGAAGGTCGTATCAGGAGAACTCTTCGCTCTGGGGCTGGAAAAGAGCGGAGGAGAAGACGGCCTTGTCTTCTTTGACGGAGACCAGAAAGCTTTAGCCACTGCCAACATCATGCTGCGTTCAGCAGACAGGGTCTCCCTGGTCTTGAAAGAGTTTGAGGCCTTAAAGTTCGAAGACGTCTTTCAAGCGGTCCGGACTGTCCCCTGGGAGGAATATCTTAAAAAGGAGACAAAGATCATCGTCCAGGTTAAAAGCGTCAGATCCCGTCTCTCTTCAGAGCCGGCTCTGCAATCCGTGGCCAAAAAAGCTGTTGTGGACAGCCTGCTCTCCCGTCTGAAGGGGGCGACTTTACCGGAATCGGGATTCCCGGCAAGGATTTTCCTCAGGATCCACAAAGACCGGGCCCGCCTTTTCCTTAACACCTCGGGAGATGGGCTTCATAAAAGGAATTATGCTTTCAAAAGGAGCCGGGCTCCCCTGCGGGAGACTCTCGCTGCTGCCCTGGTCCTTCTCAGCCGTTGGAAGGGACGCGACTTTTTCGTGGATCCCTTTTGCGGGGGCGGTACTATTCCCATAGAGGCGGCCATGATCATGAATAATATCTATCCTGCAATAAAGCGCCGCTTTGATGCGGAATACTGGCCCTCAGCTTCAAAAGAAGCCTGGGAATCGGCACGGCAGGAGGCTTCAAGCCGGGAGAAGGAGTGCGGATGCTTTATCCTGGGCCGGGATATCGATCCGGAGATGACAGCTCTGTCCGTGGAGTGTGCCAAAAGAGCCGGAGTTGAGAAGCTGATCCGTTTTGAAACGGGAGATGCATGCACATCGGCCCTTCCCGGGGAGAGCGGGCTCCTGGTCACCAACCCCCCTTACGGCGAACGTCTTTTAGGAGAGAGCGAAACGGCGGCTCTGATGGGTTCTCTGGGGAAGGCCCTCTCCGGCTATCCCGGGTGGGATATCTCTCTTCTGACGGCATTCCCGGGTTTTGAACAGGCGTTCGGGCGTAAGGCGGATAAAAACAGAAAACTCTATAACGGAGCATTGAAGACTTATCTCTATCAATATTACGGAGAAAAAGATGGATGAGAGATGGCTGGCTATCATCAATCCCCATGCGGGAGGTGACCGGGGCCTGAGACATTGGGACAGAATCGAACGTCTTCTCATGGAGGAGGGTGTGGAAACAGTCCCCCTCTTCACAGGGTACAGGATGCATGCGGCGGAGATCTGTAAAAAAGCCGTCGGCGAGGGATGGCGGCGTATCCTTGCCGTGGGAGGAGACGGGACACTCAATGAAGTCGTCAACGGCCTCTTTTCCCAGACGGAGGTCTCTCCCTGGGAGGTGACCGTGGGGCTCTTTCAGGTGGGGACCGGAAATGACTGGGCCAGGACCATGGAATATCCTTCATCGTATGAAGAGATGGCGCGCTGTCTGGCCCGGAAAGAGACCTTCCTTCAGGATGTCGGGGTCGTGGTCTCGGAAAAAGAGAAAAAGAAAGAGAGAGTCTTTGTCAATGTGGCGGGCTTCGGATTTGACGCCTGGGTGGCCGAGAAGACTAACCGGGCCAAAGACAGGGGAAAGGGAGGACGCTTATCCTATTTGTCAAATATGCTCAAAGGGCTCGCTGCCTACAAGGCCTCCCGGGTCACCTTGTCCCTGGAGGATTCAGTCAGAGATGTGGACCTTTTCAGCCTGGGAGTGGGAATCGGCAAATACAACGGCGGCGGGATCAAACAGCTCCCTCAGGCAGTCATGGATGACGGCCTTTTTGATATTGTCCTCTATAAGAAGATGTCTCTCTGGCAGATGTTTTCCAGCCTGAAGCAGTTGTATCAAGGCGGGCTTGAACATCACCCCAAAGTGGAATACCATAAAACCGACAGAGTCATGATCAGAGAGGCGGAAAACCTTTTTTGCGAATGCGACGGAGAATCTGTGGGATACGGGCCTTTTGCCATCAGGATGGTCCCCAAAGCCTTGAGGATCGTAAAGGCCTGTACGAAAGGAGGGGAATGAACGTTTCGTCTGAGATGGATAAGTTTGCCCGAAAGCTGGAAAGTTATCTTGATGAGATCCTTCCGAAAGAGGAGCATTTCCCCCGGGAGTTTCACCGGGCTATCCGTTACAGTCTGTTTGTGGGGGGAAAAAGGCTGCGCCCCTTTCTGCTGGAAGCGACCTATTCTCTCTTCAGAAAAGAGAGTGAAAGGGTCCTCCCCTTTGCAGCAGCTCTGGAGATGGTCCACACATACTCCCTGATCCATGATGATCTTCCCTGCATGGACAATGACGCTATCAGGCGGGGAAAGCCCACAAACCATATGGTCTTCGGGGAAGCCAAGGCTATGCTGGCAGGAGATTCGCTTCTGACATATGCCTTTGAGCTCATGGCATCCCGGTCTGATTTTGAGCCTTCGGTGACACTCGAGGCGATAACTCTTCTGGCCGGGGCGGCCGGGTTCAGAGGAATGGCCGGGGGGCAGTTTGTGGATATCGATTCGGAAGGAAAAGAGATGACTCAGCCTCTCCTGGAGTATATCCATACACACAAAACAGGAGAGATGATCAGGGCCGCCTGTCTCATGGGAGCATTGTTAGCCTCAGCTCCGGACAAGGAAAAGGAAGCTGTCAACGAATACGGAAAATGGCTTGGGCTGGCTTTTCAGATCCGGGATGATATCCTCGATTGCACAGGAACGGCCCATCAGCTGGGTAAAAGCCCGGGAAAAGACAAAAAATCGGGGAAAGCGACATATCCGGCCCTTTTCGGCCTGGAGACCTCTCTCCATCTTGCTGAAGAGGCGACAAGTAAGGCTCTGAATGCCCTGGACGGATTGGGAAAAACAAAAAAAGAAGTCCTGGAGGAGGTGGCACTATTCCTGTGCAGCCGCGAAACATGATTGAAAGCCCCCTTCCTGTCAGCCGTGAAGAGATGGAATCCCGGGGATGGGATCGATGCGACATTATTCTTGTGACCGGGGATGCTTATGTGGACCATCCCTCTTTCGGCGTCGCCCTCATCGGACGATTCCTGGAATCACTGGGATACCGTGTGGGAGTCATTGCCCGCCCCAGAGCCGGGAACGCCGGCGAACAGGACCTTGAGAGCCTTGGGCTTCCCCGTCTCTTCTGGGGAGTCACCGGAGGGAATGTAGATTCCATGGTTACAAAGTACACGGCCGCCGGGCGGCTGCGGCATGATGATGCCTATTCCCCCGGCGGAAAAGCTTTTATTGAAGAGAGCGGAGGGGTAAGCCGGCCTGTCCGTCCCGACAGAGCCGCATCGGCTTATACTTCAGCTATCAGACAGATCCACAAAGGAGCTGTGATCGTCCTTGGCGGGATCGAAGCCTCCATGCGTCGCCTCTCCCATTGGGATTTTTATCAATCGAAGATCAGGCATTCCGTTCTTGTGGATTCCAAAGGAGATATTATCGTCTACGGGATGGGAGAGAGAGCTGTCAGGGAGATCGCCCGGAGGATCAGGGAGGGGGAGCCGCTGGGCGGGATCCCGGGTACGGTGTTACGTGAAAACAAACCTCCCCGGGAAGCTTACCGTCTCCTCCCGTCCCACGAAGAGCTGGCCGCATCCCCGCATCTTCTTCATCGTCAAGCCGATGCTCTTCTGTCCCAAAAAGAAGAGCTTCTCGTTGAAAAAGACGGAGCCTGGTTTCTCTGCCACACCCCTCCCGCTCGTCCCCTTGACAGAGCTGAACTGGATGCTCTTTATGTCCTGCCGTTTACGCGCTGCCCCCATCCGGGCTACCGGGAGGCCATCCCCGCGTGGGAAATGATCCGTTACTCTGTGACGGCGCATCGGGGCTGTGCAGGAGGATGCCGTTTCTGCGGGATCACGTTTCATCAGGGGAGAGAGATCGTCTCCCGTTCGGAAGAGTCGATTCTTGAGGAAGTCCGTCGTATCAGTGCGGAGAAAGGGTTTCCCGGGCATATCACCGACATCGGCGGGCCTTCGGCAGACATGTATGGAGCCCGGTGCCGGCGGGGGGAAAGGGATTGCCGCCGTGAATCGTGTCTCTATCCCTCTCAGTGTCCCTTTTTTGAAAGTGATGTCCCGCGCTATCTCCGCTTGCTGGAAAGAGCTTCACAGCTGGTTAAAAAAGTGAGCATCGGGAGCGGGCTTCGTCTGGATCTTTCTCTCTCCCGGGCCCCCTGGAGAAAAGTGATCATAGAAAAATACCTCTCGGGATATCTCAATATCGCACCGGAACACCGCAGTCCTTCTGTCCTCAAATTCATGGGGAAGTATGCTCCCGAGACACTGGAGAATACACTTTCGGCCCTGCGCCGTGAATTCCCCCGCAAGGGGCTTTTCCGGATCAGGGCCTACTTCATTGCCGGACACCCGGGGGAGACCGAAGAGGGAAACCGGGAAACAGCCGATTTTATCAGAAGGTATAAGATCCGGGCGGAAGCCGTCCAGGCCTTTACTCCTCTTCCCATGACACGTTCAGCAGCGTACTTCGCATCCGGGAGGGACGAAAAAGGTAAATCCCTGGCTGTCCCGGGAAGGGGAGATGCCACGCGGTTCAAGAGAAACCTTCTCTCCTCGGGCCCGGGAGAGAAAAATTGACAGCAGCGAAAAGCCTTTTATACTAAGAGATCAGAAAGGAGGATCTATGAAGGAAAAAAAAGCGAATCTGTATCTGATGATTACGGCGCCGGGAGCCTTGCTCTTTTCTCTTCTTAACCCCAGCCTGGCCATCGTCTTTATCGTTCCCTTTGTCTGGTATGCTGCACGCCTTTACCCGGGGAAGGATGCCCGCCGGGGGATGATGTATACCCTTTCTGTAGCAGCCGGCGGGCTGGGTATCGTGATCACACTTGTCCGTGTGATCCTTTATAATATCGGTTCCTAAAAAAGGAGGTTACCATGGGAGTCTTATTTACACTGATTCTGACCATTGTCTTTATAGTCATCTATGTGAACCGCAAGCGAAGCGGGGCCACGGATCCCCGGTTCCGGGGGATGCAGAACATCCTGCTTCTGGCGGCTATCATCTTTGCTGTCCTGACCCTGAGCCACTTCTTTGTCATCATCGATGCCGGTGAAGTCGGTGTCCAGGTCCTCTTCGGAAAAGTCCGTGAGCGGACCCTTAAAGCGGGGATCAATGTGGTGAACCCTTTTGTCACCATCGTGAAGTATCCTACGCGGATCCAGGAATACACCATGAGCATTGATATCAGCGAAGGATCACACCGGGGAGACAACAGCGTCAAAGTCCGGACACTGGACGGGCTTGAAGTGGGCGTGGACCTCACGGTCTGGTGGAAGATCGACCCCGAAAAGGTCAACAGAGTCTATGAGGACCTGGCCAAGAGCACCTATGAGCTGGAGATGAAGATCATCCGCCCGGCTATCCGTACTACGGTCAGGGATACGGCCGCTATCTATAAGATGGACTCACTCTATACGGGAGAGCGCAAGGACTTTACCAATAGTATCAATGATACCCTGATCACCCTTCTTTCTCCGAAAAGCGTTGTGGTGGACAAAGTTCTGGTCAGGAACATATCCCTTCCCAAGCTGGTGGAGAACGCCATCGAAGAAAAGATGAAGGCCAAGCAGCAGGAAGAAGCTATGGAGTATAAGAAAAACATCGCCAGCCGGGAAGCGGAGATCAAGGAGATCGAGGCCCGGGGCCTGGCCAACGCCCAGAGGATCATCAACAGTACTCTATCCGATAAATACCTTCAGCACGAAGCCATCATGGCCTATGAGAAACTGGCCAATTCCGAAAACACCACTTTTGTCATCCTTCCCACATCCCCTACCGCTTCGGGGATGCCTCTTATTCTGGGAAAATGAGTTTTCTTGTTGCAGGGGGGCGACCCCCTGCAACACTTTCTTCCCTCATGCGTATAAAAAGATAAATAACCCCTCTACATCTATCCATATTCCTTTCAGCCCGGATTACGTCTGTTTATATTTGATTATGAGCTAATAATGTTCTTTATACTGCAATTATTTTGCTGTTTTTCCGAATTTTATTAATTTTTTACTTGACACGCCTTTTTTTGACTTTATCCTTTTAAGATAACAAGGAGGTTATGTATGGGAAAATGGAAACGTTTGCTTGCTTTAGCAAGTATGGTACTCATCTTGTTCACAGGAGGGTATGCTTTGGACAAAGCCGACCTCTCCTCAGTGGAACGGTTCGAGGCCGGGGAGAACCTGACCCCTATCGTCATGCGGGGTGTCCTGGCCAGGCCCACAAAGACTGAGGCGGATCCCGTCAAGGTCTTTTTGGGTTCCTTTGACAATGTCTTCCGGGTAGAAAGCCTGCAGGAGAATGTACGTCAGGAACGCGTCGTCCTGGACGAAGCAGGCGTACGTCATATCCGTATGCAGCAGACCTATGAAGGTCTTCCTGTCCATGGCGGGGAATTCTACCTCCAGGTGGAAGGGGACACTGTCACCGGTTATGCCGGAACACTTCTCCCGGCCGTCCAGGTGAATACGGTGCCTTCTCTGTCCGGTTCTGCTGTGGCCGAGCTGGCGGCAAAAGCTGCTCCCGGAGAAGTGGAGAAGACACTGGAGCCTGAACTGCTCATCTATCCCGTGGGGAAAGAAGAGTATGTCCTGGCGTACAAGACCGTAAGCCTGGGAGAGAATCTGGCCCAGGTCGCTTTTGTGGATGCGCATACCGGGAAGATCCTTCTCAGCTATAATGACATCCAGGCAGAGTCGCGCAGCATGAATTCCTATTATGAAGGTTATGTCACCGTCTATACCACCACCGACGGCGGGACGACCTACATGTATGATACCGAGACCGGTGCCGACTACATCCGTGTCATGACAGCGAACAACGGGACCAGCCTTCCGGGGTCACTTATCACATTGAACGCCGGGAGCACGACCCTATCCAAGGCGGCTCAGATGCTCTATGCCCTGGAACGCACCTACAACTTTTTTTACAGCAATTTCAATTACCGTTCCTATGACAACGGAGATGCTCCTTTGACGGCGACCATCGAGTACAGCAGAAATTATGCCAACGCCTATTGGTCTCCCTATGATGCCCAGTTCGTCTTCGGTGATGGCGACGGCTCAACCATGACTTATCTGGGAGCTATCGATGTGGTGGCGCATGAGTTTTCTCATGCTTTCTGTTCATCAACGGCTAATTTGCAATACTCTTATGAATCCGGAGCGATCAATGAAGCCAATTCCGATATCTTCGGAAGCCAGATCGACCCCGACCAGGATTGGGATATGGGAGAAGATGTCATGGTGGGCTCTCAGCCCCTCCGTGATATTGCGGACCCCCAGAACAGCTACGGCTATCCCCTGCCCCGGTATTACGACGAACGGTATACCGGCAGCGACGATAACGGCGGGGTTCATATCAATATGTCCATCGGGACCAAGTTCTTCCAGCTTCTGGTGGACGGCGGCAGCTGGTACAACGGAAGCGAGACTGTCGCTGTCTCCGGGATCGGCCGGGAGAAGGCATTGGATATCTGGTATCGGTGTATGACAACGAAATTCACAACAACGACCAATTATTCCCAGGCCCGCGCCTATTCCATCACCGCAGCCGAAGAACTTTACGGCAGCGGTTCTGACGAGTCGGCACAGGTCATGAATGCCTGGGCGGCTGTGGGAGTCGGAGAACCGGCTTCAGGCGGCGGCGGAGGAGGAACCACAGACACCTACGAGCCCAACAATTCTACAGCAGAGGCCTACTCTGTAAGTGCAGGGCAGAGTTACGATTCCTATATCTACTCTTCGACCGACGTGGATTACTACAAGTTTGTGGCCGCTTCTGACGGGACTCTGTCCCTGAGCCTCGGGAACCTGCCCAAAGATTATGATATGTTCCTTTATAATGCATCGGGAACGGAGCTTGCCCGGGCCTATACGACCAGCAACCCCGAGACCATCTCCAAAAGCATTACCGCAGGGACCTACTATATCAAAGTCAACGGGTATAACGGAGCCTACAGCGCCACATCCGCCTACAGGCTCACAGTCTCCTTCACCGGCTCCGGCGGAGGCGGCGGGACCACAGATCCCTATGAGCCCAATGATACCACATCTCAGGCCTACACGGTGAGTGCAGGGAATACCTATAACTCCTACATCTACAACTCATCAGACAAGGATTACTATAAGCTGGCTCTTTCAGAATCCGGGACACTGACCCTCACATTGGGGAACCTGCCCAAAGATTACGATATGTTCCTCTATAACTCATCGGGGACAGAACTTGCCCGTGCCTATACGTCCAACAACCCCGAAACCATCACCTATGAAGCGACTGCAGGGACCTATTACATCATGGTCAACGGATATAACGGTGCCTACAGCACAAGCACCATGTATTCCCTGGCTGTTGCCTTTGCCGGAAGCGGCGGCGGCGGCGGAGGAGAACCTCAATGGTATGTGGAGACCCTCTCCACGCCTGTAGAGACCCCTCATAATTACGCCAATAACTGGACCAACTCCATCTATTATCAGAAAACGGGGGCTCAGCAGGTCGCTGTCCACTTCTCCACCTTTGATTTTGAGTCCAATTACGACTATGTCTATATCCTGGACAAGAACGGGACGCAGCAGGCGGCCTATACAGGGACAAAGAGCGCTTTCTGGGCTATCGTCGACGGAGACAAGATCACGATCAAGACAGTAACGGACTATTCCGTGACCAAGTACGGATATGTCATCGACCAGGTGGCCTATTTCAGCGAAGGGCCTTTGAGCCTTACAGCCGCTCCTGCCGGTGAAGAGATCATTGCGGCGGAGTCTGTAGACTTCATCCCCGGCGCTCCCATCAAGGCCAAGACTGTGGAAAACTATCCGAATCCCTTTAACCCGGAAACGGATATCTATTTCCATGTCCCGGCTGCCGGGCCCATCAGTGTGAAGATCTTAGACAGAAACGGGCGCGTGGTCAAAGAACTCGTAAACGAGGAGCTGGCATCCGGCCAGCATCAGCGTCATTGGGACGGCCGCGACAAGAACGGGAACGAATGCCCCAGCGGCATCTACTACTGTGTCGTGACCGGAGAAGGCTTCAAGACCTTCCGGAAGATGATCATGCTGAAATAGTCTTGTTAAAGGTGACTTATGCAGGGAGCGCGTTCTGCGCTCCCTGCTTTCTTGATTCCCCCGAAAAAAAAGTTATACTCGAAAAAAAGGAGGCCTCCATGGCAACGACGACCTATATCAACGGGCATGTCTTTACAGGAGAGGGGTTTACCGATGGTTTTACAATCAGGGATGGTTTTTTCGCTGTTCCTGAAGAAGACTGTAAGCGGGTAGACCTTAAAGGGGCATGCGTTCTCCCCGGGTTTATTGATTCCCACACCCATCTGATCCCTGCAGGGCTTTATGCGCTGGGGGCAGACCTTTCGGGGGCGGTTTCACTGGAGGAGGTCTTTTCACGCATCGAATCCGCCCTGGCGTCGCCCATGACGGCGCAGCCCTTTGCCTGTCTTTTCGACGAGACCAGGCTTAAGGAGAACAGGTTCCCTACTCTCCGGGAACTGGACGATGTCACAGGAACTACTCCTTTCTATATGACACGGATAGACCTTCATTCCATGATGGTCAACACAGCCTTTATGAAAAAATACGGCATGAAGGGGACATCACCCCTTATCCGGGGGCGGGACTATGACCTGATGGTACGGCGCCTGGGACAGGAGGTGCCTTTCGGGGACAAAAAAAGGGGACTTCTTGAGATGGAGAAGAAGGCTTTTAAAGCAGGAGTAACAGCCCTTCATACCATGGAGGGCGTCGAGGATGATTTCAGTAATATCGATGCTCTCCTTGAACTCCAGGGACAGACCCCGCTCGGCATCCTCCTCTATCCCCAGGTCATGGACCTACAGGGAGTCCTGGAGAGAGGCCTGCCCCGGATCGGGGGATGCATCCTCATCGACGGCTCTCTGGGGTCGCGTACAGCCGCCCTCTCCGCTCCCTATTACGATGCCCCTGGGGAAACGGGGCGTCTCTACCTGGATGACGAGGCTCTCTTTTCATTCATGCGCCGTGTCCATGAGGCCGGGCTGCAGATGAGCTTTCATGCCATAGGAGACCGGGCAGTCAGACAGCTTGTCCGGGGCTATTCCCTCCTGGGGCGGGAGGCCGAAAAACGGCATCGGATCGAGCATGCCATTCTGGTGCAGGACGAAGATCTCGAAACCATCGCCCGGCTCGGGCTGTGGCTTGATTTTCAGCCCATGTTCCACGAATTCTGGGGAAAACCCGGGGGGTTGTATGAACAGAGGCTGGGGAAAGAAAGGGCCCGGCAGGTCAACCGGATCCGGACAGCTGCCGAAAAAGGGATCCCTTTCGCTTTCGGGTCCGACTGCAATGTGACCCCGCTGGATCCCCTCGGGGGCATCGCTGCCGCTGTGAGCCATCCTGTTCCCGGGGAACGGCTTTCTGTGGAAGAAGCGGTCCGCGCCTTCACCCTCTATGCTGCCCGGATCGGACATACTGAAAACCTTCAGGGGTCTATTTTTCCGGGGAAAAAGGCCGACTTTGTCGTGTTGAGCGGGAACATCTTCTCAGAGGAAGATATCCGGAAGGTCACGGTTCGGGAGACTTATATCGCCGGAGAATGTGTCTATCGGGCTGAAGATCACCAAGAGAGCGTCTGAGCCATCCGTCTTATCTGCAGAAGACCCCTGGAAAACTCCTCGGCCTCCATATTCATATAAGCCAGCCTGAAAAAGGAGCGGTTTTCCGGAGAGGGGGAGAAGAACCGTCCCTCAGTCCAGGGAGGGGTTGCGATGTCCACTTCCCTGTTCAGGCGGACCCACAGCCAGAATCCGCAAAAACTTTCCTGTACAGAAAAGAGAGGGATATCCTGAAGGACATGAAGGAGCTTTTCCCTTCGCTCGCGGTGGACGGGAAGGACCTTTTCAATAAAGGCTTGAAAGTAACCCTCCCGGATGAAACGGGATGCCGCGCGTTGAAGAAGTCCCGAAGTCGAGATGTCTGTGAGGGACTTGGCTGTCATCATGGCGTTGAAGAAAGGCGGGGGCGGGACTAAGATCCCCAGGCGGTTTCCCGAAACAGTGGATTTGGCCAGTGATTTGATATAGAAGGTGCGTTCAGGGGCCAGGTCCAGAAAACGGGGGGAGGGGTCCGGAAAGAATTCAGAGAGGGAATCGTCTTCGATGAGATAGAGGTCCATTTCCCTGGCAATGGAACAGAGTTCCCGTTTGACCCGGGGGGAATAGCGGTATCCGGTGGGGTTGTGGACGGAAGGGATCGTATAGAGGAGCCGGGCCCCTGTCTTGAGAGCTTTCTCTCTGACCAGCAAAGGATCAGGGCCCTCGGGGGTCATGGGGACAAAACTTCCGGGCATAAAAAGCGCCGCTGCCCCGGGGTAACTGGGGTCTTCAAAGATGATCCGGGCCGGGTCATCGATGGAGAGGACGGAGCGTGTGATATCCAGCCCCTGCTGAGCTCCTGAAACAATAAGGAGCCTCTCTTCGGGGAGAGAATAAAAGCGGCTTAACACTTCAATCAGGTCCGGATCTCCGGGAAGAGGGGGTTGCTCCAGACAGGCAGAACCGTCTCTTAAAAAGAGGTCCTGGATAAGACGGGAAAAATCCTCGTGAGGAAAAAGCGTGTGGGAGATATAGGCCGACTGGAAAAGCCCTCCTGAACCGGGGAGAAGAGGCCGGCGGGGGACAAAACTGCCCTTCCCCACAACGCTTACGATCAACCCCTCTTTCTGCAGGGCATCATAGGCTTTCTGGGCCGTTGCCTTGTTGCATCCGAATTCTGCGGCGGTCTCTCTCACTGTAGGAAGTCGCTCTCCGGGGCGGTAGTCCCCTTTCCGGATCCGGTCTGAGATCACCGCAATAATCATCCTGTATCCCAAAAAACCTCCTTGACAATATAGGACATTGTGCTTATTGTCCTATTACATTTAGTTGTATGTTTGCTTACTCCAAGTATAGCAGGAACCTGGGGAAATGAAAAGGAGGGTTTATGAAGGAGCAGAAAGTGATCAACCGGAATTTTGCCGAGATGTTCAAGGGCGGAGTCATCATGGATGTGACCTGCCCGGAGGAGGCCCGGATAGCCGAAGGGGCAGGAGCGTGCGCCGTTATGGCGCTGGAACGTGTCCCGGCGGATATAAGGGCTTTAGGAGGAGTCGCCCGGATGAGCGATCCTTCCATGATAGAGGCGATTATGAAGGCCGTGACCATTCCGGTTATGGCCAAAGTCAGGATAGGACATTTTGCCGAAAGTTTGATCCTGGAGGAATTGGGGGTGGATTTTATCGATGAGAGCGAAGTCCTCACTCCGGCAGATGAAGAGTTTCACATCGATAAAAAAGGTTTTCGGGTCCCTTTTGTCTGCGGGGCAAGAAACCTGGGGGAAGCTCTCCGGCGTATTCAGGAGGGGGCGGCGATGATCCGGACAAAAGGAGAAGCCGGGACGGGGAATATCGTGGAAGCTGTACGTCATATGAGGGCTGTGGCCTCGGAGATAGCCCACTTGTCCGGAGCTGATGACGGTGAGCGTCTGAAGAAGGCAAGGGAATATGGCGTCTCTGAGGAGTTGGTGATCCAGACTGCTGCGTTGAAGCGTTTGCCCGTCGTCAATTTTGCTGCCGGAGGGGTCGCGACACCTGCTGATGCGGCTCTTATGATGCTTCTGGGGGCTGACGGCGTGTTTGTGGGGTCGGGAGTCTTCAAATCGGAAGATCCTGTCAAAAGAGCTGAAGCCATCGTCAGAGCCGTGGTCTACCATGAAGAGCCTGCCAGGCTTCTGGAAGCATCCCGTAACCTGGGGGCCGCCATGAAGGGACTGGGGGAGATCCCCGTAAAGATCAGCGGGCGGGGAAACCCGTGATCATCGGTATAGCCGCTTTCCAGGGCGCTTGTCGGGAGCATAGTATACACCTGCGCCAAAGAGGGTGGCAGGAGCGCCGTGTGGTGAAAGGGGAGGACCTGGAAGGGCTGGACGGTTTGATTTTTCCGGGAGGCGAGAGCACGGTGATGAAACGCTTTTTCGCTGAAAGGGATTTTCAGAGATCCTTTGACAGCTGGCGAAAGACAAACCGGCCGGTCTGGGGTGTCTGCGCGGGAGCGATCCTTCTCTCCAAAACAATAGACGGAGGAGAAAACCCTCTGGGCCTGGCGGATGTCTCCATAGAGAGGAATGCCTATGGCCGTCACAGAGAAAGCGGATATCGTACAGTGACCTTTATTGACGGAACGGTAATGGAAGGGCTGTTCATCCGGGCTCCCCGGATCTCCGCGACAGGACAGGGCCTCAGTATCATAGCTCGTGCAGGGAAGGACCCCGTTGTTGTCCGGCACGGTTCTGTGTGGTTGACAACCTGGCATCCTGAGCTGGATGAAGCCTCAGGCCTCTATGACATGATCTTCGGTTGAAGCCCTCCCCTCTTGACAAAGGGGAAAAGTGCTGTATTATATCGACAGATGTCGATATTAGGAGGGTGTCATGCTGGTAACTGTCTTCAAAGCCCTGTCCGAGGCTACACGCCTTTACATTCTGGCCTCCTGCAGTCAAAACGAGTTCTATACTTGTCAGCTGGTACAGGCGCTGAAACTTTCCCAGTCGACTGTCTCCAGTCATATCAAGATCCTCAAGGAGGCCGGGTTGTTGAAAAGCCGCCGCTATAAGACCTGGAGCGGATACTATCTGAATCCGGATCTGCCCGCCGAGATGAAGCAGCTTGTCCAGGAGATCCTGTCAAGAGTCTATCGGGACAAGAAGTGGCAGCAGTTTCACGACAGGCTTCTTGAAGCCAGAGAACGTTTTGAGGTGTGCCCTTAAACCCGAAAGGAGAAGATACACATGGGAATCTTTAAAGAAGAAGATCGCCAGGAAATCGCCAAGGTCCTTAAGGATAAAGTCAGGAGTGAGGTCCATGTGGATCTTTTTATCAAAAAGGGGACAAAGATCATTATCCCGGGAAAAGACCCTTCTGAATGTCCCTATTGTGAGACTCTTGTGGAGATGTTTACTGAGCTGGAGGAGATCGACTCCCGCCTGACGCATACAGTCCATGATATGGCTGACGAGGAAAAGAAAGCCGCTGAGATGGGTGTGGAGCACGTGCCGGCTATTGTCTTTAACGGGAAGAAAGAAGGACAGCTGATTTTTTACGGCATTCCCTCGGGGTATGAGTTTGCAAGCCTTCTCGAGACCCTGGGAGCCGTCTCCGGAGAGGATTCTCCTCTCTTTTCCCCCGAGATGCAGGAGTATCTCAAGAAAATAACGTCTCCTGTAAATCTCAAGGTCTT
>ERZ795053.4285-NODE-4285-length-15553-cov-5.804878_pt1 | contig 15553 bp, 7 predicted proteins | sample MGYA00375137_ERZ795053 | MGnify/ENA primary metagenome ERZ795053 (study PRJEB30182, sample SAMN05720284) | activated sludge metagenome | isolation source: Anaerobic digester | place: Hong Kong | collected 2014-12-17 ...
TCCTATTGGTTTGCTCGGGCTTTCAATGGACATTCCTCTTACAGTGCTTGGAATCAAAATTCTTGGCCCCCGTTTTGGAATTAAAACAGTAGTCGGCTTTGTGCTTACAGCATCGTTTATGGACCTGCTTACCCATTTTATTGGTCAGGATGATCCGCTGAAACTGGGAGATCAAATGCTGCTTGCCAGCATTTTCGGAGGTGCAATGATTGGTTTCGGACTTGGTTTGATTTTCCGTTCAAGAGCTACTTCCGGTGGTTCCGATATTATTGCAATGATCATCAATAAATATACCGGTCTGCCGCTGGGGCAACTTATGATTATTGTTGATTCGGTAATTGTACTTATAGGACTGGTGGCATTTGGCGACTGGAAAATCCCTCTGTTTTCCTGGATAGTAATTTTTATTACCGGCAAAGTTATTGATATTACACTCAGAGGCGTTTCTTACGAAAAAACCATGATTATCATTTCCGACCAATATGAACTGATCCGACAGAAAATCATCAATGACATCAACCGCGGAGGAACCATTATCGTAGGAAGAGGTATGTACAAGGATACCGAAAAAAAAATGATTTATACCAATGTAAGCCGACGGGAATACCAAATTCTGAAAGATTACATCCGTCAGGTTGATCCCAATGCTTTTGTTACTGTGATTGATGCCAACGAAATCCTCGGACAGGGATTCAAATCACTTCACGAAAGTTAATCACGGCTTATCTTAAAGGCTTGGCTATTTCCTGACCAGCCATGACTTTTCAACACTATCATCAGACACAACCGACAATAACGATTGCGGAAACCCTTAAGCAAAATCGGTCATTTTAATAAACCGCGCATTTGGATTCTGAACAAAACGCCGTTATCCTTGAAATAAGAATTTTATCAGGATTTTTTATGCCATATTGTTTCTGCTTAATTTTGGCAAAAAAAATCATGAAACATCTATTCATTCCCGTTGCAAAGCTTTTGTTAACTCTTGCCCTTTTCCTGCCTTTTATTCCCTTAAAATCCCAGCAATTTCAGGTCTCTTCACCGGATAACAAACTTGGAATCAAAGTGTCAGCCGGACAAGATATCTCATGGCAGTTAACCTTTGACGGAAAGGTGGTGATTGAAAAAGCCATCATCGGAATAAATTTCAGCGATGGTCGGGTTGCAACACAAAGTAATGTGATTGACAGTTTTCAGCGTGAAGAAAACTCGGTCATTCTTCCTGAAGTTCCCTACAAAAATGCAGAGATTAAAGATCATTACAATGAACTGATTCTTAAGCTCTCCAACGACCTGATCCTATATTTCAGAACCTATAATGACGGTGCTGCGTATCGCTTCGAAAATTTGAGAGATAATCCTGTAAATATAGTTGATGAGCAACTTCGGATGAATTTTCCCAAAACCTCCCGGACATGGTTTCCGGAGGAGCAATCCATGTACTCTCACAACGAAAGAAGTTATCTGCAAACTGATGTCAGTGAAATTAAAACAGGCAGTTTTTGCAGTTTGCCGGTAATGTTTGAAACACCGTCGGGAGTAAAAGTAGTTTTCACTGAGACTGATCTGCGGCATTTTCCAAATATGTTTTTACAAAAACAGGACGGAGATCAACTGGTATCATTGTTCCCAAAATTTGTTCTTGAGGCTGTTCCAAACAACGAACGTTCTCCTGACCGTAACGAGCTGATTACCAAAGAAGCAGACTACATTGCAAAGACTGATGGCAGCCGCAATTTTCCCTGGAGGGTTTTTATTGTCAGTGATGATGATGGCAAACTGATAGAAAGCAATCTCGCCTATCAACTGGCCAGCCCTTGTCAATTGAAAGACACCCGGTGGATCAAACCCGGAAAAGTAGCCTGGGACTGGTACAATGCAAACAATATTTATGGTGTGAATTTCCGCGCAGGCCTCAACACCGAGACATACAAATATTACATAGATTTTGCAGCCGCCAACAATATTGAATATGTAATATTTGATGAAGGATGGACAAAAAGCACCACTGAGATTCTGGACTTCAATCCCGATATAAATGTGAAAGAGCTGATCCGTTATGCCAATGGCAAAAATGTAGGAATCATTCTGTGGGTATTATGGAAACCTTTGAACAGCAACATGGATGAAATTCTGCAAACCTATAAATCATGGGGAGCGAAAGGAATTAAAGTGGATTTCATGCAGCGGAGCGATCAGACCATGGTAAGTTCATACGAAACGATTGCTGTCAAAGCTGCTGAACTCGGACTTCTGGTTGATTTTCACGGGGCTTTTAAACCAGCCGGATTACAGCGAATGTATCCGAACGTATTAAATTTTGAAGGAGTAAAAGGTGCCGAAAACAATAAATGGTGCGATCATATTACTCCTGATCACAATCTTACAATCCCGTTTATCCGAATGGCAGCCGGTCCTATGGATTATACTCCCGGAGCCATGATCAATGCAAACAAAGGAAGATTTTACCCCAACTGGGAACGTCCAATGAGTCAGGGCACCCGCTGCCACCAGATTGCCATGTATGTAGTTTATGAAGCACCTCTGCAAATGATGTGTGAATCTCCTTCAACCTATCTGCGCGAGCAGGAATGTGTTGACTTTATTACCCGAATCCCAACAAGTTGGGATGAAACTAAAGTTTTAAAAGCAAAAACAGGAGATTATCTGGTCATTGCACGACGTTCGGGAAAAAATTGGTTCATTGCTGCAATGACCGACTGGACAGCCCGTTCTTTCGACATTCCGCTTGATTTTATTACCGGAAGCTACACAGCTTCAATCATGCGCGACGGTCATAATGCGGACAGATTTGCTCAGGATTATTCATTCAGCCAAAAAGAAATATCAGCAAACGATACCCTAACCATATCCATGCAGCCCGGTGGTGGCTATACCGCCATTTTGCTGGCAAAATAATCTGCGCTATTGTCTTCTTAAATCAAAAACAAACCGATTATTTATAAATTCGGTACTCCATGTCTCCTGATTTGACGACAAATTTCAGGAATGGAGATGGATTGACACTGAGTTTACCATTCGAAAAATTCAATTTTATCCTTTCAGTGTTATCGATAATCTGAAACTGAACCTTACAATTTCCGGGATGTTTTTGCATCTGGTCAAAGATCGAATCAACCAGGTCGGTGGTCAAATCATCAAGATTGATTATCAGGGTTATTTCGTGCACTCTCTTTTCGATAATGTCCGGCAGGAGCTGAAGATCGGTAACCCGAAGCTCAAATTCATCATCGCTTTTATATTTTTTTTGTACCTGAGCCTGCACCAGAAGAAAAAAACCATCCATAAGATAGTGTTTATACTTCAGATAATCTTCTGAAAAAAGCCTGATTTCCTGTGTATTATCAAAATCTTCAATGGTAAAAAACCCCCAGGGTTTATTATCCTTGGTCATTCGGTGTGAGGCAGCAACAACCATTCCTCCGAAAATCAGTGTTTTTCCCGAAAACTTTTGCAGATTTTCTTTGAAATCGCTGATAACGGCATTGGTAAAATGCTTGAGTTCCAGTTTGTATTCATCAAGCGGATGTCCGGTGATGTAAAAGCCGGTAACTTCCTTTTCATGTTTCAATTGCTCAAAATTGGACCAGGGTTTTGTTTCAGGCAATTGCGGATCCTGAAAAGTAACCTCTGCCAATTCGCCAAACAAGGAGACTTGGGGTGAATTTTTCTGTTCCTGGTATTTTTGAGCATACCGGATCAGTTTTTCGATGAAAATCGAATCATCAGAATTTTCGCGATGGAACAACTGTGCACGGTGGATATTGTCGAATGAATCGAAGGCTCCGGCCATGGCCAGTGATTCAAAACTGCGCTTATTGACTACTTTGAGGTTGATTCTGCGGGCAAAATCAAAAATGCTGGTAAAAGCACCGTTGGCATCCCGCTCTTCGATAATGGCTTCAGCCACAGCACTTCCCATACCTTTGATGGCTCCCATTCCAAAACGGATATCGCCATTTTTGTTGACAGTAAAGGTCAGCCCCGATTCATTTACATCCGGTTTTAAGACATTGATCCCCATTTGCTTGACTTCGTCTATAAAGAAGGTGATTTTCGACAGATCGTTTAAATTGCGACTCAGTACAGCGGCCATGAATTCGGCAGGATAATGAGCTTTGAGATAGGCCATTCTGTATGAAAGATAGGCATAACAGGTTGAATGCGCCTTATTGAATGCATAACTGGCAAATTTAATCCAATCGTCCCATATTTTTTCCATCTTCTCCATGTCCTGGTTTTTTTGCCTTGCACCATCCATAAACTTTGGCTTAAGCATGGTCAGTAGGTTTTCGATTTTTTTTCCTATAGCTTTTCTGAGGGTATCGGCATCGCCCCCGCTAAATCCGGCCAGCAACTGTGAGAGCATCATCACCTGTTCCTGATAGACAGTTATGCCATAAGTTTCTTTCAGGACACTCTCCATTTCAGGAATTTCATAAGTTACTTTTTCTTTTCCGTTTTTACGGGCAATATAATTAGGAATATAACTCATCGGTCCCGGACGGTAAAGAGCATTCATGGCGATGAGGTCTTCGAAGCGATTGGGTTTTAGTTTGCGAAGGTTTTTTTTCATTCCTTCCGACTCAAACTGGAATATTGCTGTAGTATCCCCGCGACTGTAAAGTTTATAAGTTTCAGGATCATCATGAGATATGCTGTAAATATCTATGTCAATTCCCCTCGATTTTTTGATGAGTTCAACCGCATCCTTGATAATCGAGAGTGTTTTCAGGCCAAGGAAATCCATTTTCAGCATACCTGCTTTCTCCACCTGAGCTCCGTCATACTGGGTAACAAGCAGATCAGTGTCTTTGGCTACACTCACCGGAATATGTTCCATTATATCTTCCTTGCTTATGATGATTCCACAGGCATGAGTACCTATATTACGAACAGTTCCTTCAAGTTTTTCAGCGACTTCCAGTGTTTTTTTAATCAAAGGGTTCTGTGAGTTTTTTTCCTGTTTAAGTTCCTTTACCTGTTCAAATGCCCCCTCAAAAGTGATTCCTGGTTTAATTGGTATAAGTTTGGCCAGCCTGTTGGCTTCTGACAGGGAAAGTTGTTTTACGCGTGCAACATCACGTATGGCCATTTTTGGTGCCATTTTTCCAAAAGTAATAATATGTGCAACACGCTGGTTTCCATATTTATTAACTACCCATCTGAGTATTTTGTCTCTTCCGTCCTCATCAAAGTCGATATCAATATCGGGAAGCGAAATCCGGTCAGGATTGAGAAACCGTTCAAAGATCAAACCATAGTCCAACGGATCAATTTTAGTAATTTGAAGACAATAAGCTACAACAGAACCTGCTGCCGAACCCCGTCCCGGGCCAACCCAGACACCCATCTGACGGGCCTCACGTATTAAATCTTCCACTATCAGAAAATAACCCGGAAATCCCATTTTTTGAATTACTCCCAGTTCATAATCAATTCGCTCACGTATAGGAGCTGTAAGCTCTCCATACAATTGTTCAGCACCTTTATAGGTTAGGTGGCGCAAATAGTCGTCAGCATCCTTAAATCCTTCCGGAATGCTAAAATCAGGCATCATGGCTTTCCGGTCAAGTTTGTAAACTTCCACCTTATCCACAATTTCTCCGGTATTTTCGATGGCTTCCGGTAAATCAGCAAATAAAGCAGCCATTTCTTTGCCTGACCTGAAATAAAATGAGTCGTTCGGGAAGCCATAGCGTTTTCCTCTGCCCCAGCCTATTGGTGTTGTCTGATATTCGCCATTTTTTATACAAAGTAAACTGTCGTGCAGATCTGCATCTTCTTTTTCCAGGTAATAAACATTGTTGGCAGCAATAATTTTTACACCATACTTTTCGGCAAATTTCAGTAAAACAGAATTGGTGCGCTCCTCTTCAGGCAAATTATGTCTGTTGATCTGGACATAAAAATCATCACCAAATTGCTGTTTCCACCACAAAAAAGATTCCTCAGCCTGTTGTTCACCAACATTTAGGATCAGGTCGTTAATCTCTGAATAAATTCCGCCGGAAAGTGCAATAAGGTCAGACTTATATTGTACCAGGAGAGCTTTGTCGATGCGCGGGCGCTCGTCGTAATAACCCTCTATCCAACCAAGTGAGCTTAATCGGCAAAGATTACGATAACCGTTCAGGTTTTTGGCCAGCAGCACCTGGTTGTTGCGGTGGTCAGGATTATCTTTGGTAAATTTAAGTTTGGTATGATCCTCAACCATAAAAAACTCACATCCAATTATCGGTTTAATGCCTTTTTCCAATGCACTGGAACTAAAAGCAAATGCCCCGAACAAGCTTCCATGGTCAGTTAAGGCCACAGCTTTCATACCCGATTTAACAGCTTTCTCAACAATCGCCTCCGGTGAAGGCGTTGCCTCGAGCACCGAAAAATAGGAATGTACCTGCAAATGAGTGAACTGATCGCTGTCAGCCGCTATGCTTACAGCTTCCGAAATTTCACTTACCTCGTTTCCCTGAGACTGTTTCTCAAGTGCTTCACTCATTTGCCTGAAACTTTCAAAATCACGAACAAATGGAGGAAATGGCTCGGAATGAAGATTTCGGAAAGTAGTCAGAATCTCCGTATCTATTTTCAGGGTGTGTTGACCGATCACACCTATGCGGATCATTTCCAGGAAACATCTTGCAGTTGCAGCCACATCGGCTGAAGCATTGTGAGCTCCGGCAAACGACTCATTAAACAATTTTTGATGCAGTTCATCCAGCGCCGGATATTTATATCCCCCGCCACGTCCGCCCGGCAATGCGCAAAACGGAACCGACTCAATCATGGTGTCCACTACAATTTTACTTTCAAGCAGATTGACAAAACCATTCCGCAAATATTCTGATCCGACAATGCTCAGATCAAATTCCACATTATGACCAACCAGATGAGTACAGCGCTCAAGCGATTTTCCAAAACGCTCAAGAACTTCGCTGATAGCTGTTCCTTTTTCAGTTGCCATTCTGGTTGAAATACCATGCACTTTTTCGGCATTGAAGGGAATGGTATATCCGTCCGGACGAATTATAAAATTTTCCGACTCTACCAACTTCCCCTCGTAATCATGAATCTGCCATGCAAGTTGCACCATTCGGGGCCAGTTTTGAAAATCAGTAAGTGGAGCTTTATGATCCCGCGGGAGACCAGTGGTTTCGGTATCAAAAATCAGAAACATAGGAAAAATTTTGATTGGTGTGCGGGCGCAAATTTAGCCAAAACCAATCCGCCGGACGTTGTTTGTTGAAAAGTTTACGCAAATTTATCGTCAGCTTTATCCCCGGGCGGTATTCCACGTTATGAATCCTGCTCTCAGGGTGTCAACCTTAAAAAACATCGTTAAATTTTTTATCATCCCGATAACTTAATACATTTAACCTTTTACTTATTCACCTCTTGCCTTGAACAATGAATTGAGTTATTTTTGCTTACTTTTCTGAAAAAAAAATCAACCTCTGCTAAAACCTTTTATTTTTTTGTATCTTTGCACAAATTTGAAATATCTATGCAGTAATTACTTAAACACAAAAAAATCATGAAGAAAACTTTACTTCTTTCAATTTCAATTTGCATCTCCCTGTTGAGTTTTACACAGGAGAGAATGGTTCCAGCTTCCAAAGAGCTTGTGAATAAGTCATTTGAGAGAAAACATCTTCAATTGCGCGAGCCTGCAACGCTCATTGAAAACGCAAATTTCTCCAACATCAACAATTTAAAGGACAGCCGCCTTGCCGGAGAAGAAACAGAAATCATCGAAACCATTTATGATCTTCAGACCAATGCCACAGTTGGTAATCGTTTTCATATCTGGGAAGACGGAACTATGGCTGCCGTAGCAACACGTGGTATGACAACATCAGGATGGAACGACAGAGGTACCGGATATAATTACTTTGACGGATCAACCTGGGGACCAAAACCAACCGCCAGAATAGAAAATGTGGCAACAGGCTGGCCAAGCCTAACCCCTTGGGGTGAAAACGGTGAAATGGTTGTAGCACACACCTCGTTTTCACCTTATATCCTCACTATTTACAAACGCGAGAACAAAGGTACTGGCCAATGGGAACTTGTTGAATATTCCGGTCCCGGAAATCCGGTCGAACCAACCTGGCCACGAATTGCCACCACAGGTGATAACAATGAAATTATTCACCTTTTTTACAGTTCCTACAATGCCTATGAAGGACAGGACAATGCACTTCTGTACTCACGTTCGGAAGACGGTGGCGTTTCATGGTTTCCCGAAGACGAAATTCTGCCGGGCTTAGGTGCAGATCATTACAATGATATTCACGCTGACAGCTATGTCCTGGCTTCAAAAAACAACACTGTTGCCCTGCTTTATACTGATGCTTTTGCCGACATGTTTATTCTCAAATCCACCGATCATGGCGTAACCTGGGATAAAATCATGATCTGGGAACATCCTTATCCCTTTTTCGATTTCAATTCAACACTGATGGAAGATACCCTTTATTCGGTTGACTACTCCGGGAATCTGGCCATTGATGATAACGGAATGGTACACGTAGTCTGGGGTATCGGACGGGTAGCCCGTCTGGCCGCAGCTCCTCCTTCTCCGGGAAGTTACAGCTACTGGCCTTACACCGATGGTATAGGTTACTGGAATGAAAGCATGGGACAGATTCCTGAAGCCGAAAATGTGCACCATACCATGATGCCCGAATACCTCGAATCACTGGGTATGCTGATCGGCTGGACACAGGATGTAAACAACAGCGGTTTCATCTTTGATTACGAAGGAACAGCAGAAACTCCATTCGCTGTTTACCGCTCATTGGGAATTTCCACTATGCCTACCATTGCTATTAATGGTAATATGATTGCCCTGGCTTATGCCTCTGTTACCGAAACTTTCGTAACTACTGACGCCACAATGAACTACAAACATATCTGGACAAGATTTTCCTATGACCTCGGTGAAACATGGGGTAACTTTACAGATCTCCAGACAGGTGATATTTTCCACCAGTACGATGAGTGCATTTATCCCATTCTTGCACACAATACAACATCGGATGGAGTTTTTCATCTTATTTATAACGCTGATAATTATCCCGGCCTATTCCTGGATGATGACCATGAAGCTGGTATCAACAGAATTATTCACAATAAAATGGATTTCACTATTGGCATCAATGAGCCAATAAACACTGAAAATCAGCCACTCACTGTTTCACAAAGCTATCCCAATCCATCAACCGGAATAACTGACATGATGATTGAGGTAGCCAAAACCTCAAACATCACTCTAGAGCTTTTCAATTTGACCGGACAGAAAGTTTTTGCTTTACCAGCACGTACACTCAGCCCGGGAGCTCATAATATCCGCCTCGATGTCTCATCCCTGACCTCAGGAGTCTATTTCTACACTGTTTCCAACGGAACTGAAACAATTACCCATAAATTGATCCTCAGATAAAAAATCATTTGTGCAGGGCTTCCGTTTTATTCCGGAAGCTTTTGATAAACATAAATAATTATTCGGGTATGAAAAATACCTGATTTTAGCTCAAAATAATATCTTTGCAACCGTAAACACATTTTTAATTCTAACTTAAATTATTTAAAACTATGAAAAAAGCACTACTTTTTGTCTTTGCATTCAGCATTGCTTTGATCGGATTTGCACAGGAACGTGCAGTTCCGGTATCAAAAGATCTGGTACAAAAGTCAGTAACAAGGGTTTTCGATGTACCTTCTGACCCTGTACCTCCAATGGTCAATACCAATTATACTTCTCCCGGCGTGATGAAGGATGCCAAAATGCTTGGTGATGAGACTGAAATCATCGAAACCAAGTATGATCTTCAAACCAATACGTCGGTAGGAAACCGTATGGTTGTCTGGGACGACGGCTCAATGGCTGCAATTTGCACCCGCGGAGTTGAAAGTCCTGCCGGTTTTGCATTCCCTGACAGGGGAACCGGATATAATTATTACAATGGATCAACCTGGGGTCCCAAACCAAGCTCAAGGATCGAAACCGTCAGAACAGGTTGGCCGTCAATAGCCAAGTGGGGTGCAAACGGAGAAATTGTTATTGCTCACCAGTCAGGTTCTAATCCTCTTGTTATCTCCCGCAGGGAAACCAAAGGAACCGGTGCATGGACAGAAGAACTGATGTATGGCCCGAACGGAACAGCTATTCCACAATACTTATGGCCAAGAATGATCACCTCAGGTGAAAACAACGAATACATGCATGTATTCGGACTCACCGCTCCCTCAGCCAATGGTGGAACACCATGGTTAGGTCAGGACGGCGCTTTGCTTTACAACCGTTCATCAGATGGCGGAGCAACTTGGGATTATGAGCATGTTCAGATTGAAGGAACTGGTTCTGATTATTATCTCGACATCAGTGCTGATGACTATGTTCTCGCTTCCAGAGGCAACACAGTAGCCTTGTTGATGACCAGTGCATGGATTGATCTCTTCATTCTTAAATCAACTGATAACGGTGAAACCTGGGATAAAATCATGATCTGGGAACATCCTTATCCATTCTTTGATATTCAGTCTACTTTGATGGATGACACACTTTATTCCGTTGATAATTCCGGAAATCTGGCTATTGACGAAAATGGTATGGTACATGTTGTATGGGGCATCGGAAGGGTAGCCCGTCTGAACGCAGCACCACCACCAGATCCGGGTTACTATTCATACTGGCCATATACTGATGGTATCGGTTACTGGAACGAAAGTATGGGACAAATCCCCGATGCCGAAAACGTACACCATACAATGATGCCCGAATATCTTGAAACATTGGGCATGCTGATCGGCTGGACACAGGATGTAAATAACAGTGGTTTTATTTTCGATTATGAAGGTACCGGTGATCCACAATTTGCTACTTACAGGTCACTTGGTATTTCCACCATGCCTTCCATTGCTATCAATGGTAATATGATTGCACTGGTTTACTCTTCAACCACCGAAACCTTTGTAACTACTGATGGAACACTGAACTACAAACATATCTGGGCAAGGTTCTCCTATGATCTTGGCGAAACCTGGGGAGATTTCCATGATCTTAATGGTGATAATATCTTCCATCAGTATGATGAGTCAATTTATCCGATCCTTGCTGCAAATACTGCTGCAAATGGAGCTTTCCAGATGATTTATCAGGCCGATAATGCTCCTGACCTTTACCTTGACGAAGAATTGCAGCTCGAACCTACCATCAACCGGATTATCCACAATTCGATGGGCTTCACTGTCGGCATTGATAACCCGACACCACAGGTATCAGGAATCAATGTTTCGCAAAGCTATCCTAATCCGGCCACCGGAAACACAATGGTTACCGTAGAACTGGAACAGACAGCAACTGTTGGTTTTGAAGTTTTCAACATGACCGGACAGAAAGTTTTCGAAATTCCTGTAAGAACCATGACTGCAGGTATTAATAACATTACTTTCAACGTATCTTCTCTCACCTCTGGTGTATATTTTTACACTGTTGATGTTAATGGTGAAAAGATTACACACAAAATGATTGTCAAGTAATTCTTAATGGATTAATAACACAAAAGGGGTTTTCGGTTTCGAAAGCCCCTTTTTTTATTCCATACATTTTGTTTATTTTTGTGGTGAGTTATTTTTTAATCACAAAAACATCATATCATGAAACATTTGTTACTTTTTCTGGTATGTCTATCTGTAATCGCAGGCTTTTCGCAATCCAGAAAACCGGCAGCCATTAATCAGCGTACACAAATATCGCTGACAAGGTATTTTAACCAGCCGGCAGACCTTTCCCCTCCTATGGTGAATACCGTTTTTAATCCGGGCATATTGAAAGAATCCAATACACTGGGCACCGAAACGGAAATCATCGAAACTGTTTTCGATCTTCAGAGCAATGCCAGTCTGGCTAACCGGTTTGTGGTATGGGATGATGGCACAATGGCAGCTGTCTGTACAAGGGGAATTGAAAATCCGACCAATTATGTCTTTCCTGATCGCGGAACCGGCTACAATTACTTCGACGGAAGCGACTGGGGCCCGAAACCGACAGCAAGAATTGAATCTGTAAAAACCGGCTGGCCTTCAATAGCTGCTGCCGGACCTAACGGAGAAATTGTTGTTGCTCATACCTCAGGAACCGGTACAATGAAGGTAAATTACCGTCCCAACAAAGGTACAGGTACATGGACTGAGTCTGATTTCCCCCCTGCCCCTGCAGGTGCATCAGGGTTGTTGTGGCCCAGAGTTATTTCCAGCGGAACAGACAATAATTTTATTCATGTTATTGTGATGACAGCTCCAACCGGAAATGGTGGTGTACCTTACATGGGGCAGGACGGAGCATTGCTTTATTATCGTTCATCCAATGCCGGCCTTACCTGGGATATCCAGGCAGAGCTGCTCGAAGGGCTGGGTTCGGATTACTACCTTAACTTTAGCTCTGATAATTACGCCTTGGCAGCAAAAGGTGATATGGTCGTTATCCTGCATGCCAGTGCCTGGGCAGATATGTTCATCATGAAATCGATGGATAATGGCGAAACCTGGGAAAAAACAATCATCTGGCAACATCCTTATCCTTTCTTCGATTTCAACACCACACTGATGCCTGATACGCTCTATGCCTGTGATAATTCGGCCAATATGGCCATTGATGATAACGGTATGGTGCATGTTGTATGGGGCATCGGACGTGTTGCCCGTCTGGCTGCAGCACCTCCTGATCCGGGCTATTATTCATATTGGCCTTTCACTGATGGTATTGGTTATTGGAACGAAAGCATGGGGCAGATACCCGAAGCTGATAATGTGCACCATACAATGATGCCGGAGTATCTGGAAGAACTGGGCATGCTGGTCGGATGGACACAGGATGTAAACAACAGCGGTTTTGTTTTTGATTATGAAGGAACTGCCGAAACACCTTTTAACGTTTATCGCTCGCTCGGGATTTCCTGTATGCCTACCATTGCTATTGAGGATGGCATGATCCAGCTGATCTATTCCTCTGTTACCGAAACATTTGTGACTATTGACGGAACCATGAATTACAAGCACCTGTGGGCCAGATACTCCGCTGGTCCCGGCCAATTCTGGGGAGATTTTACTGACCTGAATGCAAACAATATCTTCCATGTGTACGATGAGTGTATTTATCCGGTAATGGCCGATAAAAAAAGTACAATTGGACCTTTTCAGTTCATTTACAATGCAGACAATATTCCCGGAATATTTGCATTTGACGACGACCATGAACCGGTCATCAACAGAATCATACATAATGACATAGAATACTATATTGGAATTGATGATCCTGCAAAAGCACCTGATCAACTTCATGTTTCACAAAATCACCCAAACCCCGCGAGCGGGATTACACGAATCGCAGTAGAACTTGATCATGAGGTACTTACCAGTCTGGAAGTTGTAAATCTTCAGGGGCAAAAGGTATTAGAAATTCCTGCAGAAAACCTGCAATCAGGAAGTCATTCTTTTGTTCTGGATGCTTCTAACTTAACTTCCGGCGTTTATTTCTATTCTGTCATTGCCGGAAGCGAAAAAGTTACCAGGAAGCTGGTAGTTCAGTAAGATTATATTTTCGGTTGACATTTTCACCCGGATCTGTTTCAGAGATTTGAAGGATGGTTTTTTTATAAGCTCTTCCATGCTATTCTGAAACAGCCTTTCTTTTAAAAATTAAGCCGGCTTAATAAAAAATATTCCTCCCCCGTCAAATAGATGGCCGTCGTATAGCTCAATGATATCAATACCAGCTTTTTCACAGAAAAACAACAAATTTTTTCCCTGTTGATGGAATTTCAAATTGCCTGTTACAAACAACCTGTTGCCGTATAAACCACATGTACCTCCAAAAAAACCATTTTTAAATCCGGGCAAAAGGATGAATGAAGGATCGAATAAAAAAACTTCAGTTCCACAGCTTTTCAATTGTTTATAAATTCCGGCATCAGATGTTATTGCCTGGCTTGGAGTGATAAAAATCAAATTGCACCTGGTGTAAGCCTGATTAACATGAATGAATTTTTTTCCGTCGGCCTGACGTATTATTGTCTCATCAGTAATTTTGAGATTATGAACCAGCAAATTATCGGATACAACCGCATTGTAACGGGCAGTTTCAGGATAAGTAATTCCCACCTTTTCAGAGCCAATCCTTACATTTTTAGTCCATTTTTGTAAATGCTCAATGTACCTGTCAGGAAGATTTGGAGCTACTACCAGTTGGTCATTCATCTGCGTTAAAAAAATATCCGGATGTCCTGAAATGGCATCATAGACAATGCCGTTGGTTTCAAGTTCCAGAACCTGTCCCTCTTTTTCCAGTGCAGATTTAGCTTTGGCTGGAAGGCGTTTATCAATGATAATCAACATAAAATTCCCTGCCTTTTAACTTGTCGGAAGACTTGAAAACAACTTTGTGAAAGTTCGTTGCCAGCATTTTTCGGTTAACGGAGCGGTATCCAATGGCAGCATTCAGCTCACCGGAAGGAACATGAATGGTGATTTTGGATGCGGGCTTTGCTGTGATGGCCGGTTGAAACAACTGTTCCCAGATTTTAGTCCGCACAAGTTCCCTGAAGGAAACATGAAATGGTCCGGCTACCAGCGATTCGCCTGAAAGTAACCCATCGGAAGGGTGAAGTCCTACCCGGATTACATTTATTGAATGGTTTTCAAAGAAAATTAATAGGTCAGCGGCGATTTCCACAGCATCTGTCAAGGTCAATGGAATATATTTTCCGTTGTGAAACAATCGTTCGAGCGGAGTTCCCCTGATAACAAGTGTCGGGTAAATTCTCACATCATCAGCACCAAGATCAGCAAACCGCTGTGCTGTCATCATAGCCTTGCACTTGCTGTCGCCCGGAAGACCGATCATCATCTGCAGACCGAGCCGCATGCTGTTTGAACGAATCATTTGCGCTGCTGCAACCACATCCGCCGCTGTATGACCCCGTCCAGTTTTTCGTAGCACTTCATCATCCATAGATTGTGCCCCCAATTCAATAGTGCCAACATTGTTTTTCTTTAGTAAATCAATAACCTGTTGATTGATGAAATCCGGCCGGGTGGAAAGTCTGATACTTTTTACCTTACCTTCGTTGATAAAAGGCTGGATAGCTTTTAAATAGTTTTCCTGTTCCTGAAGTTTCAATCCGGTAAAAGTACCCCCGAAAAATCCGACTTCTACTATGCTTTCATTTATATTGATTGTTTTCAGATACTTGGTTATTGTATTTTTGACTTCATCTGAATCCGGGACATCCCAATGCCCCGAAATCCTGACCTGATCGCAATAGATGCATCGGAACGGACAGGCCTGCATGGGAATAAATATCGGTATGGTAAAGTGACGAAGTGACATTTTTTTGAATTGCTGTTGATTTTGCAAAATAACATAATTTTGAAGCATGAGATTGATGGATGATGTTATCGGTTTGTTTTTCCCAAGGCTGTGCAATGCATGTCAGGCATTGCTGTTTAAGAATGAAGAGATTATCTG
>ERZ795053.4288-NODE-4288-length-15549-cov-6.712340_pt1 | contig 15549 bp, 13 predicted proteins | sample MGYA00375137_ERZ795053 | MGnify/ENA primary metagenome ERZ795053 (study PRJEB30182, sample SAMN05720284) | activated sludge metagenome | isolation source: Anaerobic digester | place: Hong Kong | collected 2014-12-17 ...
TTGGATCAGGGCCTCGGTTTCCGTGTCTACAGACGACGTCGCTTCATCCAAAACAAAGATAGCCGGATCAGCCAGGATGGCCCGGGCAAAGGAGATCAGTTGCTTCTCTCCGGTAGAGAGCCTCCCTCCGCCTTCCCCCACTTCGGTTTCATACCCCTTTTCAAACCGCATGATGAAATCATCGGCGTTGACCAGGCGGGCGGCCTGCCTCACCTCGTCATCTGTGGCGTCCAGCCTTCCATAACGGATATTTTCAGCAATGGTCCCGCTGAAGAGATGGGGCGTCTGAAGGACATAGCCGAGGTTCGAATGGAGCCACAGGAGTGACCTCTCCCGGTAATCCGTCCCGTCGATGAGGACGGAGCCCGAAGTCGGTTCGTAAAAGCGGCAGGCCAGGTTCACGATGGTACTCTTCCCGGATCCCGTCTCTCCGACCAGGGCCACCGACTCCCCGGCGGACACCTTGAGGTTGAAGCCCTTCAGAACATACTCCCCTTCTTTATACTTGAAATCCACATTCCTGAACTCGATAGCTCCCCTGACGGGAGCCCAGTTCTCCTTCCGGGGATCAAAGTTATCTCCGTAAAGGGCAGCGACTTCAGGGTCATCCTTTAACGAGGGCTCTGTATCGATGAGTCCGAGGACACGTTCAGCGGCAGCCTGGGCGTTCTGCATCTCTGCAAATATCCCGGCCAGAGCCATGACAGGGTCGAAAAACTGGACCGTATAGGAAATAAACATGAAGAGAGTGCCGTAGCTCAGGACACCCTCCAGGACTCTGGCTCCTCCGTAGTAGAGGGCAAGAGCCGTTCCGAAGCTTCCCAGGGTCATCACGACAGGGAGAAAAAGCGAAGATACGACGGCAGCCCGCACAGAGGAACGGTACATCTTTCCTGTAAGGTGCCTGAACTCCTTGAGGTTTTTCTCCTCCAGAACCAGTGTCTTTGTGGTCTTCGCCCCGGTGATCCCCTCATTGAACGCCCCTGTAATACGGGAGTTTGTCTTACGCACTTCACGGTAGCTGTTCAGGATCCTGCGCTGAAAATAATAGCTTATGATCCCCAGCAGAGGAACCACAGAGAGAGCCATGAGGGTGAGCTTGATGTTCAGCACAGCCATGAAGGCGAGCATGGCGGCCATGATGGTCACCGCCCAGGCTACATCCACCATCCCCCAGGAGATGATCTCTCCCAGCCGGGTCACATCCGATGTCATCCGCGCCATGACCCACCCCACAGGAGTCGTGTCATAATAATCATAGGAGAGTTCCTGCAGGCGCCGGAAAGCCCGTTTCCGGATATCATAACTGAGGCCCATCTCTATACGGCCTGCTGTCCTGATAAAGGCCCATACAGCCAGAGCCTGAAGAGAGACAACGGCAGCATAGGTTACAGCCACCCATCCGAGCCCCTCAAAGGTCCCGCGGGCGACGAAACGGTCGATGACCACACGGTTGAACTGAGGGTACAGAGCATCCGCCCCGGCACAGAGGATCATAAAAAAGCCCAGAAGAAGGCACTGCTTTTTATAAGGCTTAAGGTAGATCAGAAGCTTCTTCCACAGGGCGATGTCCAGCTGCCGGGAATAAGTCGTCTCTTTAAATTGTGTACTCATGGCCTCTCCTCTCTTTTTCACTCTCTTCCGCCATGACATGGGAGAGCTCTTCGGCCAGGTCATTCTGCAAAGCGGCGATCCTCTTGTAGAGTCCTTCAGACGCTAAAAGTTCCGCATGGGTCCCGGACTGGACGACCCGCCCCTTCTCCATCACCAGGATCATATCCGCTTCAGCCAGAGTGGTGATCCTGTGAGAGATTATGATCGTCGTGGCACGCTTTTTCCGCCTGGCGAGGGCTTTGCGTATGGCTGCATCTGTCTCAGTATCCACAGCACTCAGCGAATCGTCAAAGATGAGGATGGGATACGGGGCCATCAATGTCCTGGCCATGGCGACTCTCTGTTTCTGGCCGCCTGATAACGTCACTCCGCGTTCACCCACCGCTGTCTCATAACCTTTCTCCATCTCCATGATCACCTCATGGATAGCAGCGTCTCTGGCAGCCGCATGAACATCCTCATCCCGGGGAGTCTCCTCTTTGATACCGATATTTTCCTTAAGCGACTTCGAATAGAGGAACGGCTCCTGAAGGACAAGTCCCACATGGCTGCGAAGCCACGCCCGGCGGATCTTCTCCACCGGGGTCCCGTCGATGAGGATCCGTCCCGAATTGCAGGGATAGAGGCCGGCGATAAGGTGGACAAAGGTCGATTTTCCGCAACCTGTGGGCCCCAGAACCGCCACTGTCGCCCCCTTCGGGATCCGGACGGAGACTTCCTTAAGGATCTTATTGCCTTCTTCATAGGAAAAAGAGACCTTTTCAAAGAGGATCTCTCCTTCGATGGGCGGGGTCCCGGCACCGGGAAGGTCTTCTTCGGCGGGTTCTTCCAGGATCTCCATGATCCGTTTTACCGAGACAAAAGTCTTTCCCATATCGGTCAAAATCCGCCCCATCTGCCTGACAGGCCAGAGAAGCCGTCCTTCGTAAAGGACAAAGACGGCCAGTGTCCCTACGGTCATCCCGCCCTGCAGGGCCAGGGCCCCTCCCATGAAGAGGACAAACCCGATCTGGAGCAGGCAGAGGAAGTCCGAGACACCCCAGTAGAGGGCCAGAAGAGAGATCAGCCGGTAAGTCAGCGACTGATATTCCCTGTTTCTCACATCAAACCGTTCCTCTTCATAACTCTGGCGTCCGAAAGCCCGGACCACACGGACCCCTGTCAAGTTTTCCTGAAGAGTCGTAGAGAGCCGCCCTTCCGCCTCATCCGAGTTCTTAAAAGCCCCCTTCACTTTCATAAAAAAGACGAAGGAGAAGAGAAATATCACAGGAACCACAGCCATGGCGTAGAGCGTCATCCCCTTATGCAGCTGTATCATAAACGAGAGGGTGAGGCCCACCATAAAGAGGGCCCGGCCGATCTCCACGAATTGCGAAGCCAGAAACTTCCGAATCGTCTCCACGTCAGATGTGGAGCGCTGGACCAGATCCCCCGTCTCCGCCCGGGTATGATAGGCATAAGGTAGTCTCTGGATGTGGTCATAGAGCTTTTCCCGTATCCCCCGGGCCATGGATTCTGCCGCCATGGCCGCCCATCTCCCTTTAAGGTAGAGGAAAAAGCCCCCTGCCATCGAAAGGGCGACAAAGAGGAGCCCGGCCTGGGGCAGAGTAAGCGTTCCGCCGAACATCGCGGTAAAGAGACTGAGGATCCCGTCAAAAAGAGGAGGGGCTGTGACCTCCTGCCCTCCGATGACCGTATCGATGGCATATCGAATGACCAGGGGGGTCAGAAGGCCGAAAAGAGTGGCAGCCCCGATGGCCAGGACTGCTCCGGCATACAGCAAGCGTCGTCCCTTCATAAATAGATAAAGGGAGGAAAAGGTGTTCTTCATCTTATCTCCTTATGTTTCCGTCTGTAATAGATTCGAAAAAAGGGGGGAATCAAATTCTCAATCGTGAAAAGGTGGTCATTGTTCTCCTTTGCGAAAACAAGTCATTCAGTAACCTGGTTTCCATGAGACACCTGAACAATCAGAAAAGTTTCATCTTCTTTTGTTCAAAAGATTGACCAAAAGCCCCGCCACGATGAAGAAGGTTCCCAGAAAGAAGAGAGGATGGTACTTCTCGTCAAAAAGGAAAAAACTGGCCCCCATGGTCAGCGGCAGAGAGGAGTAGGCGATAATACTCCCCCGTGTGGGGTGGATATATTTAAAGCCGTAAGACATGAGAAGCTGCCCTGCCAGAGAGACAAGGCCCACCCCGATAAGCAGGGGGACAAGGGGCCATGACAGGGTTACGGCGCTTCCCGCTGATGGAGCTGTAAAAGCCAGCCCGAAAAAGGCCGCCGCCATATAGACGATGACCGTATGGTCGGACTCCCTTGACCTTTGGAGAAAATGGATGGAGATCCCTGCAAAAAGAGCCGAAAGCAGCCCGGCGGCATCTCCGGCAGGCCCGAAATCACTCTTATCATGGAAGACGAACCAGACCCCTGCTCCACAGAGGATAAGGCTGGCCATATGGCCCCGGTTCATCTTTTTCCCGAAAAAGAGAGCCCCGGTCAGAGCGACAAAGAGAGGATATGTATTGAAGAGAAGCGTCGCCCGGCCGCTGGAAGAGAGACTGATGGCGATAAAATAGAGGGCCATGGAGCCCGCCCCGAAAAACCCCCTTAAAAGCCAGGTCCTGAGATCTTTCACCCGGAACTTTTTTTTCATGAGAATAAGGAGAGAAAAACAGAGGGCGATCTCTACCCCGAACCGGAAAAAGGCTATAAAGGACCCTGTAAAAAAGAAAGAGGCCGCCTTAACGGCCAATGCCGTCAGGCTGAAAAAAAAAGCCGATGAAAAGAGAGCGACTTCCCCCCGGGCGCTCCTCCAGGCCGGGATCATATGTCCCCGGCCCCCATGGTCTTCACCGTGAGCGTGACAGCCTCCACCTGAAGGGAGAGGGGCATGGTGGGCCTGTTCCTTTGATCCAGCCCCTGTGAAGGAAGAGCAGGCAGATGCATGAACCCTGCCGGGATCAGGGGGCGTGATTTGTGGACATATTCCATGAGAAGATAGAAGAGATGATTGCAGAGAAAAGCACCGGCGGACAGAGAGATGAAAGAGGGGATCCCCTTAACCCGCAGGGTTTGACGGATCTTATCTAAAGGTAATGTGGAAAAGTAGGCGTCAGGGCCGCCCGGGGTGATGGGAGCCGCCCTTCTTATCAGGCCCCGGTTATCAGCCAGAAAAGCATCATCCAGGTTGACGGCGATCCTTTCCAGCTCAGGAGCGCACCGGCCCGCAGCTAGACCCAGAGAGAGGATTCCGTCGGGCTCATGCAAGCGGATAAGGGAGAAGAGCTCCTCTTCCGCTTCTCCATAGGCCACGGGCAAGATCCCGGGGATGACCGTGATGTCTCCGACGAGAGGAGGAAGGCTTTTGACCACCTCCTCCGACGGATTGATCTTGTCTCCGCCGAAGGGCTCGAATCCTGTTACGAGTATTTTCACGCTCTCTCCTTTCTGAAAGAATAGAGAGCCCCTCTTCAATCGTCAAGCACTCTTTTCCCTTGTGAAAAGAGATTTACTTTTCTATAATAAAGTATGATGCTTTTTCCGCCGCGTTTCTCATGGAAGAAAGATGCGCTGAAGATAGCCCTAATTTTTCTCTTCACGGGCTTTCTCTGGATTCTCTTTTCCGACTATCTTTTAAATCTCCTCCTTCCTGCTCCGGCTCTCTATGTCAAGGGACAGCTGTACAAAGGGTGGCTTTTTGTCCTGGGAACGTCTCTTCTCTTATTTCTTCTTTCAGCATCCCATCTGAGGAAACGTGACCTCCTTCATCAGCAGGTCCGCCGGGCAGAAGCTCATTACCGCTCCCTTTTGGAGATACTTCCCGACCCTCTGCTGGTCCTGGACGACCGGGGGAGGATCGAATACGCGAATTCCTCCTTCAAGCAGCTTCTGCATTATTCGGATGAGACTCTTTCGGGCCGGCCTCTCTCGGATATCTGTATTTCGGATGTCTATGAGGATCATTTATGGGGTTATCTGAAAGACCTCAAGGAAGGGAGCCCTCCGCCCCCTCTTTTTCTCACACTGACCACGGGCAATCAACAGACTCTTTACGCCCTTTCACGCTGGCGGATCCAGAGGGATGAATCGGGCCGGTTAATCCATGTCATCGGCGTGATGACAGATCTCAACCTTCTCTTAAGGGCTGCCGGAGAACCTGCTTCGGATCATCGTTCAAAAGAATAATCAGACAAAGGAAAGAGAACTGGTGGCATTGAGTGAGAGGAGTTTTTCCCCCTCCAGGAAGGCTCCTTCCCGGAAGAGGTCATTTCCCAGAGCAGCCACCATGGCAGCATTATCCGTGCACAGACCCGCGGGAGGGATGAAGAGGGGAACGTTGTACCGGGCGGACAGGGAAGAAAACTCGGCCCGAAGACGGCTGTTGGCGGCCACGCCGCCGGCAACGACCAGGGGATAGGGTTTTTCCCCGGTGAAGAAGAGTTCCACCCGCTGGGTCAGGGCCCGGACAGCTGTCTTCTGAAACGAAGCGCAGACATCTTCCTTTTTGACGCCGGGTGAGCGGGCGATCAGATTTCTCACTGCTGTCTTGAGCCCGCTGAAACTGAAATCCATCGGGTTGTCACGGAGTACCGGGACGGGAAGCTCCACGGCGTCTTCATCTCCCTGTGCGGCGACTCGATCCACGGCAGGCCCCCCCGGATATCCCAGTCCCAGCATCTTGGCGACCTTGTCAAAGGCTTCTCCCACGGCATCATCCCGGGTCTGGCCGATCAGACGGTATGACCTGGGGCTCTCTACCAGGACCAGATGAGTATGCCCCCCGGAGACGATAAGACCGAGAAAGGGGAAGGGGATCTCTCCGAAATGGAGCATATTGGCATAGAGATGCGCTTCCACATGATGGACGGGAATCAGGGGTTTCTGCCAACTATAGGCCAATCCCTTGGCTGTGTTTACCCCGATGAGCAGAGCACCTACCAGCCCCGGCCCCCGGGTCACAGCAATGGCATCAGCCTCACGAAGCGGCATCCCCGCCTCTTTTTCCACAGCATCGAGCACCTCGAAGATCTTGATCACATGATTCCTCGATGCCACTTCCGGGACGACCCCGCCGAATTTATGGTGGACCTCCTGAGTATGGATCACATTGGAGAGGATGACCCTGCCGTCACGGACAAGAGCCGCTGAGGTCTCATCGCAGGATGTCTCGATCCCGAGAATGATCATCTTCCTCCCTTTTCAGACAGAGCCTCCCTGGCTTTTTCGATCACCGGGTCATCCCCGGCCAGATAGAGACGCGCTGCCTCTTCGCCGCTGTCTCTGTAAATCAGACGGTACCGGATCTGGCGGATCAACTCTTCTGCGATGGCATCAAAGATCTTCCCCTTCCAGTCCGGAACATATTCTGTGATCAGAGCGGCGTTGACTCCATCCCCGATAAAATGCTCTTTAAAGTCATATCCTTCTTTCTCCAGATTTTCCCGAAAGGAGCTGAGAATGGTCTCGTCTCCGGCCTCTGCGGTGATATCTGTCCGCTTGGCAGTAAAATCTTCAATATGGTTTCCCCGGAGAAGATCGACAAGCTGGACAGGGAGAGGCCGGCTTTCCACGGTGATATCCGGCTCGATACCCGTCCCGTCCACACAGGTCCCGCCCGGTGTGTAGTAGTAGGCGATGGTCATCTTCAGGGCCGACCCGTCTCTGAGCGAATAGATCCGCTGGACAGACCCCTTCCCGTATGTCTTCTCTCCGATAATGAGTCCCCGCTTCAGGTCCTTGACTGCTCCGGCCAGGATCTCAGAAGCCGAGGCAGACCCCCGGTCGACGAGCAGAGCCAGGGAGATATCGGCATAAGGAGTGGGATCCGTAGACCTGTACTCCTCAAGCAAGATCCCGTCACGGCCACGGGTAGAGACGATGACTTCTCCCCGGGGGATAAAGAGATCGGCGATACCGTGGGCGATCTCCAGGATCCCTCCGGGATTATAACGAAGATCCAGGATAAGCTTTTCCATTCCCTCGGCTTTCAGGCCGGCCAGGGCTTTTTTCATCTCTTCAAGGGAGTTCTCCTGGAAGTGGATAAAACGGATATAGCCGGTGGTCTCATCGATCATAAAAGTTCCCGACAAGCTGGGCAGCTCGATCTTTTCCCGGACGATCTCAAAGGTAAGCAGGTCGGCGACCCCTTCCCTCTGGATACTGACCCGGACCTTTGTCCCGATGTCTCCACGCAGCATACTGATCACTTTTTCAAGGGAAAGCCCGACGGCGGATTCCCCGTCGACCTCCACGATCTTGTCCCCGGCCTGTATCCCCATACGATAGGCCGGTGTCCCTTCAATGGGTGAGACCACGACGACAAAGTCTCCTTTTTTATCGATCCGTATCCCCAGTCCTCCGAATGAGCCTTCGATGTCGGTGATCATGTCCCGGCTCTCTTCCGGGTCGAAAAAGGCCGTGTGAGGATCCAGCCCTTCCAGCATTCCTTTGATGGCCCGGTAGGCCATATCCTGGTCCCGGACATCGCCGGGTTCCACATAATGCTCCTTGACCATGGTATGGACATCGTTGATCATGGCCAGTCCCTTAAAAAAATCTCCTGCAGAAAAGACAAGGTTTACTGAAAAAAACAAAAATAATAAGATTGTGACAGCCAGTAATGCTTTTTTATACATCTTAACTCCTCCCGCTCTATTATACGGACCGCTTTGAAATAAACAAGTATTAACTAAACAACCTTAAATGAGGAGATGTTCCTTTTCTCTTGTTATCCCACCTTCCCTCTGTATAATTAAAAAGCGGCTGTTTTTGGGCCTCACCCCGCAAAGGAGACTGTTTGATGACTGCCGATGTCCAGACCATGCGAGACCTCGAGTTGTTCGAGTCCTATGACGGAACACCGGGTGTCTTTGCGCTTTTCGACTACACCAGGACAGAAAAGGGGAGGGAACAGCTTCGCTCCTTTTTTATGGAAGACTTTCAGACCCTGAGACAGGTAGAGGAGAGGCAGGACTCCTTCCGTTTTTTCTATGAGCTGGAAGAAGAGGTACCGCCGGTCCATAAAAATCAGTTTCTTTTCATCACCCAATATTTGCGTTCGAAACTTCCCATGATCCGAAACAGGAGCCCGCATCATCTGGCAGGGATGTGGCTTCGCCTTTCTTTAAGGCACAAAGGGACAGGCCTCTTCAGCAACATGGAGTTTATTTCCGAAGGAGTGACCCTCATCGCCGCTTTTGCCCGTGCTTTGGAAGGATTCCTGGATAGGATCGGCCAAGCCCCCCTCCCCGGGGAGGTCAGGGGACTCGCCCATCGTATCGAAGATTCTCTGGGCCCTGTCCTGACCCATATTTCAGGACTCACCTCTCCCGGCCGCCATCCATTCCGTCTTCTGGCCGCTGACCGCTGGCTCAGGACAAGAGGCCAATTTTATATCGATTCCCTGACCGAGTCCTTCGCCCTTCTTGACGCCTTCTTTTCCGTGGGGGCCGCTATGAAAAGCCACCTCATGTGTTTCCCCCGGGTCATGGAATCCGAGAAGCCTTTTTTTTCAGCCCGGGGCCTCTATCACCCGTTTCTCCCCCGCCCTGTGACACAGGATTTCCAGACACCCGGCTCCTTCCTTTTTCTGACCGGCCCCAATATGGCCGGGAAAACGACTTTCCTGAAAGCTCTGGGAATAACTGTGCTTTTAGGCCGCGCCGGCCTTCCCGTCTTCGCCCGAGAATGCCGTATGGACCTCTTTCAGGGCTTGTTTACCAGCATAAATACGGAAGACAACATACGAAAAGGATACAGTTATTTTTTCAGCGAAGTCAGGCGTGTCAAAGAAGCCGGCCGGCTCCTTCATCAGTCAAGCCACCTTCTTTTCATCTTCGATGAACTCTTCAAAGGGACCAATGTCAAAGATGCCTATGACGCCTCCCGTCTTGTGATCCGGAAATTCGCCCTCTGGCCCGACAACCTCTTTATACTTTCATCTCATCTCATTGAACTGGCCGAAGAGGCACGGGACAACCCTTCCATCGCTTTTTACTCTTTTGAATCTTCGGTTGTTGACGGGCGGCCGCTTTTCACCTATAAAATAAATAAGGGGATCTCCCGGGAGCGTCTCGGGCTCCTCATCTTGCAAAATGAAGGGATCCCGGATCTCCTGGAACCGCCATCCCCTTCAAAGGAGTGATACTATGTACTATTTCTATGACTGGACCATGATCCTTCTGGTCCCGGCTATCCTTCTCTCCCTCTATGCCCAGTTTAAAGTCAAATCCACATTTTCCCGATACTCAGGGATCCGCTCCTCTCAGAATATGACCGCCGATGCCGTCGCCCGGGATATTCTGCTCAGAACTGAAGTGGATGTCCCCGTCGAGCGTGTCTCGGGACACCTGACCGACCACTATGACCCGCGGCATAAAGTGCTCCGACTTTCTGAGGCCGTCTACGGGCAGACAAGCATCGCGGCTATCGCCGTAGCAGCCCATGAATGCGGCCATGCGGTCCAGGATGCCCGTGATTATTTTCCCCTCAAGATCCGAAACGCGCTGGTTCCCGTGAGTACCTTCGGGTCCAATCTGGCCATCCCCCTGGTCTTGTTCGGCTTTATCTTTCAATTCCCGCCCCTGGTCAATATCGGGATCGTCCTCTACGCTGCAGCCGTCTTTTTCACAGTCATCACCCTCCCTGTGGAGTTCGATGCCTCCTATATGGCCTTACGCGTGTTGAAAAAAAGGTCGTATCTTACCCCGGAGGAATTGACAGGAGCCCAGAAAGTCCTGAAAGCTGCAGCCCTGACCTATCTCGCCGCCGCTTTGGCCGCACTGATGAATCTGCTGCGTCTGATTCTCCTGTCCCGGAGACGTTAAAGAACGGAAATAGAGAGTGAAAAAGGGGGCAAAGCCCCCTTTTTTCAATACTCGAAGAACATGGTCTTGACCTGGACCCCCTGGACTTCACACAACTCTTTTTCCAGGGCTTCCCACTCCTTTTTGTCTCCCACAAGTTCCAGGACGACAAAGCCCTTTTTATCGCAATAGTCCTTCGAGACTTCATGCATCCCCAAACGGGTTTTAATGGAGCAGCCATATCTGGTCAGGATCTCCTGGACTCTTGTCGCTTCTTTCACACGGTCTGTCAGCAGCAATCCCATGATCATCATTTCCTTCATAAAACCTCCTTTTTACTTCTTCAATTATTCATATTTTACTGAAACAGCTCCCCGATGTAAAGGGTGATTTCACTTTTCAAAAAACGGAAGTTGCAGTACCATAGGACAGGAGGGAAAGATGTTTACCTATTACAGAGGAAAAGTCGCCTATGACGGAACGGACTATAAAGGCTGGCAGCTCCAGCGCAAAGGGATTCCCACGGTTCAGGGCATGGTGGAAACAGCCTTCAGCGGGATTTTCGATACAGAGCGCATCAAAGTCCAGGGAGCCAGCAGGACCGACTCAGGTGTTCACGCCCGCGGACAGGTCTTCCATTTCAGGGCCCACAAGGATATCCCGCCCCTGAATGTCCTCCGCGGCGCCAACACCTCTCTTCCCAGGGATATCCGCATCCTGGAGCTGGATTATTCCGACAAGTCGTTTCACCCGATCTTCTCTGCCTGTGGAAAGCACTACTCATACACCTTTATCTACCCTGACGACCCTCTGAGAAACCGCTATGCCTATCGTCTTCCCTCTCTTGTTGATTTTCTCCGCATGGAAGAGGCCCTCCCCCTCTTTACCGGCGAGAAGGACTTTTCCGCTTTTCGTAATATGGCCAGCCGTGATCCGGAAAAATCACCGGTCTGTATCATCCGCTCCTTTTCTCTGGAGAAGGATCCGGGGGTGTATACTTTTCATATCAAAGGCAACCGGTTCCTCTATAATATGATACGGATCATCATGGGAACACTTCTCTATCTGGGCATGGGCAAACTTCGCGAAGAGGATATCATCAGGGCCTTTGAAACAGGGGACCGCCACTCCATAGGAAAGACACTGGCCCCCGATGGCCTGATCCTGGAAGAAGTCTATTACAGAGATGATTATTGAATCTTTTTCACGATGACCTTGGACGTCTTTTTCCGTTCGAACTGCTTCATAAAATGGGAAATAAAGGAAAAACTCTCGGCCAGGTTCTCATCCTGGACAAAAATATCCTCGGGGACCTGAAGGCGTGCAGGGGCAAAATTCCAGATAGCCTTGATCCCTGCAGCCACCAGCCTTTCCGCCACAGACTGGGCCGCTTCAGCCGGCGTCGTAATGATCCCTATCCTTATATTGTGTTTCGGGACAAAGGAATCGAGGTTTGATAACGGCTGGATCTGAACCGTTCCTATCTTTTCTCCGATCTTGGACTCATCAATGTCGAAAAGCCCGATAATCCTAAGCCCGTAAGCTTCAAACCCCCTGTATTCAGCAATGGCTGTCCCCAGATGCCCTGCGCCGACCAGAAGGGCGACATTAAGGTTGAAGTAACCGAGATAGTGAGCCAGGGTGTTGCGGAGCTCTTCGGCGTTATAGCCTACTCTTGGTTTTCCGCCGATATCCAGATACATCATATCCCGCCTGACCTGGGAATCATCCATACTGAGACATTCAGCCAGATAAACCGAAGAGATATAGGGTTCACGGCTTTTGTTCAGGAAAGAACTCGCCACCTGATAGTATTTGGGGAACCGTTCCAATGTCGGCCTGGGAATCTGCTTTTCCAAGGCATCTCCTTTCGTGCTTCCCTTCACGATAGTATTATAACGAATATCAGAAGAGTTTCAAATGTTTTTTAGATGTTTTTTTATTTTTTCCGCCAGGGCAGGGCCGATTCCGGGGACTTTGACAAGGTCTGAGATCTCCGCCCGGCGCACCCCGTCCAGATTTCCGAAGAAATCCATGACCAGCCCGGCTTTGCTCTTTCCCAGGCCAGGAACTTCTGTCAGAGGGTTGTTCAGAGCCTTCTTGCGTTTTTTTCGCCGGTTATAACCGATGGTAAAGCGGTGGACTTCATCCCGGGCCCTCATCAGCAGAAGTCGGGCCTTTTCGTGTTCTTCTGCCGGAAGAGGGATCCCCTCTTCACTGATGACACGCTCTTCGGCCTTAGCCAACCCTATGACAGGGAGGGAAACTCCTGCCCGGGCGAGGGCGTCTGCTGCAAACCTGACCTGAAGAGCCCCCCCGTCGATGAGGACCATGTGGGGAAGGCTGTTTTTTTTATATCGGCGTTCCACGATCTCTCCGATCATACGGAAGTCATCAGGATGCTCCCCCTGCAGGGCAAAGGATCTGTAGAGGCTCTTATCAAACCCCTTTCTGGTCAGCCGGATACATCCGCCGGTGAACTGTTCCCCTCCGTAGTTGGATATATCAAAGGCGTCAAGGGTGTCTATGGGGCTTATTCCCAGAAGCTCCTCAAGGTCATCGAAATAGGCTCCGGGATCCATGAGGAAATGTTTCCTTAACAGAAAATGGGCATTCTCTTCACACCGGGCCAAAAGGCGGGACTCCTCTTCGCCGGCCGGCCTTCTGATGCGGACGACTCTTCCCTCCCGTTCCTCGAACTCTTCTTCCAGAACAGGGATACCGGGAAAAATATCATTGACAATGATCAGAGGAGGTACAGAGGGCTGAGCTCCGTAGTGAAGGCGGATGAAGGCTTCAAAGACATGAGCGGGTTTCTCCTGACTCTCAAAAATATCCCCTGTCTGCTCCACCACTTTGCCCTCTCTCATGGACAAGAGATAGAGACCGTAAAGAGAGCCCACTGCAGACAGAGCCATGGCGTCGCAGTTTTTCCCGCCGGCTGTCTCCATATCAGGCATCAGGAGGAGCTGTTTAAGCCCGGTTAGCTGTTCCCGGCATTGGGCCGCCTTTTCAAACTCAAGACCCGATGCAAAGCTCTTCATCTCCCGCTCAATACGGCTGAAAAGCTCTTTCCCCTTCCCTTTGAGAATATCCACGATGGCTGCGATGTTCTTCCCGTATTCTTCCGGTGAGACCTTCTCTTCACAGGGCCCGCCGCAACGGCCCAGATGATACTGAAGGCAGACATGCCGGGGCATCGTCCTGCAATGGCGGTAGGGGAAGACAGCTCTCAAACGGGAAAGGAGAGACTTCACGGATGAGATGGAGGTAAAGGGCCCGAAATATCGGGCTCGGTCTTTACGGATCGTCCGCGTGACGGTGATAAGGGGAAAAGTCTCCCGGGTCACTTTGATATAGGGATAGGTCTTTCCGTCTTTCAGGTCCACATTGTAGTGGGGCTGATTCTCTTTAATAAGGTTATTCTCCAGGATAAAGGCATCTGACTCCGATGCCACGATGATATATTCCACATCATCCACATGATGCATCATCACCCGTTTTAGGTAATCCAGCCCCTTTTCATTTAAATAGGAACGAAGCCGGTTATTGAGGTTTTTGGCCTTCCCCACGTAGAGGATCCCGCCTTTTGAGTCTTTAAACAGATAGACTCCCGGAAGACGGGGAGCCTGCCTTATGATACGGCTAACTTTTTCAGAGATCATCAGAGAGATTCTCTTTTTCCGCCAGCCTGTTGAGGGCTTCCGCCACCCGGCGGCTCTGTTTGCCGGAGAGGGAACAGAGGGCAACCCGTATCCCCTTGTTCAGAGGAACGAGAAAGATATCCTCCTCTTTGAGCTTTTCGCACACCCCGAAGGGATCGCTGCTGGCAACGGCCGCGAAGAACCCGTCGCGATAGGGCATGGCCAGGCCCGGGTGGAGCGTGTCGAAAAAGATCTTGGCTCTCCCGGCGAGAAGATGCCTCCATTGCTGAAGCTCCTCTGTGTAGCTGTCCGAAAGAGATTTCTTCTTATACAGGGCTTCCAGAAGAAGCTGGCCTGTCGAAGAGACACTCCCGTAAGTCCCCCGATTGGAAAGGAGCATGATCTGCACAAACTCCTCCAGGACCTCTTTGTCCCGGTGAAGGGCGAAGAGAGCTGCTGTCCTTAATCCGTATTTGGCGAATCCCTTGGATATACTGTAATCCACCAATGTCAGGGTATTCCCGGATAAGCGGTCCAGCAAACGGAAGATATTCTTTCTTTCAGGGGCGGCATACTCGATATATGCCACATCGAGGAAAAGGACCACGGGATGCTCCAGCTTGTTACAAAGAGAAAGCATCTGAGTAAACTCCCCGTCCGTAAAGGAGTAGCCGGTAGGATTATGGGCGGGAGTATTCATCAGAAGAAAGATATTATGCTGCTCACACGCCAGCTCTTTCATAGTCTCTTCGAATCGGGCCCAGTCGGGCCCTCCCGAAGCCAGAAGGGGGAATGTCTTCAGTTTCCGTCCGGTCTCGTCGGCGATGGACTGATAGGGACCCCAGTGCCAATCGGTGGTCAGGATAAAATCGCCCGGTTCTGTGTAGTTGAGAATGGCATGGTGGATCCCGGCCAGCCCGCCTGAGACAGCAACTCCTCTGAGGGGCAGCGAGGGGCGGCTCTCCCCGAAACAGTAGGCTTCTGCCGCCTCGAGAAAAGCGGGATATCCGCCCATGGGAGCGTAGGGTGACTGGGCCCGGACATCCAGAGCCCCATGGATACGGTCTACGGCCTCAAAGGTGACAAGTTCTCCGCTTTCGTCCAAAAGGGCTCCGATAGTACCGTTGACGACAGCCCCCGCCCCGGCTGAGCGGCTTCTGTCCCTGGCCTGGGCATTATTGATAAAAATGATGTCGTTGAATGTCAGACCCCGTTTTGATTGAGATGCAAACATGAACGGTCCTCCCTTTGTCGAAGATAAAAAAAATGCCCGGGAGGGGATTCGAACCCCTACAGGCGTATTGCCCACTAGATCCTGAATCTAGCGCGTCTACCAATTCCGCCACCCGGGCTACGGGACCAGACAGAGTATAATCAAACCCGATGAGAATTCAAGAAAAAAAATAACAAATAGTTCAGGTCACTTCAAGGAATTCGGCCAGTTCCCGGGCCGTCCTGACGCCCTTCCCTCCCCCCCCGGGAGT
>ERZ795053.4292-NODE-4292-length-15537-cov-5.088296_pt1 | contig 15537 bp, 8 predicted proteins | sample MGYA00375137_ERZ795053 | MGnify/ENA primary metagenome ERZ795053 (study PRJEB30182, sample SAMN05720284) | activated sludge metagenome | isolation source: Anaerobic digester | place: Hong Kong | collected 2014-12-17 ...
TCGGGTGTGCCGCCCGTCCCCATCAAAATATCGACCCCGGTGCCGGGAATAGCCGCCATCAACGCTCCGATCACATCACCATCGGTTTGAATTGAAATGCGCGCCCCGGCCTGGCGTATCTCGGCAATGAGATCTTGATGACGGGGCTTGTCTAAGACAAAGACGGTTAGCTCATTGACGGTTCGTCCGAGCGCCTTGGCTATCCGGTGAAGATTTTCCGTAGTTGACAGGCTAATATCGATGGCGTCTTTGGCATTTCGATCGACCACAATTTTCTTCATATAGAGGGATGAACCGGGGTTCCACATCGTGTGGCGTTCGGCAATGGCGATGACCGAAGTGGCATTGGGCCGCCCTAAAGCTAGCAGCCGGGTGCCTTCAACCGGATCTACCGCCACATCGACTGCTGGGGGATTACCGGCGCCCACCTTTTCGCCATTAAACAGCATGGGGGCTTCATCTTTTTCACCCTCCCCAATGACGATGGTGCCGTCCATGTTGATGGTGTCCAGCACTGCTCGCATGCTGTCGACAGCCGCTTGGTCCCCGGCTTCTTTGTTGCCCAATCCCATGTAGTGAGCGGCTGACAGCGCGGCCGCTTCAGTGACGCGGACCAGCTCCATAGCCAAGTTTCTATCGGGTTTTACAGACATAGTTTTTTTCCTCAACTCTCTTAAACGGGTTTAATTGCGATTGTTCAGGGGACTGGATCTTTTTGTTCACGTGATGAAGCGCCAGTCGCCCGGTCTATTGAATAGAGATGTTAAATTTTTATAACGGCTATATTACCCGCAAATGGCTAAAATTATCAAGTTGAGGTTATGAAAGTGGAAGGATCTTCGCTCAATTTTGGATGAGCGATGTTTTTTATGAGGACGTGATTACGCTATCCACCAGGTGGGAGAGTCCCAGCTCAAAGCTAACTTGGGCGGTCCAATCCAGCATGGTTTTGGCCCGGCTGGCGTCGGCATAGGAGTAGCGGATATCACCTGACCGAGACGGTTGGTAAATGGGGTTGATATCGAGCTTGAAAATTTGAGATAAAGTTTTAAAGAGATGGTTAATGGTAATTTGACGTTCGGTTCCAATGTTAAACCGTTGGCCGGCCGCTTTCGGTTTATGCGCTGCCAGTAAATTGGCCCGTACAACATCTTTAACAAAAACAAAATCGCGTGTCTGTTCTCCATCGCCAAATATAAGAGGGACTTCGCCACGCATCATTTTATCGACAAAAATAGAGATAACGCCGGAGTAGGCGGAAGATGGGTCTTGGCGAGGACCGAAGACGTTGAAATAGCGGAGAACTACGGTTTCCAGGCCAAAGGAATCATTAAATAAACAGCAATAATTTTCAGCAGCGAGCTTGCTAATCGCGTAGGGGGATTTGGGCTGGGGCGCCATCACTTCTGTCTTTGGCAGCGTCGGTTCATCGCCATAGACGGCGCAGGTAGAGCTGAGCACCAGGCGGCGCACGCCCGCTTCTGCGGCCAAACTTAGCAGCCTAAGAGTCCCTAAGGCGTTAACGTCTTCAGCCTCAAGCGGCTTGGCCATCGACTCCGGCACGGAGACCATTGCGGCCAGATGAAAAACAAGATCAACGTCAGTTACGGCGTCTCGAACGGCGGCGTCATTTCGGAGGTCGCCTTCAATGAATTCGATTTGACCGATCAGGTGCGCTAAATTTTGACGATGGCCGGTTGATAAGTTGTCTAACACGCGAACCTTATCGCCGCGTGCAGCCAAAGCATCAACAATGTGCGAGCCGATAAAACCGGCTCCGCCCGTTACTAAGCATGTAGTCATAATAGTGTATCCCGTGGAAAAATAAATAGGTGGATAGATGGATAGTTGGTTGTTCAGTCGGTTCGTGCCAACCAACCCACCAACCAACCAACCAACTTCTATTTCGTAGTCAGCTTTGAACCTCAAAACGATATCCAACGAATTGTTCGTTGAGGAGATAAATGGGATTTTTAGGATCGGGTTCAAGTTTACGCCGTAAGTGCCAGATATAAACGCGCAGGTAATCGACGTCATCGATATACTCGAACCCCCAGACTTTTTCTAAAATTTGCTGGGTTCCGATAATACGGCCTTTATTTTTGACCAGTAGTTCTAACAGTTTGTATTCGGTGGGGGTAAGTTTGACGAGCTTGCCATTAACTTCAATGCGGCGAGTTTCCAGATCGATAAATAGGTGACCATCCTGGTAAGATAAGTTTTTGGGTAATATGACTGTGGTGCGGCTGCGGCGTAGAGTCGCTTGCACACGGGCTACTAATTCACCGGTACGGAAGGGTTTGGTGAGATAATCGTCGGCTCCCAGTTCGAGTCCTTTGATGATATCCTCCTCGTTGCCTAGCGCCGTAAGCATGATAACCGGGGTATCGGCTATGTCTCGAACCCGTTGGCAAACCTGATAGCCGTTTAGGCGAGGCATAGTAATATCCAAAATTATCAAATCAGGCTGACACTCGAAGAAGAGACGGATACCTTCTTGCCCATCCCGGGCTGTGATTACTTGATACCCTTCGCAGGTTAAACCGTGTTGAACGATTTGGGTGAAGCTGGGGTCATCGTCGATAATTAAGATTTTGTCGTTCACCGAATTTCTCCTGTCACCGCCTTAAGCGACTTCTTGAAACTGGACTGTATGCGTGAGGAAATGGTCTGAATAGCTGGATAGTTAGTTTGTCATGAGAATCATTTAATCAATCAATCAACAAGCTAATTGGCTTGTTTGATTTATGAGTTGTTAAGTTGCATGAACTGATATTGATAATTGTTTTGTTACTATTCAGGTGACTGGCGTTTTTGTTGAAATTGAGAATATCACTTGCAATACAACGCGACGTTTACTTAGACAAAGTGCCAGTCACCTCAGCTACTGAATAAATATGTTGTTTCTATTATAACCTAAGTAACAATATGATGGCAATGGGTTGCGGGTGGGAAAATAGTTTCAGATCGGTCTAGTCAAATAAGCCTATAACCAACGCCGATCGTTGAATGTTGTTCGAAATTCAGTTGGTCAATTGTTGAGACGGGTCCAAATGGGTATGATACTATAAGCTCTAATAATTCTAATCCTGGCGTGATAAATGATGAACAAATTTGAATTCTTTAAAATTAATTCCAAAGACGGTGAAATTACCACCCAACAAACCTTAATTCTAATTGGCGTGGCAGGGTTGGCGGCCACTTTGCTGGCGATAGTGCCTTGGTTGGCGTTTTTAAATTACCCGTTTCGCCTGCTAATTACCATCGTCCACGAATTAAGCCACGGCTTAGCCGCCTTAATCACCGGCGGCCACTTTATCCGGTTTGTTATCTTTTCCGACGGATCGGGGTTGGCCTACACCGCCGGCGGTTGGCGTTTGCTGGTCATTCCAGCCGGATATCTAGGGGTGGCTGTGTTTGGGGCCATTTTGATTATGCTGGGCCGCAATCATCGCTGGGGCCGCATCGCTATGGCCACGATTGGTCTGGTCATGATTTTGTTTACGCTGCGATACGGTATCCCCAGCATCTTTTCCGATCAATTGCTGGGCGGCGTGCTAACAACCATCAGCGGGGTCTTTTTTGGCGCTCTATTTTTGCTAGTAGCAGTTAAGGCCTCGCCCGCGTGGATTGTGTTTTTACTCAACTTTATCGCTATTCGGGCCGGATTAGCCGCCTTTGCAGATATTATAACGGTGATTGGTTTATCGATGCCTTTCTTAACCCCCGCCAGCAGCGACGCCCAATCAATGGCTGAACTAACATTTATTCCGGCTATTGTTTGGGCTTTAGTCTGGGCGGCCGTGGCCTTCGTGTTGATCGGCGGCGCTATTTGGGCGACTTGGTTGGTTCCCGGCCGGCCATCGGTTCAAATTACTGATAGATCTCCCAAACGCCTTCACCTCTAATGATACGGCGGACTTGGTCGGGAAAGCGGTTGCGGTTAAGTGGTTTGCCTAAGAAGCCGTCAAAGCCGGCCGCTTGGGTTTTGGGTAGTTCGGTGCCGGCGTCTCGCGCCGTGACGGCGATAACCGGCACATCTTTTAAGGTGGGATCACTTCTGAGCGCTTGGAGTACTTCGTAGCCATCGGCGTCGGGCAGACCCAAATCTAGAAAAACCACATCGAGCTTCGTCATGCTCTTCGCCCGCTCAATGGCGGAGTCGGCGAATCGCTCCATGACCGTGCGCATGCCCAAACGGCGCAGCATAACCGCGATAATTGCCAACCCAGAGGCATCATCTTCTACCACCAGGGCGTTATAATTCTTTAAATCTTCTGTCATTATTGTTCTCCCCTTATTTTATCTGCCCATTGATCGGTTCCACCAGATCGATCGGAAGCGTGACCACAAATGTGGATCCCTGTCCCGGCCGGCTGGTTAAATCGATCTGGCCGCCGTGTAATTCAACCAGCGCTTTCGTGATCGGCATGCTCAAACCAGGCCCCAAGTTCTGATCGACGTCAGTTAACCCGATGCTCATAAATTTTTGAAAAATGGTTGGTTTGAGTTGTTCATCAATGCCGGGACCGGTATCGGCTACAGTAATCACCACTGTGCCAACTTCGGGCCAAACACGCAAATAGATACTGCCCGATTCGGTAAATTTAGCGGCGTTAAAGAGTAAATTCAAGATTATCTGGCGAATGCGTAGGTAATCGCCCGGAATTTCAGGCAGGTTCGGCGCTACATCGGTGATGAGTTCGATCGGCTTATCGTGAATTTCGTGCTGGACAACCGGCGTCAGATCAGACACGAGTTTGGCCAGATCAACCGGATGCCGGTTCAAATTCATCTGCCCGGCTTCGATTTTACTCATATCAAGGATATTGTTGATGATGTGCAGCAGGCGCTCGGCGCTGCTTAAGGCGCGCTCCAGATGATCGATCTGTTCAGCATTGAGGTCGCCGCGAAAATCATCCAGGACAAAACCGATGTAATTGATAATGCCGTTAAGCGGAGTGCGCAGTTCGTGGGTAACGTGAGCCAGAAAACGGCTTTTGAGCCGCGTTAGCTCTTCGACCTTGTGAATCGTTTCATCCAACTCAAAGCTCCACAAAGCCAAAGAAATCTGCTTTTTAAGCTCGTCGATGATCTCCAGTTCTTTCTCAGTAAAAGGCTTACCGTTGATTTTCCCGCCAAGGTACAGATTGCCCACCGGCAGATTATTAACGGTTAACGGATAAGCTAGCAGATATCGTATATTGGGTTTTTTCCCTGGAGAGGTGATCTCGGCATTTCTTAACCTGAAATCTGATGGAACATCCAGCCCAATGACACGCTCCAGATCGCGCCGGGTTTCGACCTTGGGCAGGTTGTGGGAAATAATGCGATAGCCGACCTTAAACTCGTCGACGTTGCCGAAAAACCAGTCGCTAACGACATTGTGCAGATTATTGTAGAGTAGCCGGACGACGAAAACAATAGCCACACCGATTAAGATGATAGGAATATCTTGCGGTTGAAAGAGATCAAGGTTGGTCACGGTCGGGCTGATGACCACAATTAAACAGACATAACCCACCAACCCGGTCAACATTAATCGCAAATACAAGAAATAGGAGCGTTGGGCTACTTGAAAGCCAAAATCCCCATAGCGAATAGCCAACCACACCACCGCAAACGGCAACCCGACCAAACCATATCGATTCAGTAAGCTCATAAAGATTTGGCTATGGTTAGTGGGGTTCACCAAAAGGCTAATCAGGAGGATTAATAACGGGCCGGATATTCCCAATAGTAGCACCGCCGCACGCTTTCTAGATCGCTGGGCGTTAGACTGTCGCATCATTTCTAATAGCAAAACCAGCCCGATACAGCTATAAATGATGGTATATCCATCAATAACTGAAACCAAATTCCGATGGGCAATCGGGTGGCTAAAGATCTGGGGCAAATGGACTAGGCAGGGCAAAACAGGCAGGTAAATCAGCGGTAGTAAGTATGGCCGCTTAGCCAGTAGTTTTTCCGGCTGATATAACAACAGCAGGATGTGCAATAAGAAACATGGCAGCACGATTCGAGCTATCAGCGCCAATCCCAGCGTGAAATCAGCCATATAGCCGGTAGCGAAGCCGGGAAAACTCCCCAAATGAATGGCCAGCGCTACAGAAAATAGGGTGAATAGTTTGGCTAAGAATAACTCATGCCCCAGGTATATAATGGTGGCAGCGGTAACTAAAATAAATAAACTCAGTATGCCCGGTATAGCCACCATCTGAATAAAATTAGGCCAGGTGAATTCCAAAACTAATAGCGCTACTGAAGCCGGTGATGCATCCGGCCTAAGCAAAGTATAATTGATATCCTGGCCCGGACGCTGTTGAACATACTCAACCAGCCAGTTTGAAGAGGCGACCGGTTGCCCGTCAACCTGCGAGATGATTTCCCCTTTCTTTATAAAATCCTTTGGCAGGGACTGGGTTCGATTGCTAAGGACTAGATTGCCCTCGACAACAACCTGATTTTGATGAAGAAAGCCGGCAAAAGGTTGGTTGATCCAGCGGGCGCTGTTTTGTAAATTGAAGGTGAGATAAACTAGGGTCAGACCAATCCCCGTTAATAACATATTGCGCCAAACTAGGGGCCAGGTGATATTTTTAGAGAAACGTTTCAGCCGCCACAGAAAAATTTGAACTTTATCATGTTTTTGCAGGTCGGTCGACGGGTAGGTGGGTATTTCCATGGTTAATTCTTGACCTTAATGGGTATGGCAAAGTTGAAGCGAGAGCCAATCTCCAATTCACTTTCAACCCAAATCCGCCCGGCGTGTAACTCAACCAGAGCTTTGGTGATGGGCATCCCCAGACCGGTGCCTAAATGCCGGCGCCGTTCAATTTGCGCTTCTTTGGGCTGTTTGGTTGAAACTTGTTGGAAATCTTCAAAAATTAACGACAAATTTTCGTTGGCAATGCCGATGCCGGTATCGATAACGCTGAAAAAGATCCAGCCTCGTTTCTGCCAAATCTTCAGGGTAATTGATCCGTGCCGGGTAAATTTGGCCGCGTTTGAGAGGAGATTGAGTAAAATTTGGCGAAACCGCAGCCGATCGGCAACGATAAATGGTAGGTTGGCGGCAATATCGAAAGTGAGCTCAACCGGCTTATCGTTGAGCATATCTTGAACCATCGGCAGAATATCATCAAGAATTAGATGAATATCTAACGTTTCAAGCTGGAGGCTGAGTTGGCCGATTTCCAGCTTGGTCATATCAAGGATGTCGTTTAGCAGTTTTTTGAGATACTCAGAACCTTGCACGGATCGATATAGGTATTGGGCTTCTTTTTGACCGATTTCACCCAATATGCCGTCGGCCACCAGTCCGGTGGAATTGATCACGACATTCAACGGCGTTCTAATTTGATGCGAAACATTGGTGATGAACTCACTTTTTAGCCTGGCCACTCGCTCCGCTTCCTCGCGAGCCTCGGCCAGTTGAATGCCCGACAGCACCAGCGAGACTTGTTCCTGCAACTCGCCTAAAGCCTCACGCTCTTCAGCACTAAATGAGCGCCCCGACAATTTGGGGCCGATGGTTAAATAGCCCAACGCCCGCGTTCCCATTTGTAGCGGCAGCGTCACTGCGTGGCGAATCAGGACGGAGTGTAGGGCGTGATGGTGGAGGTAGATACCATCGACCTGAAGTAGATTGGGCAGATCTTCGGCCAGATATAATTTGAGACGGGCGCGATCATTGGTATCGGCCAGAGTCCGGCACGCCACCACCACGCCCTCATTCAACCGGGCGGTGTCGCGGAAAAAGAGGTTGTCGATCATGCTTCGCACACCATCTTTGAGGGGCTGGTAAAGCAGCAACGTTAGCACCGCGGCCAAAAATACAGTAATACCTCGGCTGTGATAGCCCAATAGCCCCGGATAAAACCAATCGACAAAGACAAACAGGGTGAAGTAAAAGAGGACTATCGTCGCTCCTAAAATAATGGTCGTTATCCCAAACCGAATAATTTCCCACGGCGCTTCAAATTTGGGTAGCAGATATTTGGTTCGATTTTTTTCAATAGTCTTTGTCATCATTGTAAGGCTGTTTCATTAGTACTTATAAGCGCACAAAAAGCCTATTTTTATCATAGCATAATTTTGCCGGCCGGGTGATTACAGATTGGTTACGACCGGTAAATTTAAATAAACCTCTTTCGACCTTAAAATTCCCATCGATTTTTCAATAATTGCAGCAATTCTATGCCGGAAGTGATAAAGTTGTGGTATAATAATAAATACGTCTGCAAACATTTGTTCTGTTGGCCTATCCCCTACATATCGTACAAAATTTGAAAAGACCCACTATATTTAGTAAGATAAAGGTATTAGGGTGATTTTTTTGGTCATAAGGCACAGCCCGATCACAGCGGTTCGGCGTGCCGGAGAGAAAGAGGCTCGTCATGTCTGATTTTTGCCACCTGCACGTCCATAGCGAATATTCTCTGCTCGATGGGTTGGGCCGCACCGCCGACCTGGCCAAAGAAGCGGCTCGATTAGGCCAGCCGGCCCTGGCTTTGACCGACCACGGCGTTATGCACGGCGTTATCGAGTTTTTCCGCAACTGCAAGAAAAACGGCGTCAAACCGATTATCGGCGTGGAAGCCTATATGACCATGCATGGACGCGGCATGGTGGATCGAGACCCCAACAAAGACAAGGCGCGCCACCACCTGCTGCTGCTGGCCCAAAATATGACCGGTTACAAAAACCTGCTCAAGCTGTGCAGCGAAGCCCAACTGGAAGGCTACTACTACAAGCCTCGCGTTGACGCCGATTTGCTGGCTCGTCACGCCGACGGTTTGATTTGCACCACCGGCTGTATGGCCGCCGAAATCCCCTGGCTGCTCAACCCCGAAGACGGCCGCCCGCCTCAGCCGGACAAGGCATTCGAACGGTTGCAGTGGTACATCGATGTGTTTGGGCGCGATCGCTTTTTTGTGGAACTGCAAGAACACAGCATTCCGGCCCTAACGTCGATCAACAAAACCCTGTTCGATTGGGCCAAAAAGTATGATCTGCAAATGATCGTCACCAACGATGTGCATTATGTGACCGCCCAGGACGCTAAATCGCACGATACGCTGTTGTGTGTGCAGACCAACTCGCTGGTTAACCAAAAAGAGCGCATGCGTATGTCGGACAGCGAGTATTATTTGAAAAGCGTGGATGAAATGAAAGCCACGTTCCAACCGCTGGCCGATCTGCCTGACAGCGCCTTTACCAACACCCTCAAAATCGCCGAAATGTGTGAGGTCGATCTGGAGGACGAGAGCTTCCACCTGCCCGACCTGCCGCCCCAGCCCGTCGAAATTATGCCGGCGCATTTTCAAGAGGAGCGCGATTACCCCGGCTTTTTACGCTATCTAACCGATCAAGGCTTAATCGAGCGATATGGCGATAACGCCAACTCGGCGGAGGTGCAGGCTCGCAAAGAGCATGAACTCAAAATTATCAATGATATGGGCTTCGCCATCTACTTTCTGCTGGTCTGGGATTTGTGCCGCTACGCTCTAGATCGGAATATCTGGTGGAACGTGCGCGGTTCCGGCGCCGGTTCGATTGTCGCCTATGCCTTGGGTGTCACGCTGATCGACCCGTTGCGCCACAACCTCATCTTCGAACGCTTTCTCAACCCCGGCCGTATCTCGATGCCTGACTTTGACCTGGACTACCCCGATGACCAGCGTGAAGAGATGATCCGCTACACCTTGGAGCGGTATGGCGACGAACGGGTGGCTCAGATCGTCTCCTTTGGTCGGATGAAAGCCCGCGCCGCTATTCGAGACGTGGGCCGGGCGATGGACATCCCTTTGTCGGAAGTGGATACGCTGGCCAAATACATTGCTGCTATTCCGGGCAAACCGGCTACTATCGCCAACAGCCTCGATCCGGAGCACGAATTTTTCTCGGCTGAACTGAAAGAACGGTACGAAACGGATGATAACGTCAGAGCGTTGGTTGAGTCGGCCCGCAGTTTGGAGGGCGTGGCCCGTCATTCCTCGGTTCACGCGGCGGCCGTTATCGTTACCGACAGACCGCTGACGGAGTACGTGCCGGTCATGCGGGCGCAGGGATCGGTTATCACCAAATCGGTGACGCAATTTGAGTTCCCCGTTTGCGAGTCGATTGGGCTGTTGAAGATTGACTTCCTGGGGTTGTCGACTTTAACGGTTATGCGGAAAGCGGCCGAGTTGATTAAGCAGCGTCATGGATTGGATTTCAACCTCAGCAACTTGCCGATGGATCAACCAGAGGCGTTTGAGCATTTGCCCCACTACCCTCGCCCGGAAAAAGCGTTTGAACTGCTGGCCTCCGGCGAGGTAACCGGCGTATTTCAGGTGGAAGGCAGCGGCATGCGTCGCGTGCTGACCGAGATGAAGCCAACTCGCTTTGAACACATCGTGGCCGCTATATCACTCTTTCGGCCCGGCCCGCTGGAATATATTCCCACCTACATCGCCCGGATGCACGGCAAAGAGCCGGTCGAGTTCAAGCATCCTCGGCTGGAGACAATTCTGGCCGAAACGTACGGCATCATTGTTTATCAGGAACAGATCATCCGCATTGCGGCCGAGTTGGCCGGCTACGCCCCCGGCGACGCCGACCGTATCCGCAAGGCCGTCGGCAAGAAAAAGAAATCGGAAATTGATGCGCACCGCTCTAAATTTGTGGCCGGTGCGGTTGAAAACGGCATCCCCCAAGAAACCGCCGAGGCCATTTACGGCGATATCGAGTTTTTTGCCCGGTACGGTTTCAACAAAGCTCACGCCGCCGACTATGCGTTGGTGACCTGCCAGACAGCTTACCTTAAAGCCCATTTCCCGATGGAATATATGGCCGCCCTGCTTACGGTTGAACGCAGCAACACCGAAAAGATCGGCACGTTGGTGGGCGAATGCCGGGCGAGAGGCATCGAGGTGCTACCGCCCAACGTCAACTTCAGCTATGTCAGCGATTTTGTCATTGAGGAGCGAAAAGGTGATGAATCGGCGATTCGTTTTTGCATGAACGCCATCAAAAATGTGGGTGAGGGGCCGCTACAAGATATTGTCGATGCCCGCGAAGCGGAAGGCCGGTTCAAAGACGTCGATGACTTCTGCAGCCGGGTTGATTTGCGCCGGGTGGGCCGCCGTGCCCTGGAAGGGCTGATCAAAGTCGGCGCGCTGGACGATTTTGCGCCCCGCCACCACCTGCTGGCGATTATCGACCGGATGATCAATCTGTCCAGCTCCACCCACAAGGCCAGTTCGGTGGGGCAAATGAGTATGTTTGATTTAGGCGAGTTCGACGCACCGCAGTTGGGATCGATCCTCTATCCGGAGCCGGACGAAATGGCCCCTATTCCGCAGCGCGAAGTTTTGGCCTGGGAAAAAGAGTTGGCGGGAACGTATCTGTCAGCCCATCCCATTCAGAAATATATGAAGGACATCAAAGCGGCCAACACCACTCTGCTGGGTGAAATTGACGAAACGATGCACAAACAGCCGATTATGGTGGCCGGAATGATCAATTTTGTGCGGCCTCACCAGACGAAAAAAGGCAAGCCGATGGCATTTGTAGAGATTGAAGATGTGCAGACGATACGCGAGGTGGTTCTTTTTCCGCGAACTTATGAAGCCTACAAACCATTGTTGAACCCCGGTAATTTAATTGTGGTTAAAGGCAAAGTGGACGCCGCCGATGGCCGTTCTCCCAAAATCTTGGCCGATACGGTGACGAATGAACTGACCACCTATCGGGCCGCCGATGAATCGACGCCGGTCATGCCGCCGCCTCCCCCGGAGCCGCCGATGCTGTTTGAAGAGCCGCCTCGGATAGCGGAGTCGGTGGCGTCGCCGTATGAGCCGACGGAAAATGGCCATACGAACGGCAGTAATGGACACAACGGTCACGAGTCGAACGGATCGAGCCGGCCGGAGGCGGCGGTGGCCGTACAGCCAGAGCCGCCGGCCGAGACTCTTCCCGCCAACCCGGACCCTTCAGCGCACCGGTTGCATATCACCCTGCCCCGGACGGGCAATTTTACTAAAGATAAACATCGGCTGAAAACGGTCTATAATCTGCTGACTGAGAAAACCGGCAGTGATGATTTCATTATTTATATTCCCAACGGTAACCAAAAAATTCAAATCGCGTTTCCCAATCAATCGACTCGTTACACGGCCCATTTGGAACAGAAATTGGTCCAAATATTGGGAGCCAAATCCGTTCGAGTAGAGTAAAGATTTGCCCTATGGGCTATTGGGGACTTATTGACAGATTAACACTAATATCTTATACTCTGCCTCAATTTGAGTTTGAAGCGTTCATAGAGTTCATAGAGTTTGTCGAGTTCATAGAGTTGGTGAGTTTATAGAGTTCTTAGGGTTTGTCGAGGTGTGAGTTATTGATGTTCTATTTGTTCTGGCAATAACCGTTGCACGTAAAAATCTAAAAACTCTGTAAATTCTATAAACTCATTAAAATCTACAAACTCCATAACTCCATAAACTCATTAAACTCTATATCTGGGGCCTACGGTGTTAACTGTAAAAACCATACTGTGCAGTGCGTCAGACAGTCATCCCGACGACAACAAAGCAAAAATGGGCCTGCTAGGCCCATTTTTTTAATACTTAACCATCTAGGAGGATTCAAACCGTGAAGATTGGCATATTGACCGGCGGTGGAGATGTCCCAGGATTAAATTCGTGTATTAAGGCCGTGGTAAAGCGAGCCAGTGATGAAGGTCATACGGTTTTAGGGATTCGGCGTGGTTGGGCAGGTTTGCTGAATTACAATCCGGATGACGACGCAGGTTTTTCATCATGTTTAATTAACTTAGATAATAATACGGTGCGAACGGTCGATCGCACCGGTGGAACATTCTTGCATACGTCCAGGGTTAACCCAGGGCGCGTTCTTGCGGACGAACTGCCTCAATTTTTGCAGAAAGTTGATGGGCAGCAAAAGAAATTTACAGATTGTACCGACCATATCTTGAAAAACATTGAGCATCTGGGCATTGAAGCGTTAATTCCTATTGGCGGTGATGACACCCTTAGTTACGCCTACCGGCTGTATAATGAAGGTATTCCTATTGTAGCTATTCCCAAAACGATGGATAACGATGTCTATGGCACCGATTATTGTATTGGGTTTTCTACGGCTATCACCCGCAGCATCGACATGATTCATAACCTCCGTACTTCTATCGGCTCTCATGAACGGATTGGGGTGATTGAGTTGTTTGGCCGAAATTCCGGCGAGACATCGTTGATCGCGGCGTACCTGGCCGATGTTGACCGAGCCGTAATCTCAGAGGTGCCCTTTGATCCTGAAAAGCTGGCCACTCTGTTATCCGCCGATAAGCGTGGAAATCCCAGCAACTATGCCATTCTGACAATTTCAGAAGGGGCGACGATGATCGGCGGGAAAAATATGAGATACGGCCAGCCTAATGCTTCAAGCCAAAAGCTGTCCAGTATTGGCGCGATCACGGGTGAAGCCATCAAACAAATTACCGGTGAAAGCATCATCTATCAGCAGATTGCTTATCTTTCGCGCTCCGGTAAACCGGATTCGATTGATTTGATGGTTGGGTTTAATTTTGCCAATATGGCGATGGATTTAATCGGCAGCCATCAACTCGGCCAGATGGTAGCGATCAAAGACGGCAAGTACACCAGCGTCCCGGCTTCGGTTTTAGCTCAAGGCATCAAACGGGTTGACGTTGATGAACTGTATGATGTTGATGTTTATCGGCCTAAAGTGCGTCACGTTCGAGAGAAACCCATGTTTCTTTATTAACCACCGTTGCGTAACTATTAACAACCAGATATCGTTATCTTAAAAGGAGCGCTTCCATAGTTACTTTTTGTATTAGGTATCAAGTGGGGCGCGGCCGGGTAATACTGCCACGTTCCGCTTAAACTATTTGTCTATGGTGAAGTCTGCAAAAGTTGATTCACATAAATCGCCAACCTTACGACCAAAGTACCAACAATGACCTTGACTTGGTATACACGGCGTGTTAAACTTGAAAGTATTAGGTTAAATTGCACCCCATAATCTGACCTTTAGTATCACCAAACTATCAATAACACCGGTATTAACTCTAGTAATGGGTAAGGACCTAATTTATAACGGATAAACCGTTTGATTAGCCAAGAATCTTCGACAGATGCAAACGGCTTTTAGTTCTTTAAGAAGCAGACATTCTCCATCCACACGAATATTTATCCTCGCGTTATTGACCGCAGCCATTATTTTCAACATTTTGGGCCTAGTTTTTGCTTTGCAATGGATCAAAGCGCCTTTTCCGGGTACCTTACTTTATGCTAACTTGGTTGTAGCCGATACCTATAATCCGGATTGGTCAGCTCGCCAGCAGGGTATTCGTTCGGGCGATGCGCTTTTGGCCGTGGACGACGTGCCTGTTACGTCTGGTCGAGATTTATATTTGCTGCTGCAGGAACAGGCCGTTGGTGAGACGGCAGCGCTAAGTATCGAACCCTACCTGGCACAAGCCGCCCCACCTGAAACCCAGCTATCAGTAACATTAACTGATTTTTCGCTGCAGGATATGCTCATTTTCTTTTGGCTGCCCTATATCATCGGTTTAATCTATTTGAGCCTGGGGTTGGTCATTTTTCGTTTGCGCCAAATAGGCCGGGCCAGCAACATTTTTATCACGTTCTGTGCTTTTGTATCCATAGTGGCCGGCGGTATTTTTGACCACTATACCCTCCATTTTCTCACTCCAATTTGGTTGTTTGTTTTGCCGTTAAGTGGCGCTGCCTTGATCCATTTGGGGCTTGAATTTCCGATCACCTCGCGTTTGATGCGTCATCAACTCTGGCTTCGTTTCGTCCCGTACGTAGTTGCTCTGGCCCTGGGCATGGCCAATCTATACAGTCTTTATTTTGCGGCAAATTCTCGCCTGTATTTGACCATTCGGTTGTGGGATTTTGGCTTTATTGGCCTCGCATATCTTCTGTTTTTAGGATTACAACTTCACACCCGATTATTCACCCTCTCGTCAATGGTGCGACAGCAAACCTCAATTATTTTTTGGAGCAGCATCATCGCTTTTGGGCCGGCCGGATTGTGGTTGATTACCAATGCGGTGGGGTGGCGAACACCTTTTGTCTGGCCTATTTTTGCCGGAGTTTTCATTCCGGTTACTGTCTTTCCGCTGGCTATTACCTACGCCATGCTCCGCTATCGCATTCTTGATATCGATACCGTCTTTAATCGAGGGATGGTTTATACTTTATTGACCTTGCTGGTTACGGTCGTCTATTTTATCATCGTCAGTTTTCTGGGCGCTCTTTTTCAGGGATCGCTCTTTCAGGACCCGATTGTCCTGGCCATATTTGTGGTCGTTTTGGTTATAGCGCTGGACCCGCTCAAGCAGCGTATCCAAACGGCGGTTAATCGTCTGTTTCTCCGCGAGACATTTGACTACCGGCAAATTCTGCAAAGCTATGGTCGGTCTCTCATTTCCGCACCGCTCAGCAGCCACCATATTCTTGAATTGCTGGTGCAACAGGCCAA
>ERZ795053.4293-NODE-4293-length-15535-cov-5.493669_pt1 | contig 15535 bp, 15 predicted proteins | sample MGYA00375137_ERZ795053 | MGnify/ENA primary metagenome ERZ795053 (study PRJEB30182, sample SAMN05720284) | activated sludge metagenome | isolation source: Anaerobic digester | place: Hong Kong | collected 2014-12-17 ...
CGACCGCTGGGGTGCGAGCGTCGTCGGGGCACCTCGTACGCTGGGCGGCGATGCCCGTGCCGAGCCCCGAGCCCCGCCACCTCGACGACGGCTGCCCCCTGTGCGTGGCCGAGCGCCTCACGGTGTGGCACCACGAGGACGACGTCTGCTGGATCGCCGATTGCACGATCTGCGCCACGCCGATGGTGGTCTGGAAGGGCCATGGCACCGAGCCGCCCGACCACGAGCGGGGCCACATGATGGCGGTCCTCCTGCGGGTCGCCACCGAGCGGCTCGGCGCCCACTGGGTCGACGCCAACATGCGCAACATCCCCGACCACTTCCACGCCCACGCCCGTCCCGAGGGCGGGTTCTTCGGGCCCGGCGGCGGCCCCGGGAGGCTGGTGCCGTGAGCGAGCAGCAGGGGAGCGCGCCGGCTGCCGGCGCCGGTGGCGAGGTCAACGTGTTCGAACTGGTCGGCGGCCTGCCGTGGTTCACCGCGCTCGTCGAGCGGTTCTACGAGGGGGTCGCGGTCGACCCCGTGCTGCGCCCGATGTACCCCGAGGACCTCACCGGGTCCGTGGCCCACACCGCCGGCTTCCTCGCCCAGTACTTCGGTGGCGGGTGGTCGTACTACTCCGAGGAGCGCGGCCACCCGCGCCTGCGGATGCGCCACGCCCCGTTCCCCATCGACCAGCAGGCGCGCGACCACTGGCTCGCCCACATGCTGGCGGCCGTGCGCGGCGGCGGCCTCGCCCCGGAGGTGGAGGCCGTCGTGGTCGAGTACTTCGAGCGCGCCAGCCAGTTCATGGTGAACGTCGAGCCCGACGACGGACGCCGCCGGCTGACGGTGAAGCCGGTGCCGAAGGGCGATCCCGAGGGCGGCTGAGCGGTTCTCGGCGCGCGGCGGCTCGGGTACCGTGCGGGCCATGGCTGATGCACCCACCGCGGGCGACCGCGCCCCCGCCTTCCACCTCCCGAACCAGGACGGCGACAAGGTCCGCCTGTCGTCGTTCAAGGGCCGCAAGGTGCTCGTGTACTTCTACCCGAAGGCCGACACGCCCGGCTGCACCACCCAGTCGTGCGCGCTGCGCGACATCGCCGGCGACATCGGCGACACCGCCATCGTCGGCATCAGCCCCGACGCCCCCGAGAAGCTGAAGCGGTTCGACGAGAAGTACGGCCTCGGCTTCACCCTCCTCGGCGACACCGACCACGCGGTGGCCGAGGCCTACGGCGTGTGGGGCGAGAAGAAGAACTACGGCCGGACCTACCTGGGCATCATCCGCTCGGCCTTCCTGATCGACGAGAAGGGCAAGATCAGCCACGCCTGGCCGAAGATCAGCCCGAAGGACACCCCGACCAAGCTGCTGAAGGCGCTCGCCGAGGGCTGATCTCGCTGCCGGGCGGCGGCGGTCCAGCGCCTACGCTCGGCGAGCACCATCCAGCCCGGGTGGCGGAACAGGCAGACGCGGGGGACTCAAAATCCCTTGCCCGAGAGGGCGTGCGGGTTCGATTCCCGCCCCGGGCACCCAGCCACCAGGTCTCGCCGATGCTCCACCCCGCCCGCCACCTGCTCCGTGCCCGAGACCTGGCCGACCGGTCCTACGCCGAGCGCCTGACCGTGGCCGACCTGGCACGCGAGGCCGGCCTGTCGCCCGCCCACTTCAGCCGGGCGTTCCGCGAGGCCTTCGGCGAGCCCCCGCACCGCTACGTGCTGACCCGCCGGCTCGAGCGCTCGGCGGCGCTGCTGCGCGACACGGACCGACCGGTCACCGAGATCGCGCTGGCCGTGGGCTGGACGAGCCTCGGGTCGTTCACCACCAGCTTCACCCGGATGTTCGGCGCCACGCCCACCGAGTACCGGCGGTCGTCGCCGCCCGCCCTGCGCCACCTGCGGCTCCCGACCTGCATGGTCCGCGCCTACGGCCGCCCGCAGAACCGCACGTTTCGAGAAGCCGCCGCGCCACCCGGTCCGTAGGGTCCGTCGCGTCGAACCGAACCCCAGGAGGAACCCCGACGTGATCCGCCTCTCCAGCGCCCAGCTCTGGGTGCACGACCAGGACGAAGCCCTCGCCTTCTACACCGGCCCGCTCGGCTGGGAGGTCCGCTCCGACGTCTCGGTGCCCGAGTGGTCGTTCCGTTGGCTGGTGGTGGGCCCGCCCGACCAGCCCGAGGTCGGCGTGGTGCTGATGGGCTACGCCATGGCCCCGTGGGACGACGACATGAAGGCGCTGATCGGTGAGGTCACGGCGAAGGGCGGCGGCACCACGCTGTTCCTCGAGACCGAGGACTGCCAGGCGTCCTACGAGGCGCTCCTCGCCCGAGGCGTCGAGTTCACCGAGGTGCCCAGCGAGCGGCCCTACGGCATCGACTGCGGCTTCCGCGACCCGTCGGGCAACAACCTGCGCCTCACGCAGGTGCTCCAGTGGGACATCACCCGGGGCAGCTGACGCGCGTCACCGCCGCTCGCGGCGCAGCGAGGGGTCGGGCGGGCCGACGTGGTCGTCGAGCCAGCCGGCCAGCGGCTCGGCCCGGTCCCACGCCTTCGCCACCTCGGTGAGGGCCCGCCGGCTGGTGATCCACGACGGTCGATCCCACCAGCGGGCGGCCACCAGCTTCTTGAACCGGAGCAGGTCGGCCCGGGGGTGGCTGGCGTCGTAGGGCTTGGGCACCCGCTTGAGGTCGCCCTCCTCGGTGAGCCCGTCGCCGCCCAGGGTGCCCACGGTGAAGCCTCCCTTGCGCAGCGCGGCGACGATGGCGGCGAGCTCCTCGCCCGCATCGCCGGCGACCGCCTCGCGGTACCGGGCGAGCTGGGTGGCATCGAGGTGGGGTGCTCCGGAGCCCGCCATCAGGCCGTCGGCGCTGACGTGGAGGTAGAGCATCCCGCGCCCGGCTCGGTCGATGGTGGCGCCCTGCTGGGTCTTGTAGGGCGCCTTGTCCTTGCTGAAGCGGATGTCGCGGTTGATGCGGAACGCCTTGCCCCGGCCCCGCTCGGCCTCGACCTCGGCCAGCAGCGCCTCGATCGGCGCCTTCACGTCGTCGAGGTAGGTCGGGCGGTGCTCGGCGAACCACTCGCGGTCGTTGTGGTCCTCGAGGTCCTCGAAGAACTCGTACAGCCTCGGGCCGAAGCCCTCGAAGCGCTCAGTGCCCACGATCACCTCCATCGAGCGGTCGAGCGGAGCGCAAGCTATCGGCGATCCGCCGGGCGAGGGGCAGCTCGGCCAGCTCGTCGAGCGGAACGGGGAGCGGGATCCGCCAGTTGGGGTGCTCGTCGATGGTGCCGGGGACGTTCGGGCGGTGCTCGGCGCCCACCAGGTCGTCGAGCGCCGCCGTCGCGAGCACCGAGGGGGCCTGCGCGAGGCGGGCGTGCGCGCCCACCGCGACCTCGTCCACCGGTGCCGCATCGTCACAGGAGGCGGCGCGGCGCAGCCGGTCGCGGAACGCCTCGTCGCCGTCAGCCGGGACGGTCACGCCTGCGGCCCGCTGGCCGGCGAGGTCCACGCCGGTCCACACGCCGGCGATCGTCGGCAGGTCGTGGGTGGTGATCGCCGCCATGGCCTGCTCGGGCCACGCGTCGGGCGGCTCGTCCTCGAACCACAGCAGCCGCGTCGAGAGGAGCCCCCGGTCGCGCAGCAGCTCGCGCACGCCGGGCTCCACGGTCCCGAGGTCCTCGCCGACCACGAACGAGCCGGCCTGGGCGCTGGCGGTGGCCACCAGGTCGACCAGCTCCGTGCCCGGCCAGGCGACGTAGGCCCCCTCGGTGGCGCCGTGATCGGGCGGGATCCAGAAGAGGCGCAGGAGCCCCATCACGTGGTCGATGCGAAGCCCGGCCGTGTGGCGCAGGTTGGCGTGCAACGTGTCGAGCAGGGGCCGATAGCCGACAGCGCGCAGCTTCCAGGGCACGAACGGCGGGAGCCCCCAGTCCTGGCCGTCGGGGCCGAGGAGGTCGGGCGGGGCGCCGATGCGACATCCCGGCGCGAGGAGGTCCTGCCACTGCCAGGCGTCGAAGCCATCGGGGGCGAACCCGACGGCGAGGTCGGTGACCACGAGCTCGGCCGCGCCGCTCGCCGCCAGCTGCTCGTCGACGAGCCACTGCACCCACGACCAGAACGCCACCCGATCGGCGTGGTCGTCGGCGAAGCGCCCGACCTCGGGCGTCGTGGCTCGCTGCAGCGCGGCCGGCCATCGGTGCCAGCTCGGCCCGTGCTGCTCGGCGAGCGCGCCGTAGGTGGCCCAGAGGCGCAGGGCAGCTCCGTGCTCCGCCTCGTAGGCGTCGAGGCCGGCCGGTCGCCGGCTGCGCTGGCGGGCCCAGAGCACCTCGAGGGCGTCGCGCTTGGCCGCCCAGCTGGCGCCTCGGTCGATGCGGGGCAGGCGCAGCCGGGCGGCGGTGGCCTCCGGGCGCTCGCCGAGCTCGTCGGCCGCACCGGGGTCGGCGGCGAGGAGGGCGGGCACGTCGAGGTAGAGCGGGTCGTGCCAGCGCCGGGTGCTCGGCGAGTAGGGGCTGTTGGGTGGCGGTCCGCCCGGGGAGGGGGCGTGGAGCGGGTTGAGGCCGATGGTCGATGCGCCCTGGGCGCGAGCCCAGCGGGCGAGCCGAGCGAGGTCGCCCAGGTCGCCCACGCCCCAGCTGGCACGCGACCGCGCCGCGTAGAGCTGGGCGGTGATGCCCCAGCGCCGTCCCGACGGTGGGCGGGCGGCGGTGCCGGGGCGCACGAGCACGTGGGCCACGTTCGGTGCCGACCGGCCGCGCTCGCCCTCGAAGCGGTGGACGCCGAGCGGCAGCTCGGCGGGGAGGTGGTGTCGCACGTGGACCTGGGTGCCGTCCTCGAGGGTCAGCCACCCCGGCTCGTCGACGCCCACCTCCTGGGTCCGGCCCGCCGGCGCGGTGAGGAAGCGGGGGCCGTCGGGCGGCGTCGCGGCGGGATCGTCCTCGGCCGCGCCCATCGCCCGGCGCAGGGCGGTGGTCACCTCGGGCCCGGGCTCCTTCCAGCCGCCCCACACATCGTGGTAGCCCGCTTGGATCCCCCACCCGTCGACCTCGGGCCCGGTCACGTCGCGTCCATCGGCACGCAGCCGGCGTAGGTGCCGTCGCGATGGCGGGCCAGGCGCTCGCCCTGCTCGTCGAGCGCCTCCCGATGGCCGCCCAGGTCGTCCCACTCCTCGACGCGCAGCGTCAGGGCGCCCTTGGCCGTGCGCGGCCGCCAGAGGCCCACGACGCGACCGTCGACGGCGATCGCTCCGGGGCGACCGAGCACCGGCCAGAGGGCGCGGCGCCGATCGGGGTCGGCCACGAGGACGTCGCGGTCGCGCCCCTGGAGGTACGGGTCGTAGGGGCCGAGCAGGCGCAGCTCGCCAGGGGCGGGCGCGCCGCCGGCCTCGACGAGCGCCTCGAGGTCCTCGGCGAGGACCGACGCGCCCGCCCGGCCCTCGGCGTCCTCGATGGCCACCTCGACGGCGTCCTCGGGCCAGCGGGCCCGCACGTCCTTGGCGGGCACGTCGAGCAGGGCGGCCACCTCCTTCGGGGTCGCCGGTCCCCAGAAGCGCAGCGCGCACCGGATGACGTCGACGCGCGGGTCGGCGTCGTCGGCGAGGTGGGTCAGGCGGTTGGGCACCAGCCCCGGTACCCGTTCGAGCACCGGCGGTGACGTGCCCGCGCGCAGCTCGAGGCCCGCTTGGAGCGTGGCCAGCCGGAACGGCAGCTCGTAGATGTGACGTGCCTTGCAGGGGCGGCAGTCGCGCAGGAACGGGTCGGGGAGCAGGGCGTTGAGCCGCCCCGAGGCGTCGCCCTTCACGATGGGCCGGGCGGCGAGGTCGCGCAGGAGGTCGGCGAGGGTCCGCAGCGCGTCGAGGACGTCGATGTCCGCGGCTCGCAGCGGCTTCGATGCGTCGAAGATCCGCTTGGCGGCATCGGCTTCGCCCCAGGGTGCGGTGGCCACGGCGATCGCGCCGAGGTCGGCCCGCCGGTAGGCGTGCGGGGCGCCCCGCAGGGTCCAGGCGAGGGCGAGCCGCTCGCTGGTCTCCGGCGTGGGATCGAGGCCCCGCAGGGCCAGCGCCCAGGCCGAGCCGTCGGGCCCGGTGTCCTGCACCCCCGCGTCGAGGAGGTCGACGTCGAGCGTGGACGCATCGGCCGAGCCAGGCGAGCGGTCGAGCTGGTGGCGAGCCCATCGGAACGCCAGGATCCTGGCCCGGTCGACGGCCGCGGCGGGCGAGGGCGTGGTGCGGGGCATCGCCCCATCGTGGCGCGGCGCGATGGCTGCTCGCCGCGATCAGCTCGGCGCGGGGCCGCCGGCGAGCTGATCGGCGGGCTCGAGGCGGTGCACGCCCCGTGGCGTCCACGGGAGGCCGTCGGACTCGCCCAGCGCGTCGGCCGCCAGGCGCACGATCGAGAGCCACATCTCGGTGCCCTGGAGGCCGGGCTCGTCGCGGCCCACCTGCCACGGCATGCCGCGGCCGTCCTGCCAGTCGGCGACCGCGGCGCCGAGGATGCGGGCGGCGCCGTCGCGCACCTCGGCGGCCCGGTGATCGGTCTGGCGGCCGAGGAGCCAGAGGGGGTGGACGATGTCGAGCACGTTGCAGGCGTTGCGCTCCTCCTGCTCGAACCACCCGTGGTCCCACGCGTGGGCGAGCACCGTGTCGAGGGCGCGCTCGGGGTAGGGGACCGGCACGTCGAACTGGGCGTAGGTGCCACGCACGAGGCGGTACCAGCCGTTCACGGCCATCAGCCAGCGCGGGTCCCAACCGCCCTCGGGGGCGAGGCGGACGCCCCACATGCCGCTCGCCGGATCGACGTGGGCGGCGAGCCACCCCCACAGGACCTCGTGGGCCCGGGGCGATCCGTGGTGGCGGCGGTTGAGGTGCGCTGCGGTGGCGAACCCGTCGATCCACGAGCCCGACGGCCACGCGAACCAGGTCCACTCCAGCTCGTCGAGGCGGCGTTGGAGCTCGTCGGCTCCGCAGGCCTCGACGGCGTGGATCGGGTGGGCGGGGCCGGCGCCCAAGACGTCGAGGGCGTAGCCGCAGGAGAGCACCCCGTAGAGGTCCCACTCGCGCTCGGTGAAGCCGAGCGGATCGTCGGCCGGCCCCACCCGAGGGTCCACGAACATCCCGGTCGCCGGGTCCTGCATGGCCTGGATGCGGGCCACCAGCTCGTCGCGCGGGGCGGCCGATGGAACCTCGCCGAAGGCGCCGGCGATCTCGATGGCGTCGTTGAGCGGCCGCGGCCCCCAGACGTGGCCCGGCACGTCGACGTAGGTGGCCTCGCCCTCGTGGGTGGTGGCGCAGCGCTCGAGCACGGCGGGCCACTGCTCGGCCACCATGGCGGCGTAGCGCTCCAGCGTGGGCCGACGTCGGCGCTCGCCCTTCGGGTCGCGCCGGTCGCGGATCACCCTCGCCGGCACGCCGCCGACGATCGCCCACTCGGGCACGTCGCCGGTGACCACTGCGCCGGCGGCGATCACGCTGTGGGACCCGACGCGGACGCCGTCCACGATCGTGGCGTTGGCCCCGATCCACACGTCGTCGCCGACCTCGATGCCCTCGGTCTGCAGCGGCTGGATGGCGATCGGCAGCTCGAGGTCGTCGATCCCGTGGTTCTCGCCGACCAGCACGGCGTAGGAGGCGATGCGCACCCCGTCGCCCAGGGTCACCTTCCCGATCGTGGCCGAGCCCGCGTTGAAGGCGGTGTGGGCGCCGATGGCGATGTCGCCCCGGATGGTGCAGCCCGAGGCGATGGTCGAGTGCTCGCCCATGGTGAGGCGGTCGGCGATGACCCGGGCCCCGTCGGCCACGTACGCCCGAGGGTGGAGGTGGTAGCCATCGCGCCCGTTCAGCTCGGCGATGCGGTCTCGCTGCGCCTCGGTGGGCTCGGGGAGGTACGCCTCGTGCCAGTTCTCGATCGCCGCCCGCTCCGCGGTGACGTCGGTCCAGCGGGGTGCGGCGGCGGGATCGGTCACGTCGGCGGACGGTACCGGCCGGCTCTCGTCCGGGCCAGCAGCGGGGTGGCCGGAGCCGACGCGCGCCCTGCGTAGACTCCCGGCCGTGGGCCGCGCCCTGATCGAACGGCGTCTTCGAGACGTGACCGACCGCCGCAAGGCGGTCGAGCGTGACCTCGCGGTCGCCGCCGAGCAGCTGCAGCACCTGGCCGAGGAGGCCGACGAGGCGCGGTTGCGCGCTCTGGTCTCCGAGACGCCGATCGCCCAGCAGGAGCACCGCGAGGCCGAGCGCCACGCCGATGCCATGCGCCGCCACCACGCCGACCTGGCCGAGCAGCTCGCGCAGCTCGAGCAGGCCCAGGACGACCTGCTCGACCGGCTCGTCGCCGCCACCTGACCACCCCCAACACTGGAGAGCAACGGTGCCCACCCGTGTCGTGATCGCAGAAGACGAGGCCATCATCCGCCTCGACCTCAAGGAGACCCTCGAGGAGGAGGGCTACGAGGTCGTCGCCGAGACGGGTCGCGGCGACGAGGCCGTGGAGCTGGTGCGCGAGCACCAGCCCGACGTGGCCATCCTCGACATCAAGATGCCAGGGCTCGACGGGCTCTCCGCCGCTCGGGAGATCGCCGGCGAGCGCCGTGCGGCCGTGCTGATCCTCACCGCGTTCAGCCAGCGCGACCTGATCGAACGGGCCCGTGACGCCGGGGCGTTGGCGTACCTCGTGAAGCCGTTCCAGAAGGCCGACCTGTTCCCGGCCATCGAGGTGGCCCTCGGGCGGTTCCAGGAGCTCAAGGCCCTGCACGACCAGGCCACCTCGCTGTCCGACCAGCTCGAGACCCGCAAGACCGTCGATCGGGCCAAGGGGCAGCTGATGGACCAGGCCGGGCTGACCGAGGCCGCCGCCTTCTCGTTCATCCAGAAGACGGCGATGGCCGAGCGCCAGACCATGAAGGCCGTGGCCCAGCGGGTGCTCGACGGGGAGCTGGCCCCCGCTCAGTAGGCGTCGACGCGACGGTCCACGACCGTCGTGCGGCGGCGGCTCCACCACGGGACGAGCGCCAGCACGAACACGGCGGCACCGATCGCCACGAACAGCGTGGCCGCGCGCCCGTCGACCTCGATGTCGGTCTCGGCGTTGTCCTGGACGATGAAGCCGACGATGCCGGCGGCCAACGTGAGCAGGCCAGCGAGGCTGGTGGCGCCCCGGTCCTGATCGGCGAGGGCCGACACCAGGATCAGCCCGCCCAGCACGAGGGCGGCGACCGCAGCCACCGAGCTGAAGCCGAAGCCGGCCACGTCGCCGGTCGTCCGCAGCCAGCCGTCGCCGAAGTCCACCTGGAAGACGGCGAAGAGGCCGAGGGCGAAGAGGGCGGCGCCGCCGAGGGCGGCGAGGATCTGGAACACGCGCAGGCCCGAGGAGGCTCGGCGGTCCTCCCGGACGGCGACGGACTCGGTGCCGTGGGTGCGCTGGTCGGTTCGGTCGGGGTGGGTGGTGGCCATCGGGTGCTCCTCAGGTCCGGGGGACGGGGGATGGCCTCGGGTACCCCGGACCGTGCGGCGATCAGACCCGGTGGGGCGCGGCTACTCGACCGTCACCGACTTGGCCAGGTTCCGCGGCTGGTCGATGTCGCGCTCGAGTCGGCGCGCCGCGTGGTACGCGAGCAGCTGCAGCGGGACACCGAGCAGCAGCGGCGCCAGCTCCGGCTCGGTGCGCGGCACGCGGATCGTGGCCGTGGCGCCCGGCACGTCGTCGTCGGCGTCGGTCACCGCCAGCACCGGCCCCCGCCGCGCGCGGATCTCCGCGATGGTGCCGACGTTCTTGTCCCACAGGTCGTCGTCGGGGATCACGACGACGGTCGGGTGAGCCTCGCTGACCAGGGCGAGGGGCCCGTGCTTGAGCTCGGCGCCCGGGTACGCCTCGGCGTGCACGTACGACACCTCCTTCAGCTTCTGCGCCCCCTCCAGGGCCACGTGGTGGCCGCGCACGCGCCCGACGTAGAACGCACCGGGAGCGTCGGCGAGCAGCCCGGCCAGTCGCGTGATCTCGTCCTCGGCCTCGAGGACGGTGGCGAGGTGCCCGGGGAGCGCCTCCAGCCCGGCGATCAACCGCCGGCCGTCGGCCGGCCCGAGGTCCCGGGTGCGCCCGAGCAGGAGCCCGAGCAGCGCGAAGGCGACGCCGGTCGACGTGAACGTCTTGGTCGACGTGACCGACACCTCCGGGCCGGCGTGCAGGTAGATGCCCGTCTCGCACGCTCGGGCGATGCTGCTCCCGGCCGTGTTCACGATGCCGATGACGGTGCCGCCCTTGCGCTGCACCTCCTGCACCGCCGCCAAGGTGTCGAAGGTCTCCCCGGACTGGCTCACGGCGACGTAGAGGGTGTCGGGCTCGACGATGGGGTTCCGGTACCGGAACTCCGAGGCCACCTCGGCATCGGCGGGGATGCGCGCCAGCGCCTCGATCTGCAGCGCGCCGGCCATGCCCGCGTAGTGCGCCGAGCCGCACCCAAGCACCTTCACCCGGCGCAGCCCCAGCACGTCGCGGGGGGCCAGGTGCAGGCCGCCGAGGTGGCTCGTCGAGTGGCGGTGGTCGAGGCGGCCCCGCAGCGCCCGCTCGACGGCGACGGGCTGCTCGTGGATCTCCTTGTGCATGTGGTCCCGGTGCCCGGCCTTGTCGAACGCGGTCGCCACGAGACGGGCTCGCACGGGCTGCCGGTCGGTCGGCTCGGCCTCGAGCGTGGAGGTGCGGTAGCCCTCGGCGGTGACGACGGCGAGCTCCCGATCGTCGAGGTGGACGATCTGGTCGGTGTGGCGGATCACCGCCGCCGCATCGGAGGCCACGAACATCTCGTGCTCGCCGACGGCGAGCAGCACGGGGCTCCCGTTGCGGGCCACCACGATGCGATCGGGCTCGCCGACGCCCACCACCGCGACGCCGTAGGCCCCCTCGACCTCGAGCAGGGCCAGGCGGACCCGCTCGGCGAGCTCTCCCTCGGGCTGGGCGGCGATCAGGTGGGCGAGCACCTCGGTGTCGGTCTCGGATCGGAAGGCCACGTCGGCGAGGCGGGTGGCGCGCAGCTCGGCGGCGTTCTCGATGATGCCGTTGTGGACGACGGCGATCTCGCCGGCGGCATCGGTGTGGGGGTGGGCGTTCGCGTCGGTCGGCTCGCCGTGGGTGGCCCACCGGGTGTGGCCGATCCCGGTGCGCCCCGAGAGGCGCTTCGGTGCCGCCGCCGCGACCACGCCGACGCGGCCGGCGGCCTTGTGGATGCGCAACCGGGAGCTCCCGACGAGCGCGACCCCGGCGGAGTCGTAGCCGCGGTACTCGAGCTGCTGGAGGCCCTCGAAGAGCAGGGGGGCGGCGGGCTGGCGCCCGACGTAGCCGACGATGCCGCACACGGCGGTCTCCTATCCGTAGATCGTGCGACGGACCTGCCGCACCGTGAGCGGAGGGGCGGCGACGGGTCGCACCCGGAGCTCCTCGACGATGCGGTCGAAGATCTCGGCGTTCGCCATGCCGCGCGCCTGGAGCTCGCGGTGGCGGCGGCGGACCACCTCGTCGACGGGCTCGGCGAGGGCGTCGACGACGTCGGCGACCACCCGGCGGGCCAGCGCGGCCGGCAGGGCGGTCGTCCGGGTCAGGCGCTCGACGATGGCGTCGAGCGGGTCGTGCTCCTCCACGGTCGGCGATGGTGGCGTCCAGCGGCGTCGAAGGCAAGGACTTTGCCCGCGATCGGGCAACGAGAGCGGCGTTGGGCCCACCATCGTCGATCCACGCGGGGCAGCCGGCCCCAGGCGCCGCTCGGAGCCACGACGTCGGACCCACCCCGTACGATCGGCGCCATGCGGTTCATGCTCATCGACGGCAACTCGCTCGCGTACCGGGCGTTCCACGCGCTGCCGACCGACCTGGTCACGGCATCGGGGCAGGTGACCAACGCCGTGTTCGGGTTCACGTCGATGTTCATCAACCTCGTCCGCGACCACAAGCCCGATGCCATCGCCGTCGCGTTCGACCGGCCCGAGCCGACGTTCCGCCACGAGGCGAACGCCGAGTACAAGGCCAACCGCGATGCCGCGCCCGACATCTTGCGCCAGCAGCTCGGCCTGGTGCGCCAGGTCGTCGACACCCTGGGCGTCCCCGCCATCGAGAAGTCCGGGGTCGAGGCCGACGACATCATCGCCACCCTCGCCACCCAGGCCAAGGAGCGCGGCGACGACGTGCTGATCGTCACGGGCGACCGCGACAGCTACCAGCTCGTCGAGGACCCGCACGTCAAGGTCGTCTACAACAAGCGCGGCGTGTCGGACTACGCCCTCTACGACGAGGCGGGCATCCTCGAGCGCACCGGCGTGCACCCGCGCGACTACGTGCACTACGCGGCCCTGCGCGGCGACCCCAGCGACAACCTGCCGGGCATCCCGGGGGTGGGCGAGAAGACGGCGGCCAAGCTCATCAACGCGTACGGCGGGCTCGACGGCATCTTCGAGCACACCGAGGACCAGACCCCCAAGCTGCGCGAGAACCTCGAGGCCAACGAGGCGCAGGCTCGGCGCAACGCCGAGCTGATGGTGCTGCGGCGCGACGTCGAGCTCGAGATCGGCCTCGACGACCTGGGCCGACCCAAGCCCGACACCGAGGAGGTGCACCGCCTCTTCGACTTCCTCGAGTTCCGCACGCTCTACGACCGGCTGGCCGAAGCGCTCGAGGCCGACCTCGGCGACCTGCCCACCGGCAACGACGTGCTCGAGGCCGAGGTCGAGCACGTGGGCGACGCGGCGCGGGCGGTGGAGCTGCTCGCCGCCGCCGAACAGGGCCGCGGGCCGCTCGCCGTGGCCGCCACGTGGGACGGGACCGAAGGCCGCGACCCGCTCGAGGGCCTCGCCGTCGTGATCGATCCGGCGGCGGCCGAGGTCGCCTGGCTGCCGGCGGAGGTGCTCGCCGATGCGGCGGTCGGCGACGCGCTGCACGCCGCCCTCGGCGCCCGCGGCATGGCGGCCCACCCGGCCAAGCCGATCCTCCGCAGCCTCCTCACGGTCGACGACGCCCGCCCCCTGCCCACGGTCGCCATCGACACGACCCTCGCCGCGTACCTGCTCGACCCGGCCGAGAGCCGCTACTCGATCGAGGACGTGCTGGCCCGCTACGCGCACCTCGAGCTCCCGGCGGGCACCGAGGCGCCGGCGGGCCAGCTCGACCTCGGCGGCGATGCCGTCGACGTCGGCCTGCTCGCGGCCCGGCGCGCGCTGGCGGTCGACCGGTTGATCGAGCCCATGGTCGCCTCGCTCGACGCCAACGGCATGCGGGCGCTCCACGACGACATCGAGACGCCCCTCGTGGCCGTGCTGGCCGAGATGGAGCACGTCGGCGTCGGCGTCGACCGGGGCGAGCTCGAGGGGCTCAACGAGCGCCTCACCGCCGAGGTGCGCGACCTCGCCGAGGCCATCCAGGCCGACGCCGGCGAGGAGTTCAACGTGAACTCCACCCCGCAGCTGCGCACGATCCTATTCGACAAGCTCGGCCTCACGCCCACCAAGAAGACCAAGACCGGCTACAGCACCGACGCCCAGTCGCTCGAGAAGCTCCTGGGCGAGCACCCGATCATCGAGCACCTCCTGCGCTACCGGGAGGTGGAGAAGCTCCGCAGCACCTACGGCACCGGCCTGCTGGCCGAGATCGCGGACGACGGGCGCATCCACGCCACCTTCAACCAGACCGTCGCCCGCACCGGCCGGCTCTCGTCCGACGCGCCCAACCTCCACAACATCCCCGTGCGCTCCGAGGAGGGCAAGCAGTTCCGCAAGGCGTTCGTGCCGGCGCCCGGGTTCGAGCTCCTCGTCGCCGACTACAACCAGATCGAGCTGCGCTGCATCGCCCACCTGGCCGAGGATCCGGGCCTGATCGCGGCGTTCGAGGCCGGCGACGACATCCACACGGCCACGGCCGCCCGGGTGTTCCACGTCGAGCCCGCCGACGTCGACGGCGCCCAGCGAGCCAAGGCCAAGATGGTCTCCTACGGGCTCGCCTACGGGATGGAGGCCTACGGGCTCGCCCAGCGGCTGAACATCGAACGGTCCGAGGCGGCGCAGATCCTCGATGCCTACTTCGTCGCCTTCCCGGCGGTGAAGGCGTACATGGAGCGGACCGTCGACGAAGCTCGCGAGCGCGGCTACACCGAGACGCTCTTCGGTCGCAAGCGCCCCATCCCCGAGCTCTCGTCGCCGAACCGCCAGATCAAGCAGGCGGGTGAGCGCCAGGCGATGAACGCCGGCATCCAGGGCCTGGCCGCCGACATCTTCAAGGTGGCGCTGATCCGCCTCCACGCCGCGCTGCAGGACCGCGACGCCGAGAGCCGCATCGTGCTGCAGGTGCACGACGAGGTGATCCTCGAGGTGCCCCCCGCCGAGCGCGAGGCCGTCGCCGAGCTCACCCTCGAGGTGATGCGCGGCGCGGCCGAGCTGTCGGTCCCGCTCGAGGTGAACCTCTCGTTCGGAGCCACCTGGGCCGAGGCCAAGTAGCGCGAGCGCGGCGGGCGGGCCTGCGCGAGGCTGCGGCGCCATGACCGACACCTCGCCCGAGACCGTGGCCGCGAACGTCGCCCTCGTCACCCACTTCTGGGCCGCCCTCGGGCGGCGCGACTTTGCCGCCGTCGGAGCCTTCATGGCCGACGACGGCCACTACGTCGACGTCCCCGTCATCGGCATCGAGGACGGCGCGTACGGGCCGGCCGAGACGACCGCCCGGCTGACGCTCGGCATCGCACCGCTCCAGGCCTACGAGCTCCACGACGGCCCGATCGTCGCGTCGGGCGACCTGGTGGTCACCGAGCACCGGGAGACCTGGACGTGGGACGACGACCACTCGGTCACGCTGCCGTTCACGTCGGTGATGGAGATCCGCGACGCCAAGGTGGCGCGCTGGTGGGACTACCTCGACCTGGCGACGCTCACCAACGCGGCGCCCGCCTGGTGGCTCGACCACATCGCCCCTGGCTACAAGTAGGCCCTCGGGCGGGTGGGGGCTCAGCGCAGCGCGAAGCCCACGACCGCCTCGAGCTCGTCGAGGGCGGCGGCCGGGTCGACGACCTTGATGGTGGTCATGCCCAGCTGGCGCGCGGGCTTGAGGTTGATGCCGAGGTCGTCGAGGAAGACCGCGGCGGTGGGCTCGATCCCGAGCAGGTCGCACGCCAGCTCGTAGAAGGCGGGCTCGGGCTTGCGGACGCCGACGACGCTCGACTCGACCACCGCATCGAACAGGGCGAGGAGCTCGGCGACGCGAGGGTCGGCCATGGTCCCGAGGACGTTGTTGGTGAGCAGCCCGGTCTTCAGGTGCTCCCCGCAGCGGCGCACCGCCTCGACCATCTCGGGCCGGACATCGCCGGCGAGGAGGCCGAGCACGTCGGCGCCGGGCACCCGGTGGCCGAGGGCGGCGGACTCGGCGGCGAACGCCGCGTCGAACTCGTCGAGGCCGAGCTCGGCCCGCTCGAGGCGAGCCCACGCGTTCGAGTCCGGGTCGGTCGCGTTGACCCGACGAAGGAAGCCGTGGGGCAGCCCGCGCTCGCGCTCGTAGCGGGCGAAGGCATCGAACGGGCTCGTCGAGAGCACCCCGCCGAAGTCGAACAGC
>ERZ795053.4294-NODE-4294-length-15531-cov-6.104161_pt1 | contig 15531 bp, 16 predicted proteins | sample MGYA00375137_ERZ795053 | MGnify/ENA primary metagenome ERZ795053 (study PRJEB30182, sample SAMN05720284) | activated sludge metagenome | isolation source: Anaerobic digester | place: Hong Kong | collected 2014-12-17 ...
CCGAGATCGCGGTCGTCGAGCGGACCGGCTCGGGCCGTGAGGCGCTGGCTCTGACAGCGGGTCTCTGCCGCGTGCTCGACAGGCCCGCCGCGGTAGCAGTAGTCGGGCTTCGTCCCGTTGCCCGGCCTCTCACGTCGCAAGGGCGGCGACCGCCTTCTCCACCAGCTTCATCTCGTCGGCCGAGAGGGGTGGCACCGGCCTGCGGCAGAGGCCGGCCGGGCGGCCGGTCAGCCCGCTCGCGGCCTTGGCGACCGGATGGAACGGCAGGGTCCAGAGCAGCCGGCTGAGCGGCTGGAGCTTCTTCCACAGGACAGCCGCCTCGGCGAGGCTGTCGGCCCGGACGAGGTCCCAAAGGCGCCTGAGCTCGGCCGGGACGGCATTGCCGGATCCGCTGAACAGCCCGGTGGCGCCGTTGATCAGGCTGTAGAAATTGAGGAAGTCGCAGCCGCAGAAGACCTTCGAGCCCTGCCCGATCAATTGCTCGATGCGGGCCGGATTGGCGGTGCTGTCCTTGAGGTAGGCGAGGCCGTCGATTTCCGAGAAGCGGGCGAAGACCTCGGGCGTGATGTCGAACTGGGTGAAGACCGGGATGTTGTAGGCCATGATCGGCGTCTCGATAGCCCTTGCGATCTGCTCGTAGTGCCACCGCACGCCATCCTCGCCCGGGCCCTCGAAATAGGGTGGCAGAACGAGGACGGCGTCGGCGCCCAGGCCCTCGGCGTGCCTGGAGTTCTCGATCGCGTCCTCGGTGCGGATGGCCGACGTCTGGACGACAAGCCCGACGCGACCGTCGATGCGCTTCGCGGCGATCTCGGCGATCTGGCGCTTCTCCGCTTCCGCGAGGAAGGGAAATTCGCCGGTGCCGCCGTTGACGGCGATGATGTGGACGCCGCATTCGATCAGCGAGTCGATATTGGCTTCGAGGGCGGCCACGTCCAATGCCGCGCCGCCGTCCCTGAAGGGGGTGCAGATCGGCACGCAGATGCCTTTGAGGTCGCGCATCGGGTTCTCCTCGGTGGGGCGGTCGCCCCGTCGTGCGGGGGCTTGCGACCGCTGGTCAAGCTCCTCCCGCGGGCGTCCTCGCCGGTGGCTCGGTGACCGGGTTCTGGGTCGGGGCGAGGGGGCCTTCCTCGCCCGGCGGGTCGTAGGTCGCCCAGCCTTCCTCGCGGTTGGTCGAGGGCAGGTCGTCGTGGCGGATGTGGCGGTGCAGGTAGGCCTTGGCGATGAAGTTGGCCGTCAGCGGCGCGGTCAGGAAGAGGAAGAGGGTGATGACCAGCTCGTGGAACGAGAAGTCGCCCTCGAGCACGGTGAAGTAGATCATGGACGCGATCAGCACGGCGCCGACGCCGAGCGTCGTGGCCTTGGTCGGCCCGTGCAGGCGGGTGGCGAGGTCCGGCAGCTTGATCAGCCCGAAGGAGCCGATGAGCGCGAAGGTGCTGCCGATGACGATCAGCAATGCCACGAGGATCTCGGCGATGAGGGTCAGCATGGCCGGCCTATTCGATCACGTCGCCGCGGAGGATGAAGCGGCAGTAGGCCACGGTCGAGATGAAGCCGACCATGGCGATCAGGATGGCGGCCTCGAACAGCACCGAGCGGCCGTGGTGGATGCCGTAGAGCACGATGAGCGCCAGGGTGTCGATCACCATGGTGTCGAGGGCGAGGATGCGATCCGCCATGGTCGGCCCGAACGAGAGGCGCCAGGCGGTGCAGAGCAGCGCCAGCGCCAGGGCGATGAAGCCGTAGAGGAGGGCGAGGTCGATCATCCGAAGATCTCCCGGAGCCGGCGCTCGTAGCGGTCCTTGATGCCGGCGACCGTCTCCTCGACGTCGGGCGCGTGAAGGCCGTGGACGAGCAGGGCCCGGCCGTCCGCCGAGAGGTCGCAGGAAACGGTGCCGGGCGTCATGGTGATGGTCCCGGCGAGCATGGTGATGGCCTCGGGCGAGTAGATGTCGAGCGGCACGGTCATGAAGCTAGGCCGCAGCCGCTCGACCTTCCAGAAGAGGATCCACCAGGCAACCTGGACATTGGCGACGACGATGTCCCAGAGGACGATCAGGGTGTACTCGACGACCCTGGGCAGGTGGCGGATCGCCGGCGCCTCGGGCCAGAACCGGCTGGTGTAGAGCGGGATCACGACGCCGAGGAAAAGGCCCATGAGGACGCCGCCGAGCGTGATCTCGTTCATCAGGAGCAGCCAGAAGCCGGCCAGCACCAGGGTGATCAGGGGGTGTCGCAGCCAGCGGCCATGGAGCTTCATTCCGCCACCTCCTCCGTCGGGGCCAGCGTGGCGACGCCGAGCACGGCCTCGATGTAGTCCACCGGGTCGTGGAGCTGGGCCGCGGTGGCGTCGACATAGCGGCCGATGGGGGCCGCGAACGCGGTGAGCAGGACGGTGCCGAGGAGGAAGAGGGCGACCACGCTGAGCGGCACGGGCCGGGCCGGCGCCGGCCCCGAGGGGGGCTCGGCCTCGGCATCCTTTGGGTCCTCGACCGCCACGGTCCGGCTCTTCCAGAAGACCAGGCTGCCGGCGCGGGAGAAGGCGGTGATGGCGAGCAGCGAGGTTGCGAGGACGAGCGCCCAGATCCAGGGCCAGCGCGGGTCGAGCTGCACGGCGTCCAGGATCAGGAGCTTGCCGATGAAGCCCGAGAGCGGCGGCAGTCCGCAGAAGGCGATGGCGCCGATGAAGAAGAGGCCGGCCAGGAGGTCGCCCTGCGCCGGGACCGGGGCGAGCTCCAGCCGGTCGTCGGTCTGCCCCCGGCGGAGCGCGATCTGGTCGACCAGCAGGAAGAGGGCGGCGGCGATCAGGGTCGAGTGCAGCAGGTAGTAGAGCCCGGCCGCGGTGGCGACGGGGTCGAAGATGCCGATGGCGACAAAGAGCATGCCCATCGAGCCGATGACCGAGAAGCAGATCATCCAGCGCAGCGAGCGGGCGGCGAGCACCCCGACCATGCCGAGCACGAGCGTGACGAGGGCGGCGGGCAGCAGCCAGGGGGCGGCGACCCAGGCGGCGTCGCCGGCGCCGGCGCCGAAGATCGAGATGTAGACCCGGATGATGGCGTAGGCGCCGACCTTGGTCATGATGGCGAAGAGGGCCGCCACCGGCGGCGAGGTCGAGGCATAGGTGGCGGGCAGCCAGAAATGCAAGGGCACCAGGGCCGCCTTGACGCCGAAGACGACCAGGAGGAGGAGGGCGCCGAGCTGCAGGATGGCCTGGTCGCCGGCCGGCACGTCCGCCACCTTGACCGCGAGGTCGGCCATGTTGAGCGTGCCGGTGACGCCGTAGATGAAGGCCACGGCGAAGAGGAAGAGGGTCGAGCCCACGAGGTTGACGACGACGTAGTGGGTGCCGGCCCGGAGCCGGCGCGGGCCGACGCCGTGCAGCATCAGGCCATAGGAGGCGATGAGCAGCACCTCGAAGAAGACGAAGAGGTTGAAGATGTCGCCGGTGAGGAAGGCGCCGTTGAGCCCCATGAGCTGGAACTGGAAGAGCGCGTGGAAGTGGCGGCCGCGGGTGTCGTCGCCGGCGCTGGCATAGACGAGGACGAGCAGCGCCACGACTGAGGTCAGGAGCAGCATCATGGCGGCGAGCCGGTCGATCGCCAGCACGATGCCGAAGGGTGCCGGCCAGGCGCCGAGCTCGTAGACCATGACCTCGCCATTGGCGGCGCGGGTCAGGATGTAGATGGCGACCGCGAGGACGACCGAGACCGAGGCGATGCCGAAGATCCGCTGCAGCACGAGGTCGTGGCGCATCGCCAGCACCATGACGGCGGCCATGAGCGACGGCAGGACGATCGGCAGGGCGATGATGTTGCTCAACGGCCGCTCCGCTCATCGAGCTCGGTCAGCCGGCCTTCCTCGTCGCCGTCGACATGGTCGCTGCCGGTCTCGAGGAAGCTGCGCAGGATGATGACGACGATGAGCGCCGTCATGCCGAAGGCGATGACGATGGCGGTGAGCACCAGCGCCTGCGGCAGGGGGTCGGTGTAGGCGTCGAGATGGAGGCTGAGGATGGGCGGGCGGTCGATGACGAGGCGGCCCATGCCGAAGATCAGGAGGTTGACCGCGTAGGAGAGCAAGGCGAGGCCGACGATCACCGGAAAGGTGCGCGCTCTCAGCACGAGATAGACGCCGGAAGCGACCAGGACACCGACTCCGCTGGAGATCAGGAGCTCCATGGACGGGCTCCTAGTTCGCTGCCGGCACGACGGCCGGGTCGATGAGCTTCGAGGGATCGACGTCCATGGGCCCTTCCGGCACCTCGAGATGCTCGGCGATCCGGCCGATGCGCGAGAGATTGGCGAGCGCCAGCATCACCGAGCCGACGACGCAGAGGAAGACGCCGAGGTCGAAGCCCATGGCCGAGGCGACCTCGACCTCGCCGATGAGCGGCACGTGGAGATAGGTGTAGGTGCTCTTGAGGAAGGGCCAGCCGAAGAACCAGGCGGCGATGCCGGTGAGCCCGGCGGCGAGCACGCCCGTGGCGATCATCGCGTGGTAGTCGACCCGTGCGCGCTCCTGCGCCCAGGCGAAGCCGCTCGCCATGTACTGCATGAGCAGGGCGATGGCGACGACCAGCCCGGCGATGAAGCCGCCGCCGGGCTCGTTGTGGCCGCGCAGGAAGATGTAGACGCCGACCATCAGCGCCAGCGGCAGCATGGCGCGGGTGCCGACCACCATCATCATCGGGTGCCGGTCGGCGGAGCGGGCCTGGTCGGCCTGCCACGCCATCAGGCGGCGGCCGCAGGCGCCCTGCAGGGCCGTGTCGAGCAGGGCGAAGATGGTCAGCGCCGCGATGCCGAGCACGATGATCTCGCCATAGGTGTCGAAGCCGCGGAAGTCGACGAGGATGACGTTGACGACATTGGTGCCACCGCCGCCGGTCTTCGAGTTGGCGAGGTGATAGTCCGAGATCGTGGAGAAATCGCGGGTCAGCACTGCATGCATGGCGGCGGCGATGCCGAGCCCGGCGAGGCCGGCGATGATGCCGTCGCGCAGGCGGCGGCCCGGCCCGCTTTCCGGCCGCGTCTCCTTGGGCAGGAAGTTGAGCGCCAGCAGCATGAGGATGACGGTCACCACCTCGACCGAGATCTGCGTCAGCGCCAGGTCCGGTGCCGAGAGGTAGAGGAAGGCGAGGCTGACGATCAGGCCGAGCACGCCGACGACGATCAGCGAGAAGAGCCGGCGCCGGTGCAGGACGACGACGGCGACACAGGCGACGACGAGCACGAGCCAGGTGCTCACGGCGATCCAGGGGGCGTGCAGGGGGGCGCGCGTGCCGGGCTCGAGCGAGCTGCCGAGGAAGCCCGTGTAGCCGATGACGATGGCGGCCGAGATGGTGATGGCGAGATAGCGCTGCAGCGAGCCGTTCTGCAGCGCCGTGGTGCCCGCCCGGCTCCAGGCGACGACGAGCTCGATCAGGCCCTCGAAGATCGCCTTGGCCTCGGGCCGCCAGAAGCACGAGCGCAGGCGCAGCCCGGCCCGGTGCTGCCAGAGCAGGAGGGCGCCGCCGACGGTGGCGACGAGGCTCATGAGGAGGGCCGGGGTGATGCCGTGCCAGAGCGCCAGCGAGTAGTCGGGCAGCCGGCCGCCGGTCACCGCACCCGCCGAGACGGCGAGCAGCGGCCCCACGATGGTGTTTGGGAAGAAGCCGATCAGCACGACCAGCAGGACGAGGATCGCCGGCGGCGCCCACATGCCGAAGGGCGGGTCGTGCGGGTGGTGCGGATAGTCGTCGCGCTGCCGGCCGATGAAGACGTGGAAGATATAGCGGAACGAATAGGCCGCCGAGAAGAGGGCCGCCACCGTGGCGAGGATGCCGACCACGAGATGGCTGCCGAGCCAGTCGGTGTGGGCCGCGGCCTCCAGCATGAGCTCCTTCGAAAGGAAGCCGTTGAGCGGCGGCATGCCGGCCATCGAGAAGGCCGCGACGACGGCGATCGTGCCGGTCACCGGCATCAGCATCATGAGCCCGCCGAGGCGGCGGATGTCGCGCGTGTGGGTCTCGTGGTCGACGATCCCGGCGGTCATGAAGAGCGCGCACTTGAAGGTGGCGTGGTTGATGATGTGCAGCACGCCGGCCATGGCGGCGAAGGGTGTGCCGAAGCCGAAGAGCATGGTGACGAGGCCGAGATGGCTCACCGTGGAGAAGGCGAGCAGCGCCTTGAGGTCGTCCTTGAAGAGCGCGATCCAGGCGGCGACGGCCATGGTGACGAGGCCGGTCGTGGCGACCAGGTAGAACCACTCCTCGGTGCCGGCCAGCGCCGGCCAGAGGCGGCCGAGGAGGAAGATCCCGGCCTTCACCATGGTGGCGCTGTGCAGATAGGCGCTGACCGGGGTGGGTGCTGCCATGGCGTGCGGCAGCCAGAAGTGGAACGGGAACTGCGCCGACTTGGTGAAGGCGCCGCCGAGAATGAGCAGCAGCATCGGCAGATAGAGCGGCGAATTCTTGACGAGCTCACCCTGGCTCAGGATGACGGTGAGATCGTAGGAGCCGGCGATCTGGCCGAGCAGCAGCATGCCGGCGATCATCGAGAGCCCGCCCGAGCCCGTGACGATGAGCGCCATCCGGGCGCCCTGGCGGCCTTCCGGCAGGTGGTTCCAGTAGCCGATCAGGAGGAACGAGGAGAGGCTGGTCAGCTCCCAGAAGATGAGCAGGAGGAGGATGTTGTCGGAGAGCACGATGCCGACCATGGCCCCCTGGAAGAGCAGGAGATAGGCCATGAAGCGGCCCATCGGATCCTCGCGGGAGAGATAGAACCGCGCATAGACGATGATCAGAAGGCCGATGAACAGGATCAGCCCGGCGAAGAGGAAGCCGTAGCCGTCGAGGAAGAAGTTCACGTCGAGGCCGAGCAGCGGCAGCCACTCGAGACGGAACTGCAGGATCTCGCCGCCGAGGACGGCGGGCGCCTGGACCAGGAGCACGAGCAGGGCCGTCAGGGTGACGAGGAAGGTGGCGGTGGCGCAGGTGTTGCGCCCCGCGCGGATCAGCAAGGGCGGCAGGAGCGCGCCGACGAACGGCAGCAGGACGATGAGGGCCAGTTGCATCGGGTCTCTCGGCAGTGCCTCCCCGGGCCCGCTCGCGTCGTCCGCGTCGCGACCCCCGGGCCTTGAACCACACGGGCCGGAAGGTCAGCAAGCGCAATCGGAACGTGGCGGGGAACGGGCCGGCGGCTCAGGCCGCCGGCTCGACCAGGTGATCGAGCTCGATGGAGACGGCGCCGAAGCGGCCTTCCGCCTCGATCCGGACCGGCCAGTGCGGCAGGCCGCCGACACCCGGCGCCAGCCAGAGGCGGGCCGGCGGGCGGCCCTCGTTGTGCTCGTCGGTTCGATCACCCCAGCGCTTCGAGCGGCCGGCGAGGAGCTCGCCGTCGGCGGTGCAGAAGAGCGCCCCGCCGCGCGGTGCCGGGAAGGCCGCCGGATGGACGGGGCCGGGCGCCGGCGCGCAATCCATGGTGAAGCCCATGACGCGCTTGCCGTCGAAGCTCCGGCCCTCGAGCCGCTTGCCGGCGGCGGCCTCGAGCAGCCCCTGGAGCGCCAGGGTGAAGGGGTCGGGCGCCACCATCAGCTCGGCCGGGACGGGCTCCCGGTCGCCCCGGCTTTCCTCGTCCAGGACCACCTCGCTGACGGCACCATCCGCGGTGAAGTCGACCCGCCATTGGCTGGTGTGGTCGTCACTGGCGCTGCGGCCCCGATACTGCCCGGCGATCGGGCCCTCCGGCGTCAGCCGACCCGTGGCCGAGCCGTCGCTGGCGAAGTCGAAGACCCAGGCGAGGGCCCCGGTGGTCTCGGCGCGATAGGCGAGGCGGTAGTCGGCCGGCGAGGTGCGCAGCTCGACCTCGAAGCGGGCGATCTCGATGCCGGCCCAGCGCACGCTGTAGCCCGCCTCGAGATTCGCCGCCGTGGCCGGCAGGCCGTAGAGGAGGGGGCAGAGGGCGAGGGCGGCGATGCTGCGCATGGGCCGAAGATGCATCGGCGCGCGGCCGGGTCAAGCACGATGCGCTTGGTCGCCCGCAGGTTCGCCGCTAGGCTCGATGAACCTGCCCGGGAAAGGGGGTTTCGTGTGATGCGGGCGATGGTCCTGACGCGGCCCGGCGAGCCTTTGGAGTTGTGCCGGCTGTCGCGGCCGGCGCCGGGCCCCGGGCAGGTGCTGATCGAGGTTGCCGCCTGCGGGGTCTGCCGGACCGACCTGCACGTCGTCGATGGCGAGCTGACCCGGCCCAAGCTGCCGCTGGTGCCCGGGCACGAGATCGTCGGCCGGGTGGCGGCGCTGGGCAGCGGCGTCGCCGGGCTCGAGGTCGGGCAGCGGGTGGGGGTGCCCTGGCTCGGCCACACCTGCGGGTGCTGCCCCTATTGCCGGCGGGGTGCCGAGAACCTGTGCGATGCGCCGGGCTTCACCGGCTACACCATCGACGGCGGCTACGCCGAGGCCTGCGTGGCGGATGCGGCCTATGTCTTCCCGCTGCCGGAGGGGCCGGGCGATGCCGAGCTGGCGCCGCTGCTCTGCGCCGGGCTGATCGGCTACCGCTCGCTGGTCATGGCGGGCGAGGCGCGGGTGATCGGGATCTATGGCTTCGGTGCGGCGGCGCACATCCTGGCGCAGGTCATGCGCCACCAGGGCCGCCGCTTCCTCGCCTTCACCAGCCCCGGCGACGCGGCGGCGCAGGCCTTCGCCCGCCGGCTCGGCGCCGCCTGGGCCGGTGGCTCCGACGAGGTTTCGCCCGAGCCGCTCGACGCCGCCATCCTCTTCGCGCCGGTCGGCGCGCTCGTCCCGGCGGCGCTCCGGGCGGTGAGGAAGGGCGGGGTCGTGGTCTGCGGCGGCATCCACATGAGCGACATCCCGAGCTTCCCTTACGACATTCTCTGGGGCGAGCGGCGGGTCGTCTCGGTCGCCAACCTGACCCGGCGCGACGGCGAGGAGTTCCTGGCGCTGGCCGCGGAAGCCGGGGTCGAGACCGAGGTGACGCCGTACCCGCTCGAGCGTGCCAACGAGGCGCTGGCGGATCTCCGCCGGGGCGCCCTCACGGGTGCCGCGGTGCTGGTGCCCTGAGGCGGCCGATCGGCCCGGCCTTGCCTTGCCACCGGCTTCGCGCTACCGCCGGGGCATCTGGCGAATGCGAAGAGCAACGAAGAGCGAGGGTGGCATGAGGTTCAATCATGGGCTGATCGGCGGTGTTGCGGCACTCGGCCTGCTGGCGGGTGCTGCGGCAGCCGAGCCGGTCAAGGTCGGCATGGTGACGACGCTTTCGACCGGCGGCGGCTATCTCGGCCAGGACGTGCGCGACGGGTTCATCCTGGCGCTGGAGATGGCCGGGGCGACCGATCGGGTCGAGCTGCTGGTCGAGGATGACGGGCTCGAGCCCGAGAACGGCGTGCAGATCGCCGAGCGCATGGTCGAGCGCGACGGGGCGGAGGTGATGACCGGCATCATCTTCTCCAACGTCGCCATGGCGGTGGTGCCGAAGCTGGTCCGGGGCGGGATGATCTATCTCTCGCCCAATGCCGGCCCGTCGGCGCTGGCCGGCAAGGGCTGCCACGAGAACTACTTCAACGTCGCCTGGCAGAACGACGACCTGCACGCCGCGATGGGCGCCTACGTGGCCGGGCAGGGCTTCGACAACGTCTATCTGCTCGCCCCCAACTACCCGGCCGGCAAGGACGCGCTGACCGGCTTCAAGCGGTTCTACAAGGGCAATGTCGCCGGCGAGGTCTACACCCAGCTCGGCCAGACCGACTACGCGGCGGAGCTCGCCAACCTGCGGGCGGCGGGACCGGACGCGGTCTTCTTCTTCTACCCGGGCGGCATGGGCATCAACTTCGTCAAGCAGGCGGCGCAGGCCGGGATCAGCCAGGAGATCCCCTTCTTCGGCCCGGCCTTCTCCTTCGACGACACGCTGCTCGACGCGGTGGGCGACGCGGCGGTCGGCATCAAGAACACGTCGCAATGGTCGCCGGACCTCGACAACGAGGCGAACAAGGCCTTCGTCGCCGCCTTCAAGGATAAATATGGCCGCTATCCCACGCTCTATGCGAGCCAGGGCTTCGACACGGCCAACCTGCTGCTCAGCGCCATGGACGCGGTCGGCGACGACGTCTCGGACCAGGCTGCGTTCCGCGAGGCGCTCAGGGCCGCCGATTTCGTCTCGGTGCGCGGCGATTTCCGCTTCGGGCCGAACCAGCACCCGATCCAGGACATCTACGTGCGCGAGGCCTATGTCGACGACAGCGGCAACGTCACCAACCGCATCGTCGGCATGGTGCTCGAGGACCACGCCGACGCCTACGCCGCGGAATGCGCCATGTAGCTCGCGCCTCGGCGACCGTACCGGCCGGGCTGCATGCTGCTCTTTCTCGAACAGCTTCTGAACGGCGTGCAGCTCGGCATGACGCTCTTCATGATGGCGGCCGGGTTGACGCTGGTGTTCGGCGTCATGAACTTCATCAACCTGGCGCATGGCTCGCTCTTCATGGCGGGGGCGTATGTGGCCGCTGCCGTGGTGGCTGCCACGGGCTCGTTCCTGCTCGGGCTGGTGGCCGGCGTCGCCGTCGCCGCGCTCTTCGGCGTCGTGCTCGACCGGGTGATCGTGCGTCCGCTGGCGGGCCGGGGGCATCTCGACCAGGTGCTCGCCACCTTCGCGGTGATCCTGATCGCCAACGAGACGGTGCGCCTCGTCTTCGGTCGGCAGCCCCTGGCCCTCGACCCGCCGGGCTGGCTCGCCGGCACGGTGGAGATCCTGCCCGGCGTCCCCTATCCGCTCTATCGCCTCGCCGTGATCCTGGTCGGCCTCCTCGTCATGGCCGGGCTCTGGCTGCTCGTGATGCGCACGCGGGTCGGCATGTGGGTCAGGGCCGGGGCCACGCATCCCGAGATGATCCAGCTCCTGGGCGTCGACATCGGCCGGCTCAACGGGCTGATCTTCGCAGCAGGTGCCGCGCTCGCCGGGCTCGCCGGCATCGTCGCCGGGCCCTTCATCGCCATCCAGTCCGGCATGGGCGAGGCGATTCTCATCCTCGCCTTCGTCGTCGTCGTCATCGGCGGCATCGGCTCGGTCCTGGGAGCCGCCATCGGTGCCCTGCTGGTCGGGGTCGGCGACACGCTGGGCCGGGCGTACCTTCCGGCCCTGGTGCACGAGCTGGCGCCGGCCGGCACGGCGGAGGGGCTCGGCCCGGCGCTCGCCTCGATGGGCATCTACCTCCTGATGGCGCTGGTGCTGGCGCTTCGGCCCAAGGGGCTGCTCGGGCGATGAGCCGGGCCTGGCCGCTCCTCCTCGTCATGGGCGCCCTGGCGCTCGCCGGGCTCTATGTCGAGCTTTCGGGCGAGCGCTATCTCTGGACCGTGCTCACCAAGATCGCGATCTACGGCCTCGCCGCCTCGGGGCTCAACCTCGTCCTGGGCGTGGGCGGGCTCGTCAGCTTCGGCCATGCGGCCTTTCTCGGCCTCGGCGCGTATGTGGTCGGCATCCTCTCGCTGCACGCCTTCGAGGAGGCGCCGCTCATGGGCCTCTTCGCCAGCAACGCGGCCCTCGTCGCCTGGCCGCTGGCGGTGGCCACGGGTGCCATCGCCGGGCTCCTGATCGGCCTCGTCTCGCTGCGCACCGGCGGCGCCTATTTCATCATGATCACGCTGGCCTTCGCCCAGATGCTCTATTTCGGCTTCGTCTCGGCCGAGCGCTATGGCGGCGAGGACGGACTCTCGCTCTGGTGGGGGCGAAACGAGCTTCTGGGCCTCTCGCTCGACGACCGGCGGGCCTTCTTCATTGTCGTCTGGCTGATCCTCGGTGGCTGGAGCGTGCTCAAGCTGCGCCTGATGGCGGCACCTTTCGGCCGGGCGCTCAGCGCGAGCCGGATGAACCCGGAGCGGCTCGCGGCGCTGGGCGTCGACGTCTTTCGCCTGCGCCTCGTCGCCTTCGCGGTCTCGGCGGCGGTCACCGCCCTCGCCGGGGCGCTGCTCGCCAACCTCACCGGCTTCGTCAGCCCGGCGAGCCTCGCCTGGCCGGTCTCGGGCGAGCTCATCGTGATGTGCGTCCTGGGTGGCCTCGGCACCGTCGCCGGGCCGATCCTGGGGGCCGCGGCGCTGATCCTGCTCGAGGAGACGCTGGTCTCCTTCACCGAGCACTGGCAGCTCTTCGTCGGCCTCATCTTGCTCGCCATCGTGCTGGCCTCGCGCCGCGGCGTCAGCGGCCTTCTGGGTCTCCGCCGTGGCTGAGCGCCCCCTGCTCGAGGCGAGCGGCCTCGCCAAGGCCTATGGCGGCGTCTTCGCCGTCCAGGGCGTGTCGCTCGACCTCGTGGCGGGCGAGATCCATGCGCTGATCGGGCCGAACGGGGCCGGCAAGAGCACGCTGATCGGCCTCCTGCATGGCGCCATTCCGGCCGATGCCGGCACGGTCGCGTTCGCGGGCAGCACGCTCGACGGCCGGGGGCCGGCGGGCCGGGCGCGGGCGGGGCTCGCCCGCTCGTTCCAGCGGACGGCACTTTTTGCCGAGCTCTCGGTTGCCGAGCATGTCGGCCTCGCCATCCGGGCGGCGGGCGGGCGGAGCTTCGGCTGGTGGCGCGAGGCCCGGCACCCCGAGCTCGCGGTGCTCGACGAGCTCGGCCTCGGCGACGTCGCCCACCGGCCGGCGGGCGAGCTGGCGCATGGCCGCCAGCGGCTGGTCGAGCTCGCCATGGTGGTGGCCGCCCGACCGCGGGCGATCCTCATGGACGAGCCCTTCGCCGGCCTCGCCCCGGACGACCGGCCGGCTCTGGCCCGGCGCCTCGCCGCGCTCAAGTCGCGCCATGCCCTGCTGCTCGTCGAGCACGACATGGACGTGGTCTTCCAGCTCGCCGACCGGATCTCCGTCCTGGTCGCCGGCCGGCTCATCAGGAGCGACACGCCCGAGGCGATCCGCGCCGACCCCGAGGTGCAGCGGGCCTATCTCAGGGACGAGGATTGATGCTGGCGGTCCACGGCCTCGAGGCCGCCTATGGCGCGACCCAGGTGCTCTTCGGCGTGTCGCTCGAGGTCGGGGAGGGGCGGATCGTCGGCCTGCTCGGCCGCAACGGCATGGGCAAGACGACGCTGATCCGCTCGCTCTACAACCTGACCCGCAGGCTGGGCGGCAGCGTGCGTTTCGAGGGGGAGGACCTCGACCCGCTGCCGCCCTTCGCCATCGCCCGGCGGGGCATCGCTGTGGTGCCCGAGGGGCGTCAGATTTTTCCCGGCCTCAGCGTCGAGGAGAACCTGGTGGCCACCGCACGCCCAGGCGAATGGCGCTTGGGACGGGTGCTCGACCTCTTCCCGCGCCTCGCCGAACGCCGGCGGAACCCGGGCGGGTCGCTCTCGGGCGGCGAGCAGCAGATGCTGGCGATCGGCCGCGCCCTGCTCACCAATCCGAGGCTGCTGGTGCTCGACGAGGCGACCGAGGGGCTCGCACCGGCGGTGCGCCGCGAGATCTGGCAGTGCATCCGCGCGCTGAAGGCGACCGGCATCGCCATCCTCTTGGTCGACCCGCATCTCGGCCGGCTGCTCGAGCTGACCGACACGAACGTGATCATCGAGAACGGGCGCAGCGTCTGGCAGGGCAGCTCGGCCGAGCTCGCCGACCGGCCGGCGCTGCAGCGTCGCTATCTCGCCGTCTGAGCCGGCGGTGTCCGCCGGCCCGGATCAGACGGCTTCGCGGTGGGCTTCCTGCAGGAGGCTGCGCATGTCGTCGGCGGCCCGCTCGAGGAAGCTCAGCACCCGGGCGTCGCCATAGTCGTAGAAGAGGTCGTTCGGGTCCTTCGAGGTCTGCCCGCGGACGCGGCCGAGCGCCAGCTCCAGCACCGCATGGATCGAATCGAGCGAGCGGGCCGGGGTGGCGAGCAGGTCGTTCTCGAGCTCCTCGATGCGCTGGTCGAGCTGCTCCAGCTCGCGCTCGATCGCGTCGAGCCCGGCATCGCTCTCGACGCGGCTCATCTCCTGCATCATGCCGCGGATCTCGGCCGACGACATGCCGGCGAGCTGCAGGGGCGCGAAGGCCCACTCCGGCAGGGTGCGGCGCAGCTGGTCCTGGCGCTCGACGAGGATGTCGCGCCGCCGCTGGAGATCGCTGATGCGCCGCACCAGCAGGGTCGAATTGTTGATGACGTTCATCGTTCTCGATCCTCCGCTCGCCGATCGGCCGTCGGAAGTGCGCGATGCACAGCATATGGATGGCCGACTAACGCGATCCAATTAGCGACGACGTCTTGGGCGTGTCAACCGAATTTAAATAAAACCTTAGTTGAATATTTATGAAAAAAGAAGATAAAATTTTATCCAAATTTTATTACTGTTTTCCTTGAATGATATGCAAGACCATGGCCAGCCGACCTGTGCGTCGCTGCGGCGGTCGGCACGGTCGCGCGCGGCGGGGCGGGCTGCTAACCTCGCGCCTATCGAGAGCGATGGCGGGGAAGTGCCGTGGCGGGCAGCAGGGACGGCCGGCGGCGGCCGGCGGGCGAGGGTGGCGGTGAGGGCGTGGCGCGGTCGCCATCGCTGCTCGCCCGGCTGCGCACCTATCTCTTCGCCGGCATCGTCGTCACCGCACCGGTCAGCATCACCTTCTTCATCGTCTGGCAGATCCTCGACTTCCTCGACCGGACGGCGAGCCGGCTGATTCCCGACCGCTACGACCCGGCCAGCTACCTGCCGTTCGGCATTCCTGGGCTCGGCCTCCTGGTGATGCTGCTGCTCCTGATCTTCATCGGCTGGTTCGCCGCCGGCTTCGTCGGCCGCTCGCTGATGCGCGCCGGCGAGCGGGTGCTCGACCGGATGCCGGTCGTGCGCTCGATCTACGGCACGCTCAAGCAGATCTTCGAGACGGTGCTGGCGCAATCCTCGCGCTCGTTCCGCGAGGTCGTGCTGCTCGAATGGCCGAGGCGGGGGCTCTGGGTGATCGGTTTCGTCACCGGCCCCACCTCGGGCGAGATCAAGAGCCGCTTCGACGGCGACTTCGTCAACATCTTCCTGCCGACGACGCCGAACCCGACCTCGGGATTCCTCGTCTTCGTCCCGGCGCGCGACCTGATCCACCTCGACATGAGCGTCGAGGAGGGCATCAAGCTGGTCATCTCCGGCGGCATCGTGGCGCCGGCGCGTGACCGGGGCCTGATGGCAGGGGGCGCCGAGGCCCGGCCGCCGGCCGGCACTTAGCAGACGTGGCCAAATCGCGGGCAGGCTTCTAGTCTCCGGCGCGTTCATCACGAGGATCGCCATGCCCGACGTCGACGCCACGAACCTGCTCGCCCGGATCGCCGAGGCCCTGGAGCGGCAGAGCCCGCCGCCGGCCCTTTCGCTCGGGCTGGGTGCCGCCCGCGCCTATGTGTTCGATGCCCCGGCCCGGGCGCTCCGGCCGGTGCCGCGGGTGGCGCGCATCGATTTCGAGCTGCTCTGCGGCATCGACCACGTGGCGCAGATCCTGCTCGACAACACCCGCCGCTTCGCCCGCGGCCTGCCGGCCAACAACGCGCTCCTCTGGGGGGCGCGCGGCATGGGCAAGTCGAGCCTGGTCAAGGCGGTGCACGGGC
>ERZ795053.4297-NODE-4297-length-15523-cov-6.521528_pt1 | contig 15523 bp, 12 predicted proteins | sample MGYA00375137_ERZ795053 | MGnify/ENA primary metagenome ERZ795053 (study PRJEB30182, sample SAMN05720284) | activated sludge metagenome | isolation source: Anaerobic digester | place: Hong Kong | collected 2014-12-17 ...
GCCGGTCTTCAGCCGGCCGCCCGAAAGGATCGCGGCGTGACCGCGCGTATATTTGTGCGCGGTCGAACCCGGTCGGCGGAAAGCATGCCCCCAGATCTCTGGCTGGTTCTCGAAAGTCTGCGGACGAATGGTCTCCACCACCGCGGGCGGAATGCCGATGTCGAAAATGTCGATGACGCCCGACAGTCCGCGGCCCGGAAAAAGGAGATGGCCGGGCTTCTTCAGGAAGAAGGTCGCAGTGCGCGCCGCGCGTATGGCGGCGCCCATGACGGCGCCCGTATCGGCGTTGATCCCGGAGGGAATGTCGACGGCGAGGATTTGCGCGGGATGCGCGTTCGCCGCCTCGACGATCGACCGCGCCTCTCCTTCTAGCGGGCGCGCGAGCCCCGTGCCGAAGAGCGCGTCGACGATCAGGCCCGCGCCTTCAAGAACGCTTTCGCTCAGCGGTTCGATATAGCCTTTGTATCGCTCCGCCATGATTTTGGCGTCGCCCTTGAGCGCCGACTGCGCGCCGAGCAGGCCGACGCGCACGGGCCAACCCGCTTCCGCCAGATGGCGCGCCGCGACGAAACCGTCGCCGCCATTATTGCCGGGTCCGCAAAGGACGGCGACAGGGCGCTTTTCCCAACCGCGCCGGGCGAGTTCGGCGACGCTCGCGCCCGCCCGCTCCATCAGCGCCAGCGAGGCGACGCCGCCTTTGACCGCAAGCCGGTCGGCTTCATTCATTTCCGCTGCGCTGAGTACGATCGCCGCCGTCACCGTTGACACCTCTTGCCGGAAGCGCTGATGCTGAAGACTGCCGACGCATCAGGGGCCGCCGCGTTACACGCCATGAAGAAAATCGAAGCTATCATCAAACCGTTCAAACTTGACGACGTTAAAGAGGCGCTGCACGAAATCGGTCTGCAAGGCATGACCGTGATCGACGCTCGCGGCTTCGGGCGCCAGAAAGGGCATACGGAGCTTTATCGAGGCGCTGAATATGTCGTCGACTTCCTTCCCAAGGTGAAGGTCGAACTCGTCGTCGCCGACAGGCAGCTCGACGCGGCGATCGAAGCGATCCGCAAAGCCGCGCATTCAGGCCGAATCGGCGACGGGAAAATCTTCGTCTACAACGTCGAAGACGCCGTTCGCATCCGCACCGGCGAAAGCGGCGAAGACGCGATCTAGCGCAATCCTTGTCAAAACCGGCCAGATGCTGCTCATCGCGGGGCGCGATCGGCTCAAATCGAGCCAGTGCGACACATTTTCCGCTCGCGAGAATGTTGCGGCGCAAAAATTCTCTTGATTTCGCGGGCTCTCCATAAGCATTCTGCGCAGGCATGGATTTATAGAGCGGCCGGCTTTCGCCAGGCCGCCGTAAGCGACTACTGAAAGGAGCGCCCTACGATGTCTGCCGACGCCGTCCTTAAACGCATCAAAGACAAAGACATAAAATACGTTGATCTGCGTTTCACAGATCCGCGCGGCAAGTGGCAGCACGTCACGTTCGACCGCGGCCTCATCGACGAAGATTTCTTCGCCGAAGGCACGATGTTCGACGGCTCCTCGATCGCCGGCTGGAAAGCGATCAACGAGTCCGACATGATCCTCATGCCCGACGCTTCGACGGCGATTGAAGATCCGTTCTTCAGCCAGCCGACGCTGACGCTCATCTGCGACGTTCTCGAACCGTCGACGGGCCAGCCCTATTCGCGCGACCCGCGCACGACCGCGAAAGCGGCCGAAGCCTATCTCGCCGCCTCCGGCATTGGCGACACCTGCTATTTCGGTCCGGAAGCGGAGTTCTTCGTTTTCGACGACGTGCGCTGGTCCACCGAGCAGCACAATATGGGCTACACGCTCGACTCGACCGAAGGCCCCTACAACTCCGCGACGCCTTATGAAGGCGGCAACCTCGCGCACCGTCCGGGCCCCAAAGGCGGCTACTTCCCGGTTCCGCCCGTCGACCAGGCGCAGGACATGCGTTCGGAGATGCTCACCATGCTCGCCGAAATGGGCGTGGAAGTTGAAAAGCATCACCACGAAGTCGCCCCGTCGCAGCACGAACTCGGGATGAAATTCTCGACGCTGACGCGCATGGCCGACAGCATGCAGATGTACAAATACGTCATCCAGCAAGTCGCGGCTGCTTACGGCAAAACGGCGACGTTCATGCCGAAGCCGGTTTTCGGCGACAACGGCTCGGGCATGCACGTTCACCAGTCGATCTGGAAATCGGGCAAGCCGCTCTTCGCCGGCGACCGTTACGCCGACCTCTCCGACACCTGCCTCTATTACATCGGCGGCATCATCAAGCACGCGCGCGCGATCAACGCTTTCGCGAACTCGACGACGAACAGCTACAAGCGTCTCGTCCCGGGTTACGAAGCGCCGGTGCTGCTCGCTTATTCGGCGCGCAACCGCTCGGCCTCGATCCGTATTCCGTGGGTTTCCTCGCCGAAAGGCAAGCGCCTCGAAGCGCGCTTCCCGGACCCGGCCGGCAACCCCTATCTCACCTTCGCGGCGCTCCTCATGGCGGGCCTCGACGGCATCGAGAACAAGATCCATCCGGGCGACCCGATGGACAAAGACCTTTACGACCTGCCGCCGGCGGAACTGAAAGAAATCCCGACGGTGTGCGGCTCGCTGCGCGAAGCGCTCGACGCGCTCGACGCAGACCGCGCCTTCCTCAAGAAGGGCAACGTCTTCAGCGACGACCAGATCGATTCCTATATCGAACTCAAAGCGGCAGAATCGAAGCGTTTCGAAATCACGCCGCACCCGGTCGAATACGCGATGTATTATTCGAGTTAGTCTCCCCCAAAGAGAGTAGATGCGTACGGAAGAGGCCGGGGTTCGCCCCGGCCTCTTTCTTGTTTGCGCGGAACTCAGGCCCGCTCGGCGATCGCCCTCACCGCCGAGCCATCCAGCGGCGCACGGACCGCGGCGGCGAACTTCTCGTGATAGAGCGGGTGCTCGGTGCCCATCATCCTGTCCCACCACGTGAAATAGAGGCCGTAGTTCCAACCGGCCTGCGCGTGGTGAAGATCGTGATGGGTGACGCTCGTCATCCAGTCGAACAGCGGGCGCCCGTTGCGGTTCGAGGGGAACAGCTCGTAACCCGAATGCCCCATCGCATTGCGAATGATCATGTGCGCGAGAAAGAGGAAGATCGCGAGCTGCGAGACCGGCAGCACGAGAAGCGCGAGCGGCATGAACGCCGTATTCACGAACGCCTCGCCGACATCGAAGGAATAGGCCGTCCATGGCGACGGATTGTTCGACTTGTGGTGCAGCCGGTGAAAGCGGCGGAACAGCCGCGGATCGTGGATGAGGCGGTGCGTCCAGTAGAACCACGCGTCGTGAAGAACGATGAGCGCGCCGAGGGAGAAGGCGAAATACGCCCAGCCGAGCGCCGCGGGGTCGTCATAAGCCTTCATGATCCCCGCCTTCGAACCGAGCACCGTGAAGATCGCGCTGAAGGCGAAGATCGCGCTCGTGCGCAGGGAAGCAAAAAACTCCCGCCGCATCTGGCTGGCGTCCGGCGAGGCAGGCCGGATCTTTCGTTCCTTCAGCCGGCGCGCCAGCAGAAGATTGACGATGAGGAAGACGCCGCCCGCCCCGATCAGATAGCGGGCGACCTCAAACGGCAGGATCCTGAAGAAGACGGAAGCGGCGTCGAGCGCGAGCGTGAGCGCGCCGATCGCGGAAAGAATGACGACGAGAGGAACGGACATCGGAAAGCTCCAAGGGTTGGCGACGACGCCATCCATGCCGCGCGCGCCCTCGCCGCTCTCCGCGAAGTCTTGGAAAGATTGCGCTTTTTCGAATTCGATCAGAGTTTTTCGGAAACGATCAGCCGTCGACGCCCGCTGAACGCCGATACTCGGTCGGCGTTGCGCCCGTCGCTTCCTTGAAGGCGCGGTTGAAGGGCGCGATAGACCCGAACCCGACATCGAGCGCGATCTGCAGCACTTGCCGGCGCGCCTGCGCCGGGTCGGCGAGCGCCTTCTTCGCGTCTTCAATCCGATAGGAGTTGAGGAAGGCGGAGAAGTTGCGAAAGCCGAGTTCGCCATTGATGAGCCGGCGAAGCTGGTGTTCGGCGACGCCGACCTTGGCGGCGAGACCGGCGACCGAAAGCGCTTCCTCCCGATAGACGCCCTCGCCCATCAACCGCATCAGAGTCTCGTAGGCGGCGCGATCGGCAGGCGCGAGCGATGGCGCCGTCTCCTCCGGCGCGCTCAGCGGCGTGAGCGACGGCGCTTTCAGGACGTCGAAGCCGCCATTGATGAGCCACAGGCCGAGACCGAAAGTCAGGGCCGCAATGGCGCTCGCCTGCAGGAGCATCAGGCCGCGCGGATTGCCTTCGTCGAGCCCTGTCGATTCCGCATAGATGACGATGAGCCCCATGATCGCCACCGCAATCGCGAAGACGAAGCGGAAGCGCCGGCGCCCTTCCATCAGATCGTCATTGGCGAAACGGATCGCGGTGTAGATCGCGTGGCCGTAGCCGAAAACGAACGCCGCGCGCGATAACCACAGGGCGCCGGACCAGAGCGGCGACGGCTCGCGCGGCAGAACGAAATTCGCAACGACGAGCGGCGCCGTCATCGCCAGAGGTATCAAAAGCGGCCAGCGCCAGCGAAAGCCGTCATCGAAAAGCGCGAGGGAGAACCACCAGAAGAAAACGGCCGCGCAAATCGACAGCACATGGAGCGGCGTGAAGAAAACGCCGAACGCAGCGATGATTTTCGGCGATGAAGCAAGCACATAGCAGGCGGCGCTGACGACGAACAGCGCGCCAAGGCCGGCGCGCCAGTTGAACGGCCTCAGCGAAAGCATGGCGCCGGAGAGCAACAGGGCGCCGCCGGCGTTAGCGCCGCGAATGAGCAACTCAATTATTTCCGCCCGGTCGATCATCACGCGGCGAAGGTCATCGGCGTTGAGAGAAGTGTCAACGACTGTCGCTAATTGGCTGGAGCCGCGTCCGCTAGGCTCGTCGCAAGCGACTTGAGGGCTTTCTTCGCCGCCACATCCCCGCCCATGCTGTCCCCAGCATTCGCAGCCACCAGAACGCCGTTTCCTGTCTCACTGAAGAGCGCGACAAGCGCCATCCAATTCCCATCGGAGCCGGAATGCACAACCGCCGGCCCTTGCAGGCCCATTACAGTCGGCGATGCGCCCCAACCAAGCGCGGCGCGCGTTTCGCCCTGTGGCGCGTGGAGGAATCTGTAGTTTTCCTCTTTTAGAAGACGCCCGTCGCCATGCTCGCCGCGCAGTTGGTCGATACAGAATTTCGACCAGTCAGCCATCGTCATGCGCATGCCGCCGGCCGGAGCAAACATTCTGGGGTTTGCATCAGTCGTCTTTTCGGCGATGCGCCCATCGACGTGGCCGGAAGGTTCGCCCTCCCCGCCGAACTGTTCGAAGCTGACGGAGCTGATGCCGAGTGGGTGATAGACTTCAGCAATAATAAGATCTTCAAACGGTTCGCCGGTCGCCCGTTCCGCCGCAGCTGCAGCCAACAAATAGCCTGTATTGGAGTAGGAACTCTCGCCTCGCACGGGCCCGACCGGATCATCGCGCAACGCTGCATCCAAATATCGGAGCCGCTGCTCTGTTGTCGATGCAGCATCCTCATAAAAACTATTGAAAAGGTTCATGTCTTCATGATTTTCGGGTAGCCCTGCGCGGTGCGATAATAATTCCGGCAATGTCACGTCGCGGTAGACTTGCTGCATGTCGTCGGAGAATTGCGGCAGCAGCTCTACAAGCGGAGCGTCCCAGGACAGAACGCCTTTCTCGACCAAGCGCGCAATCAGCGTCGCCGTTATCGCCTTTCCATTCGATCCGAGGTGCCAGCGGTCGCCAACTCGCACCTGTTCGTCACGACCGAGCCTGCGCGCTCCCGCAATCATTTCGTGTTCTGCACGAAAATCCCGGATGACGATCGCCGCCATGCCTGGCGTCATCGTATCAGCCATCGCCTCAATAAGAGTCGGGGATGGCGAGGGCTTCGCCGCGCGAGCAAATACTGGTGAGAAAATGCTGGAAGAGAGCGCGCCAGCCATCCCCCCAAGAACGGCGCGTCTGTTCGACACAGAAAATTGACTGCGCGCGGTCATCTCACTTTGTTCTCGGATCACCCGACCTGCTCCCATGAAGCCTCTTCCTCGTACTTACACCGGTGAACGAGGATACGCACTTTTCGATTCGCCTTAGCGTTCCAAATTCGCGACCAGCGGCCCGGTTTCGATTCGCCGGACAGAACTCTGCGCGCGCGTCCTGCGCCGCAATCGCAACTACAAGACGCGAATCACGTCGCGATTTTGATTCGATTTTTTCCACAATGATTCTTCCACAGAATCTGTTGAAAAGTTCGTGCGCGAATCGTGTCTGTGATGACACACCTAAACGAATTTCAATCCGTATCCGGACTTGCCTTCGCAGCGACCTTAAGAATTGGTATGATTGTTTTGCTGGAAGAACGGTTCGTGATTCGCGCTCAGTCGGCGCCCCGTTTCCCACAGCGCATCTGTAATCAGTGACAATACTGGGGGTTTCAATGAAGAAGTTTCTCGTTGCATGCGTCGCCGGAACGCTTGCCAGCGCAGGAGGATTTGTCGGCGCCGCGAATGCGGCTTTCGTCAATTTCGTTGCGGAAGCGGCCGGCAATGAACGCGGCGTGGCTGATGGGACGACGATCGTCATGGACGGTCTTGCGGTCACCTTCCACGCCGGTCCCGGCGGTTCCGACTACGCCTATTTCGACGATCTGTTCGAAGGCCGCCCCGCAGGTCTCGGCGTCTGCCAGAAGCTTGAAGGCGCGCCGCCTTCCGAATGCGACGACACGACGGACGACAATATTCGCGCCGGCGAATCCGTGACGCTGACCTTCGACGGCCCACTCAATCTCAGCGGCTTTTCATTCAGCGGCGAAGAACATTACGATCTGAACTCGAGCAGTGAAACGCTGCTCCTCAACGGCGTCGAGTTCACTTTCGCCGATGTCGCCAATCTGACCGCCGCCGTCGCGGCCGTCGTCACCGGCATTTCGAGCATTGAGTTCGCCTATGGCGGCTCGAACGCCGCCCAGTTCTACGTCAACTGGTTTACCGCGGAGATACCCCTGCCCGCAGCTGCCCCCCTCCTGCTAGCGGGCATTGCCGGCCTCAGCTTCGCGTCGCGTCGCCGCAAGGCTTAACTGGAATACTGAGGTCTAAAGAACGGCCGCCCGCGCCCCACGGGCGGCCGTTTGCTATGAGAGCTGATGAATTAGCGCCCGCGAGCGCGTTCGCGGCTTTCACTTCGCCAAAGGTGAGCGCTTCGTCATTGTCGCGCTCATGCAAAAGCCGCCCCTCATCATCAGAGGATGATCGTTTGGCGGAAAAATCACGCCCTCCAAGCGAAACTCGCTACTGCCTGAATACAGGGCGTCCGATCAGGAAACTTTCCTGATCATAAGCAGTAAGAAGAAGACTGCGGACTTTCCGTGCAAATTCCGGGGATTCTTCCAACTCGGCGGTTCCGCAAACTAAAAAACCCACTGTATCGAATGAAAGGCAACAGCGTAGCGCATCAAATATAGCCTCCACGTGAGTCGCGGCCGGCGCTATCGAATATGTTACAGACTTTCTGAATACTGAAGCGGTCACGCCTAGTGGCAAGTTCGAGCAGATATCTAATGGTCGAGCGTATACATCCTCAACAACAAATAAAGCGCTCGGACAGGAACTCAGTTCGCTGCTGTAAAAATTCATAAGCCATTCTTTTGATTCTGAAGATTTGCAGAGACCACCGATGTCAAACTGACGGAGACGAGCTGACGACGTCCCCACCGGCGCGACAGCTGAATATCTCCATTCAGGAACGCAGCTGAAAATGAACTGAGTTAAACCGTCTCTCTTTCCCACGATAGATTGAACGCGCTCATACGCAGAATCAGCCAGGGAAATTTCCGTCAACTGTTTCATGACAATAACTCTCTCACGAGCACATTCCAGAAGCTGCGCTATATGATCTTTAGTTTACAATAAACTGGCGGAGTGTTTGGTGTCGCGAACTTCGGCTCCACCGTTCCTTCTGGATACCATCACAAGCTGCAATCGCCACCTCTAGACGTATAGTGGGTTTGGGTCCTTCAGGATGGTTGAGATCAAGCTCTTCCGACAAGAGCCTTTGCAGCCCGCGCCTCGCCCGCCTGATACTTCACGAAGGCCGGCAGCAGAGCCATCTGGCGTTTGGCTTCCTTGCCGTCGGCGAGGCGGAAAATGTTTTCGTAGAAATACGCCATCGACGCGAAGCCGTTGAGCGCCTTCACCATTTCATTCGGCGAGTTCGGGCCGAAAAAGCCCGGCCCAATTTGCAGCGTTTTTTCATAAGATGGCATCGCGTCAACCGCGCCAGAGAGAAGCCGCGCCGGCAAGTCCGGTTCGACGCAGAGCGGGCGCGCGACGCCGATTACGTCCGCGGCGCCGATGGTGAGCGCTTCGTCCATCGCCGCGCGCGTGCGGAAGCCGCCTGTGACCATCAGCGGCATACGCGCGATTTCGGCGGCCTTTTCTGCATACTGAATGAAATAGGCCTCGCGCGCTTTCGTCGACTCGCGCACGCCTTCTTCGAACACCGGCTCAAGCCCTTCCAGGCCCATCATTCGCGGCTGCTCGTAATTGCCGCCGGAGATTTCGAGAAGGTCGATCCCCTCCCCATTGAGCCAGTCGATCACCTGGAGGCAATCCTCGAACGAAAAGCCGCCTTTCTGGAAGTCCGACGAGTTGAGCTTCACCGAGACCGGAAAGCCAGAGCCGACTTTGGCGCGCACCGCGCCGACGACGCGCATCAGCAGCCGCGCACGGTTTTCGAGCGCCCCGCCCCATTCGTCATCGCGCTTGTTGACGAGAGGATTGAGAAACTCCGAAATGAGATAGCCATGCGCCGCATGCACCTGCACGCCGGTGAAGCCTGCCGATTTCACAACCGACGCCGCATTCGCAAAGCGCGCGATGACGGTTTCGATTTCATCAACGGAAAGCGCGCGCGGAACGCCGAACTGCCCGCCCGGCAATTTCACGGGCACGGCGGAAGGCCCGACAGGTTCGCTCGCAACGCTTTTGGGCGACTGCCGGCCGGCGTGAGAGATCTGCATCCAGATCGCCGCGCCGCTCGCCGTCGCGCTTTGCGCCCAGGCGGCGAGCCAGGCTTTCGCTTCTTCCGATTGCGGACCTTCGATGACGACATTGCCCGGCCGCTCGAGATAGCGCCGGTCGACCATGATATTGCCAGTGAGAAGCAGCCCCGCCCCGCCGTCGGCCCAGCGCTTGTAAAGCGCGGCGTGGCGCGCCGTCGCCCGGTTATGCGCGTCGGCGAGACCTTCCGTCATGGAAGCCTTGGCGAGGCGATTTTTCAAAATCGCCCCGCAAGGAAGCTTCAGAGGATCGGCGATCGAGACGGCCATCGGCCCCTCCGGTGCGGAGATGAAGCCTTAGCACGAGTCACGCGCGCGTCGATCAGGCGGCTGCTTTCTGCTCCGCCGCCTCAAGACCCGCCGCAATATCGGCGAGAATGTCTTCCGGCGCCTCGACGCCGAGCGAGAGCCGGACGAGCCCCGGCGTGATGCCCGCTTCGCGCCGCTCTTCTTCCGGAATGCCCGCATGCGTCACCGACCACGGATTGCAGGCGAGGCTTTCAACGCCGCCGACAGACGCGGCGGTCGAGAAGATGTCGAGCGTGTCGAGGAAGCGCTTGGCCGCCTCAAGGCCGCCCTTGAGTTCGAAGGAGAGAATGCCCCCGAAGCCCTTTTGCTGACGCGCGGCGATATCGTGACCGGGATGCGAGGCGAGGCCCGGATAATAGACCTTCTCCACCGCCGGATGGGTCGTGAGCGCTTCGGCGATGAGGCGCGCATTTTCCTGCTGGGCGGCGACGCGCAAATGCAATGTCCGAATGCCGCGCAGAGTGAGCCAGGAATCGAACGCGCTCGCCGTCGAGCCGATGCAGTTCGCCCACCAGGCAAGCTCTTCGACCAACTCAGGTGTTTTGCCGATGACGGCGCCGCCGACAATGTCGGAATGGCCGTTGAGATACTTCGTCGTCGAATGGATGACGATGTCGGCGCCGAGGTCGAGCGGGCGCTGGAGCACGGGCGACAGGAAGGTGTTGTCCGCAGCAACGAGCGCGCCGGCCGCGTGCGCCTTGCGCGCGACTTCCTCGATGTCCGTAATCCTGAGCAGCGGGTTCGACGGCGTTTCGACGAGCACGAGCTTCGGGCCCATGGCGAGCGCTTCATCAAATGAAGCCGGATCGCTGAAGTTCGCGTATTTCACATAGAGGTCGCCGCGCTTGGCGCGCGCGTTGAGCAGACGGCGCGTGCCGCCGTAACAATCGTGCGGGGCGACGACGAGATCGTCCGCAGTCAGAATGTGAAAGACGAGATCGACAGCCGCCATGCCAGTCGAGACGACGACGGCGCCCGCCCCGCCCTCAAGCTCGGCGATCGCTTCGGCGAGCGTTGCGCGGGTCGGATTGTTCGTGCGGGAATAATCGAATTTCGGCTTCTTGCCGACTTCCTCATAGGCGAAGGTCGCCGAGAGATAGAGCGGCGGCATGACCGCCCGGTGGGCCTTGTCGGCCCGCACCCCCGCCGAAGCGGCGACGGTGCGCAGATCGTAACGAGACTCAGCGCGCGCCTCTTCCGAGGCGGGGCTACAGTTTGCAGCGGTAGTGTTCGCAGCGGTGGGTTGGGACATATCCGGCTCTCCTTTCGCTCCAGGTCCACAACCCATCGAGCTTTCGCGGAAAAACCGGACTTCGGCGGCGCACTGCCCCTGTTGGGCCAATTCGCCTCCTCATCTCTCGGCCGGCTTCGGACCTTAAGTCCTCGGCTACCCGCAGGAGTTGGCACCTTTCCGAAAGCCTTGCGGCTCCCGTCGGTTGCCCCGTCGTCAATGGGCCTGTCCCTCAGACGGTCTCGATGAGCAAGCGCAGCATTAGGGTTGGGCCGGGGGCGAGTCAAGCGGGCGCAAGGGAGGGATTAGGGATTGGGGACTAGGGATTACGAGGTTCAGAAAGCCGTCATCCTGAACAAGCGCGCGTCAGCGCGCGCAGATTCAGGACCCAGAGCCACAAGCTCAGCGCCTCGGGCAGATGGGTCCCGTATCTGCGCAGCAGCATTTCATGCTGCAGCGCGCACGGGATGACGAACCGCTCGCCCCCCCATTCCCCATTCCCTCCCCCGAAGGGCCCCGCTCCCAATTATTTGATCCCCTGGACCTTGCAGCGCACAAAATTTGCTCTATTTTCATACTCGACCGTCTAGTATGGTATTGAGCAACAGGTAACCGGGGCGTCCCTTCCATGCCGATCAAGCGCATCATCCTGCTTTCAGCGATCAGCATCGTCACCATGTCGGCCGTCTATATGGCCGGCGAGTGGGCGCTCTTCGGCCGCTTCATAGAGAAGACCGACAACGCTTATGTGAAAGCGGACACGGTCGTGATCTCGGCCAAGGCCCCCGGCCGGATCGGGGAAGTGCTCGTCGCCGACAACTCGATCGTTCACGAAGGCGACCCGCTCGTCCGTATTGAGAACAATGACTACGCCGCGCGCGTGCGCCAGGCCGCCGCGGAAGAAGCCGCGCGAAGCGCCGCTATCGAGACGATCCGCAAGCAGATGACGCTTGCTGAAGCCAATGTCGCGAACGCGGAAGCGAGCCTGAAAAGCGTCGAAGCCGAGCTCGGCCTCACCCGGACCGATTACAACCGCACGGCGGAGCTCGCGAAATCCGAATTCGCCTCGCGTCAGGCGCTCGACAAATCGACGACTGCGCTCAAGGCCGGCAACGCCAAACTCGAAAGCGCGCAGGCGAACCTTGAAGCGACGAAGGCCGAAGCCGCCGTTCTCGCCGCGCAGGAAGAACAGGCGCGCGGCGCCCTCGCCGCGGCGCAAGCCTCGCTTGAGCTTGCAAAGATCGACGAAGCCAACACCGTCATCCGCGCGCCGAAGAGCGGCGTCGTCGGCAATGTCACCGTGCGCGCCGGCGAATACGCCTCGACGGGCCGGCAGATGATGGCGCTGGTGCCGATCGAAGACGTTTATGTCGTCGCGAACTTCAAGGAGACGCAGCTTCAGCGCATCCGCGCGGGCGAAAGAGTCCGTATCGAGATCGACGCTTATCCGGGCGCGGATGTTTTCGGCGTGGTCGACAGCCTCTCGCCTTCTAGCGGGGCCGAGTTCAGCCTCCTGCCGCCTGAAAATGCGACCGGCAACTTCACCAAGATCGTGCAGCGCGTGCCGGTGAAAATCCGCGTGACGGATGCGCCGGTCGGAACCGCGCTTATTCCCGGCCTGTCGGTGACCGCCGCCGTCAACACGCGCGGCGCAGACCTTACGGCTGCGAGCCTTTTCGCGCCCCGTAACTCTGACGGCGACGTCGCGTTCGCCTCCCGGCAATGAGCGCGACGACCGACGCGCTAAGCGGGCCCGGCGCCGCAGCGCCGAGCGCTTCCGCCGCTGCGCCCGAAGAAAAAATCGACATGGGCAAGCTCGCCGTCTTCGCCGTGATGACGGTGGGGATGTTCATGGCGATCCTCGACATCCAGATCGTCGCCGCCTCGCTGCCGACTATTCAGGCGGGCCTTGCGGCGAGCGCCGAGCAGATCAGCTGGGTGCAGACGGCCTATCTCATCGCCGAAGTCATCATGATCCCGGCGTCGGGCTATCTTTCGCGCGCGCTTTCAACACGCGTCATCTTCTGCATTTCTTCAGCCGGCTTCACGCTTGCGAGCATTGGCTGCGCCATGGCGTGGAACATTGAATCGCTCGTCGTCATGCGCGCGCTGCAGGGCTTCATCGGCGGCGCGATGATCCCGACCGTTTTCGCGACGGCGTTTTCCGCCTTCCCGCGCAGCAAGCAGGGCCAGATCTCTGCGGGCATCGGCCTCATCGTCACGCTCGCGCCGACAATCGGCCCGACGGTCGGCGGTTACATCTCCGAGTTTCTCGACTGGCGCTGGCTCTTCCTCGTCAACGTCATCCCCGGCGCGCTGATGACGATGGTCGTCTGGCTCTATGCGGATTTCGACAAGCCGGACCTTTCAATGCTGCGCCGTCTCGACTTTCTCGGCTTCGCCTTGATGGCGATCGCGCTCGGCCTCGCCGAATACATTCTCGAGGAAGGCCCCGGCGATGACTGGTTTCAGGAGCCGTCGATCACGCTCTTCACGATCATCTCGCTCGGAAGCCTTGCGTGGTTCGTGCGACGATCGCTGCGCATCGAAAACCGGCTCGTCGACCTTACTGCTTATACGAACAGGAACTTTCTTTTCGGCACGCTCGCGACAGCCGGCATGGGGATCGTCCTCTTCGGTCTCGTCTATATCCTGCCGCTCTTTCTTGCGCGCGTGCGCGGCTACAACTCGCTGCAGATCGGCGAGACGCTGCTCGTCACCGGCCTTTCCATGTTCCTGACGGCGCCGCTCGCCGCGATCAGCTCGCGTAAAGTCGATCCGCGTTTCGTCGCCTCATTCGGATTCCTGCTCGCAGGCGGCAGCACCTACGCCCTTTCGCACATGACGTCGGAATGGGGTTATTGGCAGCTTTTCTGGCCGCAGGTCGCGCGCGGCTCCGGCATGATGCTCGCCATGGCGCCGCTCAACGTCATCAGCCTCGGCACGCTGACGCCCTTGCAGGTGAGAAACGCGGCGGGCCTCTACAATCTCACGCGCAACCTTGGCGGCGCTTTCGGCCTCGCCGTCATCAACACCGCGCTGACGGACCGCACCGCCTATCATGCGCGCGTTCTGAGCGATCATCTCGACATGGGCCGCGCGGTCGTTTCCGAGCGGATCAGCAATATCTCCGCGCTTCTGGCGGCGAAAGGCTCGCCCGCCCCGGAAGCTGGCGCGGTCAAAATGCTCGCCTCCATCGTCGAGCGCGAAGCCGCGACGCTCGCCTTTGCGGACTGCATGCGACTCATCTTCCTCGCGTGTATGGTGGCGGCTGTCCTGATGCTTTTCGCCAACCCTCCGAAACCAGCGCCGGTGGGAGCGCACTGATATGAACGAAGCGAAAGAAGCAGATACGATGCACGCGGAAGGCCGCGGCTGCGCGCGCGGGCGCCGGCCCGATCCCGCGAAGGACCAGGCGATCCTCGAGGCTGCACGCGATCTCTTCCTCGAGAAGGGTTACAGCGTCAGCGTCGACGACATCGCCGAGCGCGCAGGCGTCGTTAAGCAGACTGTCTATTCGCGTTTCAAGTCGAAAGAGGAACTCTTCGCCGCCACGATCCGCGCCGGCGCCGAGGAGCTTGTCGCCCCCCTCATCGCCGACAAGCCGGGCCGCACGGTGCGCGCGACGCTCACCGAATTCGCCGAACAATATCGCCGCATTCTGCTGACGCCGGCCCGCGTCCAGATGATGCGCCTGCTGATCGCGCAGGCCGACCAGTTTCCCGATCTCGCGCGGCGCTTTTATGAGGGCGGCCCCCTCTACACCTTCGGGCGCCTCGCCGCTTATCTCGGCTCGCCGACCAGTTCGGAAGAACTCGACATCGACGATGCGGAGCTCGCCGCCTCGCAATTTCTCGGCCTCATCAAGGGCGTTGAGCATTCGGGCGTCCTCCTCGGCATTGCGGACGCCGAGACCGAACTGCAGCGCCGCAAGCGCATCGACACTTCGGTCGACGCCTTCATGAAGCTTTACGGGCGCAACTAGAGCGCTGCTGCTCCAACTCATTGCGCGCGGGCAGAAGTCACGCCATTCTGCGGGCCTTGAAGCCGCAAGGGGCTGGCCATGCGTGCGCTCATTATCTCCATTATGCTTTTGCTGACGCTCGGCGCCTGCACAAAGAGCGCCTCTCAAACTGCGCCGAAGCCGAAGGGCCTTCCCGGCGCATGGGAGCGCATTGACGGGCCGCCGACAGACCCTTTCAGCAGGCCTGTACTCGAATTTCTTGAAAACGGAAAATGGCGCCTGCACCAGGCCGGCGCCAGCGAGAGCGGCGATTACTCCGTAGACGGCAAGACGGTGAAGTTCGAGGGCGGCCGTTACAATCTCGGCGGCTGGAAACAGGAATACGCCATCAAAGGCGACGAGCTGACGATCACCTCGACGCTCGCTCTGCCGACCGCGCCGAAAGGCGCCCCGCCCTTGGTCGATGTTTCGACATGGCGCTTCATCGTAGCGCCGACATTCGTGCCGACCGAAATGGCAGGCGGCCTCGCCGCACCGGCGGCCTTGCCCGAGATCGCCGTTCAGGCGCTCATGCTCGCGCGCGAACGCAATCCGTCTGTGGATGTGCGGAAGGTCGACGTCGAGCAATATTTGCCCGGCGCCTTCAAGCTCGACTTCTACATGATGGCGCCGGACCGCTCCGGCGTCGTGGTGACGATGGACCCCTACCACATCCGCGCCTTCCTTCTGCGCCTGCTTGACGGAGGAGTTCATGAACACCGTGCAGCGCGAGCCCAGATCGACGGGATGCGTGGAGTTGAGCGCGGCCTGCGTGAATTCCTCGATCGTCAGTCCCATGGACTGCGCGAACGTC
>ERZ795053.4298-NODE-4298-length-15523-cov-3.954875_pt1 | contig 15523 bp, 14 predicted proteins | sample MGYA00375137_ERZ795053 | MGnify/ENA primary metagenome ERZ795053 (study PRJEB30182, sample SAMN05720284) | activated sludge metagenome | isolation source: Anaerobic digester | place: Hong Kong | collected 2014-12-17 ...
CTTTTTTAGCATGCTTGTTAACGGCATTGGCATGACGGCGTTAGGATTCCAGAGCTCTTTAAACAAAAAGTTCAGGAATCCTTACGCCGTCATGCCAATGCCGTTAACAAGCATGCTAAAAAAGGCACCTATTTCTTTGATTATGGCAATGCGTTTTTATTGGAAGCTTCTCGTGCTGGCGCGAATATTATGGCCGACAATGGAAGGGATTTCATCTACCCAAGCTATGTCCAAGACATTATGGGACCTATGTGCTTTGATTATGGTTTTGGGCCATTCCGTTGGGTGTGTACTTCTGGCAAACCTGAAGATCTTCAAAAAACCGATGAAATCGCCTGCTCCGTTTTAGAGGAAATCATGCAGCACTCCCCTACAGAGATTCAACAACAAATGGCCGATAATATCCAGTGGATTAAGGGGGCGCAAGAAAACAAATTGGTTGTAGGGTCTCAAGCCAGGATTCTTTATGCCGATGCCGAAGGTCGAATAAAAATTGCCAAAGCATTTAACGACGCCATTGCCAGAGGCGAAATTGGCTATGTAGTCCTTGGGCGCGATCATCATGACGTTTCAGGGACTGATTCGCCCTACAGGGAAACTTCAAATATTTATGACGGTTCCCGCTTCACTGCAGATATGGCTATTCATAATGTAATTGGCGACAGTTTTAGAGGGGCAACTTGGGTGAGCATCCACAACGGTGGTGGCGTCGGTTGGGGTGAAGTTATCAACGGCGGTTTCGGCATGGTTCTTGATGGTAGTATAGAAGCTGAAAGACGCTTAAAAACAATGCTTTTCTGGGATGTTAATAATGGTATTTCCAGAAGAAGTTGGGCCAGAAATGATGAAGCCATTTTTGCCATTAAGCGCGCCATGGAAGCCGAACCAATGTTAAAAGTCACACTTCCAAACCGAGTTGATGAAAATTTATTAAATTCATTATAAAATTCTACTGTATGAAAAAGACGCTAACAAGCCTACCCTTACTGTTGCTTATAGCAATGGTAACTTCATGTAGCTCCGTTAAGGTAGCATCCGATTATGACAAAAACGCAAATTTCTCCAGCTACAAGACTTTTGCTTTTTACAAAACAGGAATTGACAAAGCCGAGATAAGTGATCTGGACAAACGCAGAATCTTACGTGCCATCGAATCTGAAATGCTGGCCAAAGGATTTACTAAATCTGAAAATCCAGATTTATTGGTGAGTATTTTTACCAAATCCCGTGAAAAAGTCAATGTATACAATAACGGCTGGGGACCTTACGGTTATGGCTGGGGTTGGAGCCCATATTATTGGAACAATTACAACACCGTGACCACTTCAACCGAAGGTGTACTTTACATTGACCTTATTGATGCCAGTAAAAAAGAATTGGTATGGCAAGGTGTAGGTACGGGATATGTGACTCAAAAAATGGAAAAGAAAGAAGAACGCATCCAAGAATTTGTGAATGCCATCTTCGAAAAATATCCTCCAGGAACCGAATAAAAACTCCATGAAACAAAAAAGGGCAATCCAATGGATTGCCCTTTTTTGTTGTGATAAGCGCTGTTATTGTTTACTCTGCAAATACAATTTGTTTTGCTTTTCGTCTAATATTTTGCTTAACCTAGTATCTACTGCTTCCATCAAGACTGGAATCCTTGGCTTGGATCTTTCGTCTTGGGCAATAACATCTAAGTTAGATTCCATTTCGTAATAAACCTTAATAACTTTAGCTTCTTGCTCTTCATTTAGACCTCCCACAATTTCACTAAGTTTCTTAGTATCCAACTGTGCTTTTTCAATCAATTGTTCTTTAGAAAGTCTCTTGTCTTGTGCGTTTACAAATTGAGTACCGATCAAAAATGCGGCAAAAACTCCAAAAATAGTAATGTATTTTTTCATGATTCTAAATTGTTGTTATCTGAATTTTTAAGAAAACCAATATACGAAAATATCTAAAATGAACGCTCAGTAAAGAAATTTTCTTAAAACGAATTATCAATTCATTAGTATTTTTATTTGTACTTTTATAAAACAAGAAAAAATACCTAATGGAATTCAACGCTATTGAACCTAATGTCATCATCAATAAACTTCCCAAACATTTGCGACAGTACATCAAGCCGCAAAATTATGAAGACTATACGGCCATAAACCAAGCGGTTTGGCGTTACGTGATGCGAAAAAATGTGGATTATCTAAGCACCGTAGCGCATGAATCTTATTTGAACGGTTTAAAACAAACGGGAATTTCAGTAAACAGTATCCCAAACATGTACGGCATGAATAGAATACTGAAGGAAATTGGTTGGGCCGCTGTGTCTGTTGATGGGTTTATTCCACCTAATGCGTTTATGGAATTCCAAGCTTATAACGTCCTTGTCATTGCCAGTGATATTAGGCAATTGGAACACATAGAGTATACGCCCGCTCCAGATATTATTCACGAAGGTGCAGGACATGCACCCATTATTGCCAATCCTGAATATGCCGAATATTTAAGACGTTTTGGGGAAATAGGCTGTAAGGCTATTTCTTCGGCGAAAGACTATGAACTTTATGAAGCAGTACGGCACCTCTCTATTATTAAAGAAGCCCCTAACACGCCTCAAGATGAAATAGACACATCCGAAAAACTCATTGAGGATCTTCAAAACAACATGGGTGAACCTAGTGAAATGGCTCTTATAAGAAATCTCCACTGGTGGACCGTAGAATATGGATTGATAGGCACAACAGACAATCCAAAAATATACGGAGCAGGACTTCTCTCTTCTATAGGAGAAAGTGCTTGGTGCATGACCGATAAAGTAACAAAGTTACCATACACAATTGAAGCGGCTTATAAAAGCTTTGATATTACCAAACCCCAACCTCAACTTTACGTTACTCCAGATTTTGCGCACTTAAGTTTGGTTTTGGAAGAATTTGCCAACACAATGGCCTTGCGAACCGGTGGTTTAGAAGGCGTTGAAAAACTTATAGAATCCAATGCATTAGGAACCATTGAATTGAGTACAGGTCTACAAATATCAGGTCTATTCTCTAAAGTTATCGCCTATGACGGCAAGCCTATTTACGTTCAAACAACCGGCAAATCGGCCTTGGCTTACAGGGAGAAAGAATTGGTAGGGCACGGGGCTGAATACCATAGTGATGGTTACGGAACTGCCCTTGGAAAATTGAAAGGCATTAACTTGACTATCGAAGACATGAGCCCTAGAGACTTGGCCGCTTACAATATTTACGAAGGCGAAAAAGTTCTTCTCGAATTTGAAGGAGGCATCACTGTTGAAGGTGAAATCATTACCGGTAAGCGCAATCTTCAAGGGAAAATAATCCTCATCAGCTTTAAAAATTGTACTGTAAAACATAATGATACTATCCTTTTCAAACCAGAATGGGGCATCTACGATATGGCCGTGGGCAAAAAAATAGTTTCTGCTTTTGCCGGCCCTGCAGATTATAACAGTTTTGATTTGATTACGCATGTACCATCGTCACAAACCATAAAAGTGAAAATGACCAACAAAGAGCGTCAATTGGAACATTTATATCAACAGGTAAGGGATTTTAGAGAAGGAACATCTCAGACTATTTCCAGAAATAAAGTTTTGGAACAGTTAATAGAAAACCACCCTAATGACTGGTTGCTTTCAGTAGAACTTTATGAGTTGGCCCACAAAGGTAATGAAACATCGCTCTGCGAACGCATAGAAAACCACTTGGAAACCGTTAAACAAAACCGCCCACAAGTAGGGCATTTAATTGATGATGGCTTGAAAATAATAAAACAAGAGGTTTTTGTTTAAGATTTGTTTCCCAGAAAGTTTTTTGCGAACTCACTCAACACCAACCTACCACTGGTTTCAGCTCGCTCAATGAGCAAGGTTTCCCAGTGTTCTGTATTGCTCCAAAAAGCAACTTTCATAGCTTTTAAAGCTTCAGGATTGTAAGAAGACAAATTGGTAGCCAATTCCCATACGGCTTGGTCTAAAGAATTTACGTCCTCAAAAACATTGGCAAAAAAGCCCTTGTTTTTAGCCCATTCTGCTGAATAAAACTGAGTGCAATTTAAGGTTAATTCGCTCAACGCTGCCAGACCAGCTTTTCGTTCTATGGCTGGGGCAATCACAAAAGGGCCAATACCTATACTCAATTCACTTAATTTGAGAGAGGCATACTGCGTAGCCAGACAATAATCGGTTGCAGCAATAAGACCAACACCACCGCCAACAGCTTTCCCCTGTACACGACCAATGATAAGTTTGGGACATTTTCTCATCGCATTGATCACATTTGCAAAACCAGAGAAAAAATCTTTTCCTTTCTCCATGGAATCTATTGTTTTCAGCTCATCAAAACTGGCACCGGCACAAAACGTTCGGTCACCACCACTTTTTAAAACAATTATCTTAACCGACTGATCATTTCCTGCTCGCTCTATGACCTCCACTAGTTGGTGAAGCATATTGGAAGGCAGCGCGTTATGAGATGGTGTGAAAAATTCGATAAACCCAATATTACTTTCAACATTGAGGTTAACATACGATTCAAACATGGAATTATTTTAATATTTCTTTAAGCCGAAGATACTGATTTTATTAGTATTTTATAAAAAAACAATTATGGGCTTCTTAGATTTTATATTCAATTACAGAAAGAAAAAAATAAAACGATACTTAAAAAAAGATGCGCTAGTCTTGGATGTTAGTCAAGAAGAAAAGTTTAAAGCCGAAGTCATTCCAAATGCCATCAACATTCCTTTAAACAAACTTCAAATCAACTTAGACAGGCTCAAAGAACTTGGTAAACCCTTTATCGTTTGCTGCGTGAGCAATATCCCATCTGTCAAAGCCACAAAATTTTTAAACTTGAATAACATTGATGCTATCAATGCAGGCAATAGGGATCTTTTAAAATCGCTTGTTAAGCAAGAATAGGCAAATAAAAAAGCACCGGTTCTTCTTCTTAAAAGTCTTCCGATGCCCCTTTACAAACTGATTAATAGCAACGCTAAAATACTCGTATTCAAGCATGTTAACGTTAATTTACAATTAAGCAATAATTAAATTATATTGTTTTTTTTCGCCTTTTGAACTGCCTGTAACTTGTTATGTACCTGAAGTTTTTTATAAATATTCTCAATGTGCTTTCGCACTGTGCCGCTAGAGAGGAACAAATTGTTGGCAATAACACTGTAGCTTAAGCCTTTACTGAGCTGTTCCAACACTTCAACTTCCCTTTGAGACAACTTGATATCTTCTTGATCTCTCTCGTTTTCAAACTCAATGGGATTTCTTAAAAGCCTTAAGGTTTTCAATGCAATGGACGGGTTCATGGCCGCCCCTCCGTTAAGTGTTTCTTTGATACCCTCATATAACACCTTGGGGTTAACATCCTTTAGCAAATACCCATCGGCACCGGCTTTAATGGCTTTAAATATATTTTCATCATTATCAAAAACCGTTAACATGATAATCTTAATTTGGGGATACTTTTGCTTCACGATCTCAACGGTTTCTATGCCATTTAAAACAGGCATTTCAATATCCATAAGCAGCAAATCCAGATTATGGTTTTCCTCTAATTTCGTAAGCAAATCGCTCCCATTCATAGCCGAAAATTTGAAATCTATATCCTCAAAAAAGGAAAGTTTTTCCTTAACGGTACTTATCAAAAATGAATTATCATCTACTATGGCAATTTTAATGTTCATGGTTGACTAGGTTTCAGATATAAAATTAATTTTTTAGAAGCTTCATCTCAATACGCCAATAGTCGTATTTTATGCATTAAACATGTTAAGCTCAATATGCGTCCCACTCCCTAATTTACTATCTATTTTTAAACTGGCTTGAATATCATGCGCTCTCTTTTTCAAATTGTTAAGGCCATTACCAAATTCAACCGCATCTAAATCAAACCCATCACCATCATCCAGAATGCTTATTTTCATCCCGTTTTCTTCTTCGGAAATCCTCACTTCTATGGTCTTGGCGTGGGCATATTTTATGGCATTATTGACCGCCTCTTGGATAATTCGATAAATATTCATCCCAACCACAGAGGTAAAGGTTTGGTCTTTCAAAGCATTTTCCAAATTGAATACAAATGAAATATGAGCCGCCGCTAGATTGGCCTTGTCTATAAAATTTGAGATACGCGACTGAAGATCTTCAAAAGAAATCTCACTCTTGTTCATGGCCCAGATGGTATCCCTTAGATCCGTGATAGTTGACGATGTAAATGTGGCAATACTTTGTATTTTACTGCTTACATTTTCGGGTAATTTAAAACCATATTTAAGATTGTCCAAGGAAGAAATAATGAAGGTAAGTTGCGCCCCTATATTATCGTGCAAGTCTCTTGAAATTCTTAAGCGCTGTTCTTGCAAGCGGGTTTGTGTCTCAATCTTGAGCAAGGCGTCCTTGAGTTCATTTTCCTTTTTCAATTGTCGGTTCTTAAGTTTTTGCTGGTTGTAAAAAAGATAGCCCAGCAAAGCCAATACTATGGCAAAAACCCCTAGACCAAATAATTGAATGTTCTTTTTGCTCAAGCTCAACTCCTTTTCAGCAATATCGGCACGCTGGGACAAAATCTCCTTTTCTTTCCTTTCCGTTTGGTACTTCACTTCCAACTCTTGCAAAGACTTTATATTGGATTGTTCCGAAATACTGTCCTTGTAAGCTGAGTAATCTTTATAATACTGGTAAGCCAATTTCAAATTGTTTTTGGCTTCATAGAACTGCGAATAATTGAGCAAGGCAAGTTCAATATCTTCCGAGGTTTTGGATTGTGTTGCAAAATAATAGGCACTATCAATATAGATTTTTGCCTCTTGGAGCCTGTTGTTCTCCATCAACACTTGGGCTATATTGTTATAGCTTGTGCCAACACCAGCTAAATTCCCTATGCCTCTTTCGGTATCTGCCGAACTCTTGAAATAAACCAGAGCCGAATCTATTTCCTGCATATAGTAATACACGGCCCCAACATTATTGAGAGATTCCGCAATGCCCTTTTGGTCCTTAAGCTCTTTCTCAATGTCCAGCGAGTACTTGAAGTAATCCAAAGCATTCTCCAAATTGCCATCATTGGCATAGATAATAGCTATATTATTATACACTTCGGAAATGCCCTTTTTATTATCCTGCTGCTCAAAAACGTTCTTGGCTTTCAAATGGTATTCTATAGCTTTATCATTTAGGCTCAAGTAGCTGTAAACCATTCCAATATTATTATTTACAGTGGCTTGTTTATCCAAATCTCCTTTAGACTCATATATTGCCAAGGCCTTTAAATAGGAATCAATAGCCTCTTCATACAATCCCAGTTTTCTGTTGCAGGCCCCTATATTATTGTATGCCGAAGCCATAATGTATTCATCCAAGACTCCAAACTCTAAAGATTCCTCCGAAAGTTGTTTGGCTTTTTCCAATTCGCCCAAATCCCTGTAAACAATGCCCAAGTTATTTTTACTCAAGGCAGATTCAAACTTGTTTTTTTCCTTCAGGGAAATGTCCAGGGCATCTTCCAATAGCTGAATGGCTTTTTGAGGGTTTTCCTTATAGATAGCCATAGCCGAATCATTCAATACCTTGAGTCTGTTTTGTGAATGGCCTATTGCAGTGAATAAAAACAAGACCATGAAAAGATTTTTCATAACTATGTCTATAGCAAATTATCTTTTAAAAGTTACGCTAATTTCAGTTCCCTCACCCAGAAATGATTTAAAATCTATTTTTCCACCAAGATCGGAAACCCTAGATTTCATATTACTGATACCGTTCCCTTTTCTCTCTTTATCCAGTTCAAAACCTTTACCATTATCCCTGATTTTAAGCTTAAGAGAGGTGTCTGTTAACGTAACATCTATGTCTATTTTGGTAGCATTTGCGTGCTTAATACTATTGTTTATGGCTTCTTGAATTACTCTGTATATATTCATTCCTTCAACCGAAGAAAATGTCTGTACATTTCTGGACTCATCAGTGATGTTGAAGTTAAAATTTATTGTTCGGGAAGCAATTCTGGCCTTATCAATGAAATTGGAAATGCGCGAATGAAGATCGTCCAAAGAGATCTCACTCTTGTTCATGGCCCAAATGGTATCTCGTAAATCTGTGATAGTTGACGATGTAAACTCACTTATGGATTGAAGCTTTCCTTTTAAGGCTTCGTTTTCAATATTAAAACCGTACTGCAGATTGTCTAATGACGAAATGATGAAGGTTAACTGAGAGCCTATATTATCATGCAAGTCCCTTGAAATTCTCAAGCGCTGTTCCTGCAATCTGCTTTGTGTTTCAATTTTGAGCAAAGCATCCTTGAGTTCGTTTTCCTTTTTTAACTGTCTGTTTTTTAATTTCTGTTGATTATAGAGTAAAAACCCTACTACAATCAAGAGAACAGCCAAGGCCACCATCCCGTAAATTTGATAGTTTTTATTCTGGATAACCAATTGTTGTTCTGCCAATTCCGCACGATGGACTAAAATTTGCTTTTCTTTTTTTTCGGTATCGTACTTGACTTCCAAATCGGCCACAGCTTTGGCGTTTTCCTCAGAAAAAAGCGAATCTTTTATGGTTACGAATTCTTTGGTAAGCTTTCTGGCTTCATTCAATTGATAGAGCATGAAATGGCTTTCGGCCGCATTCAGGTAAAGCTTGCTATTCACTTTTTTCTCGGCCGGATTTTGTTCAATGATGGCAAAGGCTTTTTCGGCATACTTCAAAGCTTCTTTTGGCTGGTTCTTGTGATTGTAAAGTGAGATTAAATTAACATATATGGAAATATCATCTTTTTCATCATACTCATACCCTTCTGGTTTTTCAAGCGCCTTAAAGTAGTAGGTTATGGCTTTATCATAGTTTCCCAATTCCTGATAAACACTTGCCAAATTGTCCAATATTTTATAATACCCTATTAGGTTATTGGTCTTTTCGGCCAACTTTAATCCTTTTTCAAAAACCGTAACGGCTTCCTCAAATCGATCTAATCTTCTCAAGTTTATACCTATGTTGTTAAGGGAACCAACCTGTTCTGTTTCCAGTGCATACTCCTCACGTATCTTCAAGGCTTTTTCATGATATTCCAAGGCCTTATTGGGCAAATTCATATCTTGATAAATCAGGCCAATATTGTTTAAAGGAGACGATGTTCCTTTTTCATTTCCTTGCTCTTCATACATCTTTAATGACTGGAAGAAATAATTGAGTGCCTCACTATAATTTCCTTGGTTCCAATTGAACATCCCCAAATTATTAACGCACATTACTTCAATGTTCTTAAAGTGGTGCTCTTGGCTCAACTTAAGTGCTTTGTTAAAATAATATTCGGCCGAATCGGATTTCCCGGTAATATCCATATATATGCCATGGGTATTGGTAAGTTCCACGAGGCCAAAGGCAAATGCTTTCTCGATGGCCATTTGCTCCCCTTCTTTAATGATTTCCAGAGCTTTTTTAGCATCATTAAAAAGATAGGCAGACGCTAACTTGTTGTACTGTCTAATCCTAGCCGAATCGTTTTTTATAGTTCGGGCAACTTGAAATAGACTATCCAGATTCTGCGACTGGACAGGGCATGCGAAACACAGGAAAACAAAAGCTGGAAGGAGTCTTAAATTATAGGTATAAAAAAAAGCACTAGGTTTAGCAAAGTACAGCTTTAATTCCCAATGCTTTTTCTTTATATATTGATTAATAGCAGAATAAAAGTACATCGAAATGGATAAGGTTGGTTATAAAATCGATAATCAGCAATTTTTGAAGTTCAACTGTAACGTTTCCAAAATTGCACTTGTAATCTAATTAATAAAATTTACTTCAAATAATTTTACTTTTGAAAAAAATAGTGGTTGTGGCTTTTACACCTCAACCACTATCACAGAAATCCTAATTAAATAACTACTAGCAAACTTACATTTACATTTTATTTAGGTTGAAAGAACCTTCCGTAATTTCTTTAGTTCCACCAGTATTTGAGTTTTTGGCCGTAAAAAAGAAAGTTCCCTTTACCGCTGAACTGGTTTCTTCTGAAATTTTAATCTCTCCAATAATCCCCGAATCCTGGAATGGTGCAGACCATGTTTGGGTGTTGGCTGGATTGCTAATATCCGGTTCAATGTAAGAAGCCGAGATAAAAACATTGTCATCGGAAAGCTGATACGTTCCAACACCTTCATAACCATTTACAATCATATTGATAGCTTGGTCTTGGGTGTTTCCCTGCATCACTAGTGTGGTTACACCACCACCTGTTTGCACACTGGCAAAGGAAGTGATTTCCAACGAAGTGAAATTGGAGCCGTCAATTTTGGCCTTGATAGTTCCAGAAGCCGCCGAACCGCCATTACCGCCATCGTCATCACTGGAGCAAGAAGTAAGAGACACAACGGAAACAGCTAACATTAATAAAAACAGATTTTTTAAATTTTTCATGGTAATATTTGTTTTGATTATTAACTGAAACAAAAATCACCTAAATCTAAACTCGAATCAATACGAAAAACTGCGTATTTTAGAAGGTAATGTGAGGAAACTGAGCTAGAATATCACTTTTTTCAAGATCCAATCTCCTTAAAAAATCTTGATGTGATTTAGATTGGGGGTTAAAAGGCTTGTGCTCCAAAGACTTTTGAACGGCATCAATTCTTTTTGAAAACGCTCTTGCTTCATCCGTAAACCAAACCTGTTGGAACTTGTCCCAAATGTAGTTCACGGCAACTGGGTTAGGATGCAGCATGTCTTCATTGTAAAAACGATAGTCCCGCAATTCGTCCATCATGAGTTCATACGAAGGAAAGTAGAAACAGGCCGTATGGATTTCCAAGGTTTTATGAATAGCCGAAATCAAATGCGCCTTACTTCTCGTGTTTTCCACAAAACCATCCTTGAGGTGTCTAACAGGAGAAACCGTAAAAATAATGGTGCAATTAGGGTTCGTGGTTGTTATCAACCCAATAATCCGTGAAAGACTTTCTGAAATTTCTTCAACTGATAATAATTCTTTTGAAAACTCCTGTTGCGGTACTTTATGGCAGTTGGCTACAATGCTATCACTTTTTAAAAACCGGTAAACCCAGGCTGTTCCCAAAGTAACAATCACATGGGTGGCTTTTTTTATCTGCTTAAAAGTCTGCTCTCTTAATACATTAAGACGTTCCAACAACGCTTCTTTGCTAGATGAACTTAATTTAGAATGGGCATCAAAACTATGCCATTGTTCTTGATGAAAAAAAACGTCCCCCTCGGAATATTTTGTGCCCTCTACTGAACTACCAATAAGAGTTTCAATGGCTTTGGGATGAAACAGAATACCAAACGGATTACACAAACTCTTCAGTTTATGATAGTGAAGCTTCTCTCCTATATGCTCTGCAAAACAAGAGCCCAACAACAATACATCCGAATGATAGCTAATTAGGTTATCGGACTGTTTTTGAAAGGGTATGTGCGTTTGCAACTTCATTAGCCTTTACGCTAAATAGTTTTCGGCAGCTTTTAAAGCATCGGCAATACCACTTGGATTCTTGCCTCCTGCCGTGGCAAAGAACGGTTGTCCGCCGCCGCCGCCTTGGATAAATTTACCCAATTCTCTTACCACCGTTCCTGCGTTCAGATTTTTGGAAGCCACCAAATCTTTTGAAATATAACAGCTTAATAGTGCTTTTCCGTCATGTTCTGAAGCCAACAGTAAAAACAAATTATCCTGTTCACCACCCAATTCAAAACACAAATCCTTCATCCCAGAAGCGTCCAAATCTATCTTTTCTATGAGTGCATTCACACCATTGATTGGTTTTAGTTTCGACTTCAACTCCGACTTAAGATTCTTGGCTTTGTCTTTGGTTAAAGCCTCAATTTGCTTTTTAAGGGCATGGTTTTCTTCCTGTAAACTTTTCAAGGATTTTATAGGATCTTGGGCATTGTTAAGCAAGGCTTTGACCTCAGAAAACTGTTTGTTGGTTTCCGTAAAATGCGCTTTCACGGCATCGCGGGTAATTGCTTCTATACGGCGGATTCCTGAAGCTACTGCCGATTCGGATACAATCTTGAAATACCAAATTTCAGAAGTATTCTTAACGTGTGTGCCACCGCAAAGTTCAATAGACTTACCAAATCGAATGGTACGCACAGCATCGCCATACTTCTCTCCAAACAAAGCCATTGCCCCTTGGGAAATCGCTTCTTCCATAGGCACATTTCTGCTTTCTTGTAACGGTAAATGCCCATCTATTCTAGCATTGACAAAATTCTCCACATCTTCCAATTCTTCAGGTGTCATCTTTGAAAAATGCGAGAAGTCAAAACGCAGGTAATTAGGCTGTACCAAACTTCCTTTTTGCTCTACATGCTTTCCTAGAATCTCCCGTAAGGCTTGGTGCAACAAGTGTGTAGCTGTATGGTTGGAAGCCGTACGATGGCGGGAATCGCCATCAACAACAGCCTTTAAAGTCTCTTTATACTGACTTGGCAACTCTTTGGCAAAATGGATAATGACATTGTTTTCCTTCTTGGTATCCAAGATATAGGTTACATCGCCATTGGGCGATTCCACATACCCTTTATCACCTACTTGTCCACCTCCTTCAGGATAAAAAGGCGTCATGTTGAACACCAATTGGTACAACTCTCCGTCTTTTTTAGAAGTCACTTTTCGGTAACGGGTTAATTTCACTTGAGCTTCTAAAGTATCATAACCAACAAATTCTTCTTCAACATCCGAAGCCAAAATCACCCAATCTTGGGTAGAAACTTCACTCGCCGCACGAGAACGTTCTTTTTGCTTCTGCATTTCGACTTCAAAGCCAGCTTCATCAAGTGCATAGCCTTTTTCTCTAAGAATTAACGAGGTTAAATCCTTTGGAAAGCCATAGGTGTCATAAAGCTCGAAAGCCTTTTCTCCCGTGATGGTTTTAGTTTTGGACGCTTCCATAATACCATTCAAAAGAAGCAATCCTTGATCCAGAGTTTTTAGAAACGAATGTTCTTCTTCTTTAATCACATTTTCTATCAACTGCTTCTGCGATTTCATTTCAGGAAAAGCCTCACCCATTTTCTCACTCAACACTTCAACCAAGCGGTAAATAAACGGTTCTTTTTTCTCCAAAAAAGTAAACCCGTAGCGAATGGCTCTTCGCAATATTCTTCTTATTACATAACCTGCACCGGAGTTGCTTGGCAATTGGCCATCGGCAATGGAAAAAGCAACGGCTCGCACGTGATCTGAAATCACTCGGATAGCCACATCTACTTTGTCATCCTTGCCATAGGTTTTATCCGTAATAGTTTCAATCTCCCTAATAATAGGGGTAAACACATCGGTATCGTAATTGGATTGAACTCCTTGTAATACCATGCACAAACGCTCAAAGCCCATACCGGTATCTATATGCTTTGCCGGTAACGGTTCCAAACTACCATTGGCCTTTCGATTGTATTGCATGAACACCAAATTCCATATTTCCACGACTTGTGGATGGTCTTTGTTTACCAATTCCCTACCTGAAATTTTGGCTTTTTCTTCTGCTGAACGAATGTCTACATGTATCTCGCTACAAGGCCCACAAGGCCCTTGGTCGCCCATTTCCCAGAAGTTGTCTTTTTTATTGCCTAGTAGAATTCTATCTTCAGAAACAATCTCTTTCCAAAGATTGAAAGCTTCTTGATCCATAGGGATATTCTCCTCTTCATTGCCTTCAAAAACGGTCACATACAGAATGTTTTTATCAATCTTGTAAACCTCTGTCAGCAATTCCCAGGCCCAAGCAATGGCTTCTTTTTTGAAATAATCCCCAAAACTCCAGTTGCCCAACATTTCGAATAACGTATGATGATACGTATCATACCCCACTTCTTCCAAATCGTTGTGTTTTCCTGAAACACGCAAGCATTTTTGAGTATCGGCAATACGGTTATTCTTGGGTTTTGCATTTCCCAAAAAATATTCCTTGAACGGCGCCATACCTGAGTTAACAAACATCAAGGTAGGATCATCTTTCAACACCATAGGTGCCGAGGGCACGATCAAATGCTTCTTAGATTCAAAAAAAGATAAAAATTGGGAACGTATTTCCTGTGATTTCATGCACGTATTATTAAAAGCTTAACTATCCTAAATTATCATTAATGCGAAACAATTTCTATATTTGTTCGTTATGCAACTATTCATTTGAATTGATTGCAACAGAATAGTTGTGCAAAAATAGTATAAAATAAGGAATGAGTAAGGTAAAATATTATTACGATCCCGAAACCCTTTCGTACCGAAAAATAGAACGAAAAAAGCGAAGAACCCTAAAGTTTATTTCTCTTTTCTTGTTGGCTTCTGCCCTATTTGGTTTGCTTATTTTCGCTATTGTGAGTCAGTATGTAGACTCCCCCAAAGAAAAAGCGCTCAAGAGAGAATTGGCCAATATGCAATTACAATACGATCTTTTGAACAAGCGCATGGACGAAGCCCAGCAAGTACTAGCCAATGTTGAAGACAGAGATAACAATATTTACCGCTTATACTTTGAAGCCAACCCCATTCCGGAAGAACAACGTAAAGCTGGATTTGGCGGTGTTAATCGCTATAAAAATTTAGAAGGTTTTGACAATTCAAAATTGATAAAAGAAACCACTAAGCGCATGGATATTTTGGAAAAGCAAATTGTGGTACAATCCAAATCGCTAGACGAAATAACCAAACTTGCTGAGGACAAAGAAAAACTATTGGCTGCCATTCCAGCCATTCAACCCGTTCGTAATGAAGATTTAACCCGCATGGCTTCTGGCTATGGGTATCGAACCGACCCTTTTACAAAAGTAAGAAAATTCCACAAAGGCATGGACTTTACTGCGCCCAGAGGAACCCCCGTTTATGCTACTGGCGATGGTGTTGTGGTGAGAGCAGATAATGGCGCTACGGGATACGGCAATCATATACGTATAGATCATGGCTATGGGTATTTGAGTCTTTATGGTCATTTGTACAAATACAATGTGAAAAAGAACCAAAAAGTACACCGTGGTGACCTGATAGGTTTTGTGGGTAGTACAGGTCGTTCGGAAGCACCCCATCTTCATTATGAAGTTCATAAAGATGGTGAAGCCATAAACCCTATAAACTTCTATTACGGAAGTTTAACGGCCGAAGAATTTAATGAGTTACTGGAAAAAGCTTCGATGGAAAACCAATCTCTGGATTAATGCAAGTAGACCTGCCCGAAAAACGATATTACAACATTGGCGAAGTGGCCAAGGCTTTTGATGTTAACACATCGCTCATTCGTTTTTGGGAAAAGGAATTTGATATTTTGAAGCCTAAAAAAAATGCCAAAGGCAACCGAAAGTTTACACCGGAAGATATCAAGAACCTGCAATTAATCTTCCATCTTGTGAAGGAACGCGGTTTTACCCTGGACGGCGCCAAAATCCATTTGAAAGAAGACAAGAAAAAAACCCTTGATAACTTCGAGATTATCGGTAAATTAGAGGCTATAAAAGCAGAACTGATTAAATTGAAAAACCAGATGTAACATT